>ERZ650309.1157-NODE-1157-length-12517-cov-4.174691_pt1 | contig 12517 bp, 9 predicted proteins | sample MGYA00376245_ERZ650309 | MGnify/ENA primary metagenome ERZ650309 (study PRJEB26733, sample SAMN07839294) | wastewater metagenome | biome: urban; feature: wastewater treatment plant; material: waste water | place: USA: North Carolina | collected 2016-04-26 ...
GTCTGGGGGGCCATTCCCATGCCACCGCAGTCCATCAGCGAAGCCGACGCGCGGCGCGTTGCCGAGTGGCTGGGCGCGGGCGCTGCTCCATGAGCGCCTTGGACACGCCGGGGACAAAGGGTTACGCCCGACGCACGCCTGGCTGTCTGTCCCTACAATTTCCCAATTGAAACACAAGGAGTCCTTCAATGGAACGCAGAGAATTCATCCACAGGAGCTCGGGCGCGGCAGCGCTCGGCCTGGCCGCCGCCGCGGTCGCCGCCATCGTCGACCTGGTCGGCCGTGGCTTCGACGAATAGCTGCCCCGCCGGGCCCGGCTTGCCGCGCTTCCTGACCTTGTGCTTTATCGCGCCGCCGTGCGGGATCGAGCTTGTACTCGTTCAGGCAACGGCCCCAGGAGCGCAGCAACACGTCGTTGCCTTGCTCCTGGAAGCCGCCTCGCACGACCTCGAGGATGCGTTCCGCGTGCCGGTCGGCGCTGCGTGATGAATCGAGCAGTGTCAATGCCATGAGGTCCTCCGCAAGTCCGGCCCTGGCCAGCTCTTGCAAAGCGTTGATTCTGGGTCTCCGGACAGATCCACGCACCCGGTTAAATACGGGTGGCCCAGGCCTGACCAGGCTCGGAGCGCGCCGGCAACCGGCGTACCTTGGCCCGTATATTGCACCCGTTTGCCGCCGGGCGCATTCCAGCCCCCGGGCGGCATGCTGCCCGAGACACCGACGGAGACGTTCTTGAGCCACAGCATCCGCGATCTTTCAGAGGGCAGTCCATGGCCCGCCGGCCAGGCCCAGGCCAACCCGCGCGCCATGGACATCATCTTCATCGAAGGGCTGGTCGGCCAGACGGTGATCGGCATCTTCGAGTCGGAACTGCACTACCCGCAGCCCGTGCGCATCGACCTGCAGGCCGGGCTGCCCCGCTCGCGCGCCTGCGATACCGACCGCATCGTCGACACCATCGACTACGGCGTGGTGCGCGAGCGCCTGCAGCGCCTGCTCGTCGAACACCGGCTGCAGCTGCTCGAGGCATTCGCCGAGGCGATCGCCGACATCCTGCTCGACGAGTTCCGTGCCAGCTGGGTGCGCGTGAAGGTGGTCAAGCCGCGCAAGTTCGACGACGTGCAGGCGGTGGGCGTGCAGATCGAGCGCACGGCACCCGAGCCCGACGGCCACCCGCGCGGCGCCGCGGTGCTGCACCTGATCGGCAGCGGCATGGTGCCGCCGTCGCGTCGCTGAGCGGGGGTTCGCACCCGCCCCAAAAAAAGCCGACCGGCGAACCGGTCGGCACTCTCGAACCCTCTCTCCCGACGCACCGTCACCGGTGCGCCGCTCTCTTCACTTCGCCTGGAACGGGTGGGCCACCGAGCCCTTCTTGGCCACGACTTCGGCCGCGGTCGGCGAGCCGGCGACGGCGCGCTGGATCGACTCGCGCACGGCGCGGTAGTTGTAGTCCTGGATCTTCTTGTCGTCTTCGGCGAGCCAGTGGATGAACACACCGACGCAGATGAAGATGTTGTCGGCTTCGTCGGCCGGGATGGTGCCGTCTTCGACGCTGTCGGCCACGGCCATGGCCACGGCGCGCTGGGCCGGGCCGAACATCTGCACGGCCTGCTTGGCGCCCTTGATCGTGACCTTGTTGAACATCACGGTCGACGGCTTGGTCAGCAGGTTGGGCGCCACCACCGCCAGCAGCGAGGTGAAGCCGTCCTTGTTGTTGGTCAGGGCGTTGGCGAACGCGGTTTCGGCAGCACTGCCACGCGGCCCGATGATGAGGTCGATGTGGGCAACTTCGTTGCCATCGCCGACGAGCGACTCGCCCACCATCATCGAGATCGGCCATGGCGACGGGACGTTTCTCGAAGCGCTGGCCGCCTCGGTGCCCGAAGCCGCCGCGAGCGCCCAGGGTGTGGGGCGCAACGTCTTCGTGCTCGACAACACCGGCGAGCGCGAGTCGGTCACCACCGCCCAGTACGCAGCGAGGCCCATCTCGCCCCCGGCACCCACCGACAGCAGGCGCGCCATGTCGGCCCCGTCGTCCGGGAACACGGCCCAGCCCACGCTGCCGGTGGATTGCGCCTCCACCTCACCCAGCTGGTGCGGTGCCTGCAGCGCCGCGCGCACCTTGTCGGCAAAGGCATTGATGGCTTGCGGGTCGTTCAGGCCGTGGACCAGCAGCACCGCCGGGTAGGCCACGCCATCGCTGATCTGGTGGTAGGTGCTCATCTCCAGCAGTCCCCGGAACTCGGCGGCGTCGCGCGTCGTGCCGAACTCCGAGGTGTTGGTGATGCCGTTGGCGGATTCCTCGCCGCGGATCAGGTCCATCTCGCCGACGTCGAAGATCGCCGCGGCGAACAGCTCCGGCGCAGTGGTCACCGCACGCCCGACGAAGATGCCGCCGGCGCTGGTGCCCCATACGCCCAGCGTGGCCGGCGAGGCATAGCCCTGCGCGATCAGCCAGCGCGCGCAGGCAATGCCGTCCTTCCAGGTGTTGGGCTTGGTCGCCTTGAAGCCGGCGCGGTACCAGTCGTCACCGTAGGCGCCGCTGCCGCGCACATTGGCGTAGGCCAGCACGCCGCCGCGCTCCAGCCAGGCCATCGAGCGCGGGTCGAAGTGGGCCTGGAAGCTGAAGCCATAGGCGCCGTAGCCCACCAGCAGCGTGGGGTTGTCGCCGGTCAACGGCAGGCCCCGGCGGCGCAGGATCGCCACCACGCCTTGCCGGGTGAGCGGCTTCTGGCCGATATAGTGCCGCTGAGTCTGCTCCCCCGCATCGTCTGGCGGACTGGTCAGCACGTTGATCCGCCGGAACACCGCCCCTTGCGTGATCCCGCTCGCCAGCAGCCAGGCCGAGAGGCGCGCCATGGTGTCGGGCGAGAGCCAAGCCAGAGCCCCCTCCCCCAGCTGGTCGGTCTTCGAATGCGCGATCTCAAGCCGCCCGCTCCCATCCACAGCCTGACTGAGATCGGCTACCGTTGCCCCGACCAGCTCGGAAACTCGCAGGCCTGCGTCATAGGCAAGGCTGATGAGCGCCGCATCGCGCTTGCCCGTGATGTCGGTACCGCACGAGGCGAGCAGCCCCTTGATCGTCACCCCTTCGGGCGGCGCCTGCCCCTCCGCCATCGCCTCGCCAAACCGCAGCGGCGCGGCCTGACGCTGCCGTTCGCGCCTCTTACGCCGGATCGCTTTCAGCGTGTCGCGAACCATCCCCGCCTGCGTTGGCAGCGGCTCCTTCTCGCCGAACCCGAGGATGCGGTGGATCCGGGCGATCGAGGCGATCCGCCGCGCCAGCGTCGCGGGTTTGGCCGGGGCCCGGATTTCCGATCCCTTGGCCAGCCAGTGAAGATAGTGGACGAGGCTTTCCGGATCGGCAGGAACCGCGGTGACGACGGGCCGCCGCGACTTGCACCAGGCAAGGAAGCACCGGAGGTCGGCGGTGATGGCCGCCTTTGTCGCCGGCGCCATCGCCGCAACCGCCGCCTCGAGCGCCAGCGGGCGCGCGGCGCGCGCGTCGACCAGCGGGGCATGCGCGCCCAGCACCAGCTCGACCGAGGACCGGAAAGGTCGATCAGCGGTCATACGCGAAGGGTACTTCGAGCGGCGTGCATGGGGCAATTTCTGGCCAAAATGGGCATTTCCGGCAAGCTCGATTTTACCATAACATCCGATTATGGAAAATCCGTGTTTTCAGGGGGTCGAATGATAGGATACCAAACTGGCGTTTAGGTGAACTTTGCATTGACCGCATTTTCCGGCGCAATTATCCCACCTTCCGATGTACATCTGTGAACGGACAGAATAGGCTGCAGTCTGCTGCACGTGCGAGACTCTGCTGAAAGACAGAAATCCCTGCAGCGCTGCTGCCAGATATGGCTCACCATCGGTTCAATCCGCCGCTATTTTCGCAAATCGGCCATGCCGAGCTCCTGCCACATCCAGGTAAAATCGAAGGTCGCCATGGGATCGCCCGTCTCGCGCGACTTGGCCGAACCGTTCTCTAGATATTTGAGCCACTCCGCCACTTTGGACCTCCCGGCCTTGGTGCGGGCCAGCGCGCGCGGTGTCCGGTCACGCAGCATCGGAACCGGATGATCGAGCGCCTTGGCATATTCGCGGGCCAGCATCTCGTGAACCACACGCTCAATTTCCTCGGGCGGCAGGTCCGGCCCTTCGTCCCGTCCACCATTCCCCGCATCGTCAGCAAGCATTTGCGCCAGTGTTCGGATTTCGGTCAGCGGCGGGCCGATCCGCTCGCCCAGCCATTCAGCCATCGTTGCCCTCGCCACCTCGGCGCGCTCGGCGCTGTTGACCTCAACCACCAGTTGCCGCCCCTTCAGTTCGACATTGGCGAAGACCGGCGTGCCGTCGTCCATGGTGGTGGCAATGGCCTGTTTGCCCCTGCCCGGCTTGCGCGCGGCGGCCTTCGGCGCCAGCCAGTTCCAGAAGCTGTCGCTGGCCGGCTCCAGCCATGCGGCGGCATCGAGCATGCGGGTCACGGTCTGCCGGTTCGCACCCTTGGCCAGCGGGAAGACGATCCGATGAAACACCACGTCCTCGCCATCGGCGTTGACCAATTCGGGCAAGCCAGTCGCTGCCTGCATGCCCAGCGCATCAAGCAACCAGACGCCGGTGAACAGCGGCGCGCTGGAGCCGAGCAAGGCGCCCTGATCCGGCGCGCCAGCTTCGGCTTCCAGGCGGGCAAAGCTGGCGATCAGCTCGGTGCTGGCGTCCGGCCCGAACGGCAGCAGGGCGCCAGAAATCCCCCATCGCCCGTTCACCTGGACAACTCGCGTTGCAATTCTGTCCCAATTGACGAGCGTCCGGGTCGCGCTGCGCTCGATGACCGTGACCGGTTCGCCTTCCCGCAGCAGATCGGTGAGCCGCATCGACTGGCCCGGCACGACCTCGCTGACCTCGTAGAGAGACATCGCTGCGCCGCGCAGCGCCCGCATATAGGCCTTGTCCGGAGCCTTTTCGCTCCAGCCCCGCCGCTTGAGATAGGTGTCGACGAGGTTGCAGCCGTCCTCCCAATCATCGCGGCCCATCAGGTCCTCGAAAGCGCAGCCCCACAGAGGCCCTTCCCAATGGTGGCCCACCGCGTCGAAAATCGCCTCGGGTTCCAGGCCTGTTGCCGCGCAAACCGGATCGAGATGCAGCGCCAGGATGGCGTCAAGCCGTTCGTCCCACGGCGCGCGCTCGGCAAACCGGATGAGCCCGCCAAGATCGTGACCGGCATTGCTCTTCGACATTCGATCCCACCCTTTCCCTATACTGCCTGCGAGGCAGACCCCAGGCTACCTGCCGTCAAACCCTGCGACCCGCCAGCAGCCGCGCGGCCGCATTGGAGGCGGGCGCAAGCCGGCGGCCATAGCGCAGCGCGGTCCCGACCGAGGACCAGCGCAAGGCCTGGGCAATCGGGCCGGCATCCTCGCCGCTGGCGAACAGGTCCTGGGTCAGCCCCACGCGCAGCGAATGCGTGCTCAGGCCGCCCAGCGCAATCTCGAGATCCTCGCCCATCAGATCGACCAGCCCCATGTCCGCCGCCGCCAGCGCCCGCTTGCGGATGATCGACCGCACCGCCGCCACGGTCAGCGCGGTGTCGCCGACGACGTAGGTGACGCTGGCTTGCCGCGCGGGAATGGCCGCCATGCGCTCACGGTCAACGCCGGCGTTGTAGGCGAGATCGGCGATGGCGAGCGCCCGGCGGCCGGGGTGGCCCTTGGTGCGGATCACCCCGACGCGGCGGTACAACGGTCCGGTGCGGATCGCGGCAGCCTCGCGCCAGAGAGCGATCCGCCGGACGGTTTCAGGAGACACCCAGACAGAGGCCCCCTGCCCTTCCTGATCGGTCTTCGAGCGATCGATGTCGAGCAGGCCGCTGCCATCGTCCTGGACTTCGAGCGCCTCGACCCTCGCCTCCAGAATTTCCGACACGCGCAATCCCGCATCGTAGCCGAGCGACAGCAGCGCCGCATCGCGCAGGCCCGGAAGGTCGGTTCCGCAGGCTTCCATCAGCGCCGCCAGCGTGAATCCCTTGACCGGAGCGTTGCCGATCGCTTCCCCGAGCCGCAATCCGGCGGCCTGCCGCTGGGCCTTGCCCTGGCGGCGGCGCAGACCCTTCATCGCGTCGCGGACCAGCGAACTCGATACGGCGCTGGGGATTCCAAGCAGTCCATGCACCGTCGCCAGCGTCGCCAGCTTGCGGGCGATAGTCGCGGGCTTCTGGTTACTGGCCTCAAGATGGTCGATCCACTCGGCAATGCGCTCGGCCGAAGCGGGGAGACCAGCTCCGGCCTGTTCGCTCGCGAACAGGGTATAGCCTTCAAGATCGCAGGTCATCGCGCGCAGTGTCGCCGGGCTGCGCGCCTCGAGCGCCTTGGTGAAATTGACCTTGGCCACGGCGGTATCGCCATCGACCAAGCTGGAGAGGACGGCGACGAACCGTTCGACCGTCGTCAAGCCCGGCCTCGCCCGGCGCTTGGGCAGACGCGCTTCGCTGGGGCCAAGCACCGTGACGACCTCGCCTTCGGGCACTGGCGTCCTATCGGAAAGGCTGGTTGGCGATGCCAAGACCAATTTGCGCTTCATCGGGGCCGAATACCATGGCGAAACGGCCATGTCACTATATGTAATCTCCCATTATCATTAGTGCACTTCAAAGCCCTAACAGCTATGGTACAGTTAACTCCAGTTTGCTAGGCCTGTGTCGATGGCGAATTTCGAAGCCCATTTTGCCGGATTCCATCCGCTCCAGGCGGACGAAGACGCATCGCCCGAAGCGCTCATGCTGGCCCGCTCGCGCGCCGCGCTTGCCTGGGGCCGATTGCAGGGTCTGGTAGCACATCTCGAGCCCGGCGTCGCCGATCTGCTCGCCGCCAGCGTCATTCATGCACAGCTGCGTGATGCCCTATCCCAAGCGGGCCACGCCGGCGCCGCAGCAGAGATCGACCTCTGGCTTTGCGGCCTTGCCGCGCCTCCGGCCGAAGGCCCGCACGTCTTCGCGGATCCCTGGGGAATCACGCATGCGATCCTCACCGAGCTGTCGCTCGCCCGCTGGGAGCCGATCGCGCGGGCTGCGCAGCGCCTGCGCGCGGCGGCCGGCCCGGATCGCGGGTGCGCCGGCCCCGCCGACCCGCTCTCGCCGCGCGAGGCGATTGCGCTCGCTGGCCAGCTGGCCAGTGACGCGGTCCCGCACAGCGACAGCACCTGGCCGCTCGTGGCCATCGACCACCTCCACGCTGCTGCTGCGGCATCGACCGAATTCGCCCCGAGCGAGCCCGACCAGTGGCTGCTCGACCTTCCAGGTGGGCCGATGGCCCTCGCGCAGCCGCGCGCCAGAACGCCGCTCTGGGCGATCGATCTCGTGGCCGGTGCAGCCCTGTCGGGGTCCGCGCCCGGCACAGTCCCCCTCCCCTGCCCCGGCGCGCTGCGCGCCGAGGCGCTGGCACCCTGGCTATGGCCGCGCGAACGCGGCATTCTGGTCGCCGAGGCGCTCGAATCTAGCGCGGAGCGGCTCGCAAGGCTGGTTGAACAGGCCCGGACGCGCCATCACCACATGACCTCCACCCTTGCAGACCTGCGCTCGAATTCGCGCGCGCCCCTGCTCTACACCCTGCTCGCAGGGTTCGGACCCTTGCGCCCGGGCCAGATCGAGCGTGCCCTCCACCTGTCCAAGAACGGCGCGCGCGAACTGGTCAAATCGCTGAAAACTGCGGGCCTTGCCGAGATCGAGCGGCATCGCGGTCAGGTCCTGATCCGTGCGAGCCTGGCGGGCGGCACGGGACGCGAGACAGATCCAGGAGTGGACCTGTCTCCCGTGCTCTCGGCTGAAAGCCTCGCCGAATTCGACGACGCCATGGCCGCCATCGACCGGCTGCTCGCCCGCTCGAATGGGTCGGCGTCGAAAGAATGACCTGGCAGGTCGAGCACAATGCGAAACGCGGGATGGGCAAAGCGCCGGGTCAACCGCTTGTGGAGCAGTCCCGGATTTCCAAGGCAATCCTCCCACGGATCGGGGCGCCCGGTCGCTGCGGGGACGAAATCGTCGGCCAATCCGCACTGCTTCAGGAAGAACAGGGCATCCTGGAACCCGCGCAAGCAGCTGAGCGGAGATTTCGCGGCACTGGCAAGCTCGGCTGCGTAGCGGCGGCGTACCTCGCTCGCCAGGACCTCGCGCTGTCGGCGCACCACTTGCGCCGCATGCACCGCAGGGTAGCCCAGCCAGGCCTGCTCGAGCTTCTGTCCGGCGACCTCCAGCACGCGGCGTTTGCGGTCAAGCTCGCGCTTCCCCACCGCTGCGATCGCGGCCGCGAGATCGGCCAGGCCGGGCACCGCGCCGCGAGCGGCTCGCCTTACCGGACCACGCGCCGGCTGCGCATCGAAGCGGAACGTGCGGTCCATCCGTTCGGCTTCTTCCACATTGCTGCTGTGCAGCGCCGCCAGCAACAGGTGGCGCGAAGGCGCAATATGGAACCGGTTGCCGATCAATGCCGCGATGTATCGCTTTGAAAACGCGTAAGAGCTGGGTTCACTGCCACGCAGATGGGCACGGGAAATAACGAGATTCCAGGCGAGGCGAGTGCTGACCAAAGTAAACCGCGCCATCTGCTCGCGTGTCCGCTCCACCGTCTCCTCCAGCAGCCGCTGCGCCGCCATCGAGCGCCCCAGCGCCATGATGCCCCGAAGATCGATTAGCAGCAGATCATGGCGCTCGCAGCGCAGGGTAACGCGCAGGATCCAGCTCCGCTCAATCCGCCACTGCGCGCCGCTTTCCAGCCAGTCGAGCCAGCATTGCGCGCACCCGATCGAGCGCAGCGCCGGGGGCAGCAGGTCGCCGCGGGGACACCCCACGAAAGTCCGCAGAATGGCCTTCTCCGGCAGCGCCGTGGCCCAGGCCAACCGCTCGACTATGACCCTGCGCCGCTCTGCGGTGCCATCGGCTAATGAGGCCAGGTCACAGGTAGCGAGGGCTGTCTCGATGCCGAGATGGCTGAACAGCGCCTTGCGCGTGGTTTCATGCCGCGCGGCCAGACGATGCAGCCAGGATTCAAAGCATTCCCCCGCCAGGGGCCTGACCCGGAAGGCCAGCGGCTCGATCTCGGCTCTGCCCTGAGCGGCGCCCATCCCGGCGCTCAATCCGGGCTATAGGGGGTAAAGAGCTGCAAGGCCTCGCTGATATCGTCGTGCGCTACCAGCACGCGATCGTGCCGCTTGGCGACCTTTGCCGACCAGTGCAGGATCCGTTTGAAATTGCCGGTTACCCCGCCGCTTTCGCGCCAGATCCGCTCGGCGAACGCGGGCTCGGCGAGATGTTCGGGCTCGGCCATGTCCATGCCCATCGCCAGCGCCCGGATCAGGCGCTGCGACGGCTCTCCCGGCTCCCACAGCGGCAATCTGAGCATGATCGAACGAAAGGCGAGTTCGACATCGTCGGCGAAGATCTGGCGGGCGACATCAAGCCCGGCCACGACCAGCGGCACGTTGCCAGCGCTCATCAGAAAGCGGAAGGCATCGAGCGTATCGCGCCGCGCGACCCCGCTGGCGGTCAGGATCACATGGACATTGTCGATCGCGACCAGCCTCGTCCCCTGCGCGGCCAACAGATCGACCACCTTGAAATCGGCGGTTTTGTGCGTGTTTGTCCGGATCGGCCAGCCCTGCTTCCAGAGCAGCGCCAAGTTGATCTTGAGCGAGGTCGGGCTTGAGGGAATGACCGTGCGCAGCACGGGTTGGTACCGGGCCTCGCCCCAATCGGCGGGCTCGGGCAAGGCCTCGGTCAGACGCCGCTGCGCCTCGCGCAGGATCGAGGTCTTGCCCATGCCGGACTGGCCGGTGAGGACGATGCAGGTCGGTCGTTCTTCCGGATCGTCATGCGCAACCTCGACGATGGTCTCGACGGCGTTGCGGGCTTCGTCGAAGTCGATCCAGAATGTGGATAGGTGCCCCGAGGGCTGCGCGGTGGTGACCGCGCTCACGGGCGCACCTTCAGCCAGGTATCCTCGCCCAGTTCCCCCACCGATTTCCACTGAACCGGCTGTTTTAAAAGCTTTTCAGGCGTCCGCAGGTCCGCGAGCGTAAGCCCCTCCCCTTCGCGCCGCTTTGCCCGCCGTCGCGCCTCCTTGGTGCGAACCCGCGCCTGATGGATTTCCTGGTTTGCCGCTGCGATGGCGCGGGCCGTCGCCGCACGGCCGCCATCGGCCTGGTAGCCGCGGCCCAGGGCCCTCACCTTGGCCCTGGCGGCTTCCCAGTCCGCCTCCCAGACATCGGGATACTGGCCGATAACCGCCATTTGCACGAAAGAGCCCTCGAGCTCGGCATAGACATGCTGGATCGTCCGTTCGTCCCAGCTGACCTCGATCTTCTGGCCTATCCGCTTGCCGAGCGCCGGGTGCCAGTAATGGCGATGCTTGATCTGGATGCCCCGGGAATGGACCGTCAGCGACTTCGACGGCAGAAATTGGCGAAAAAGCTCGTCCGCATTACACGAGACCGGGAGCAAGGGACCATGGCGCGCTGCCTCGCGTTCCCACATCTGCGCCGGGCACAACCCGCCGAGCGCGGAATGCGGCGTGTGATGATAAACCGCGATCTGGCACAGCAGCCAGCGCTCGAATTCCGCAAGGGTCATCGCCGCTTCAGCCTCGGCGTCGTAGTCATCGCGCGCAGACACGTTCGATCCCGTAGCACCCGGCAAAAGTCTCAGTTTTCCGACCATTGTGCCGATCAGCCGCTCGATATGGCCACCCAGATGGGCCGGGCCGGGTTTGCGGACATCCGGGTCGATGCCATTGCGCACGCAGGCCCGCCGAAACGACTCCGAGCGATGCGGCTTGGCCTGATCGGCATGCAGGCGCCGGAACAGGCCGAACATCGGGTAGCTGACATCCACACCCAGGTGTTCAAGCACCGGTTCCTTGGGCAGCAGCGCGCTCGCGACCGCCCTGCCGCACCGGAAAATCGAAGGATCGCCGAAGCTGACATAATAGCCGAGTATCGCACGGGTCCAGATTTCAATCAGGAACGTGATCCACGGCCGTCCGAGCTCTTCCCGCCGCAGGCTGTCGACCAGGATAACGTCCCCCCTGGTATGGTCCATCTGGACAAGATCGAGGAAACCATCGCTGCGGTATTCCCCAGGGTGCGCTTCATGCGCGCTGCGGGTCTTGGAGCCCATGCTGGCCTTGGCCCACACACTGCTCGGAATCTCGGCCAGCAGCCGCTCGATTGTCTTCTCGCTCGGGATCAAATCGGCGGAAAACCGGTGCTCTCCGTTATCTGCATGGAGCAAGCCCCATATTTGCCTAGCCGCTTCAGCGCGGTTCGGCGGCACCATCTTAAGCGCGATCTTGTTGGTCAGCGCATCAATGGCGCTTCTCACCACCGGGTCGATCCGATGTGAGCCGGGAGGCGGTCCTCGGGGCTTAGGTGCAAGCGATTCGGCAACCGGATGCGCCCGATACCGCGCGGCCAATGTTCGGATCTGGCGCTCCTTCAAACCGGTGGCTTCGCAAATAGCGGCAATCTGCGCCGCCGTCACCGGCCCGGACACCGAAATATGCCTTCGGAAATGCGGGAACAGTGCCAATCCCGCCTCGAGGGACTTGAGGCTGCGCTTGGGTGCAGGAGACGGCATTCGCTCAATCATACGATTGGCTCCGCTGTAGATTCCCCTGTATCGTCAAATGTAGCATAATCTGTCCGGCCATGCGGCGTGGAAACGTGCTGCGACAGAGTTATGCGTATTTGAGTCATCCTATCCTATTGATTAAACGTCCTTTTTAGAATTGCAGTCTTTTCTGTCGGCTGACACGATCGCGCACTCGAGCGGCTTGATGCCTTGCTCCCGGCTGCCGATCCGCTCGCCGCGCTCGCCGAATGGATTCATCAGCTGCGCGAGGACGAAACCCCGTTTGTCGGACGCCAAAGAAGAGCGCAGTAGAGAGCAATCCTTCGCAGCCGACGTGCCAAAATAGACTGCGGTGAAGATGCGCCCCGGAAACGTGCCGCTGCTTACCCCTGCTCGCTGAACCGCTTGGCCAATCGCGCGGAGGCACCGCTCTTCATGGCCAGTTTCGCCCCGTAGCGCATGACCGTGCGGGCGTCGCGCCAGCGGTAGGCCTGCATGATCGCGGGTAGCCCTTCTCCTGCCGCAAAGTTATCCTGCGCCACCCCGACCCGAATCGAGTGCGAGGACACCGCTTTCAGCCAACGATCAAGCTCAGCCTCACTCATCTCGCCAAGCAGGCGCTTTTCCCAAGCGCGGCGAACGAGACGCTTGTAGATCAGGCCAATGCTATTGGGGTGCAGCCGCGCCGCGCCGATCCTGTCGATCGAGCCATCGAAGTGCGTCACCACCCGGCGCAGCAGTGGGCCCTTGTCGATGCCGCCCACCTCGCGCCAGCGGGCGATGGCCACCATGGTCGCGGGTGCAAGATAGGCCTCACCGCCCTCCCCTGCCTGGTCGGTCTTGCTCGAGGGGATGTTCAGAATCCCCGCACCTTCGGCATCGGGCCCCTCGACATGC
>ERZ650309.1158-NODE-1158-length-12513-cov-5.693129_pt1 | contig 12513 bp, 9 predicted proteins | sample MGYA00376245_ERZ650309 | MGnify/ENA primary metagenome ERZ650309 (study PRJEB26733, sample SAMN07839294) | wastewater metagenome | biome: urban; feature: wastewater treatment plant; material: waste water | place: USA: North Carolina | collected 2016-04-26 ...
CGAGATATGCCTAAGTGACTGGAGTTCAGACGTGTGCTCTTCCGATCTATAACTGATCAGACCTGGAATCTGTCCGGGCACGCGGATCGCCGACTCGACGGACGCTTCGAGCACCCCGGGCAGGTGCGCAAGCCAGGACACCGGCTCCGCGATCGCGTTGGCCACCGACGGAATCACCTGCGCGATCGAGAACACGAGCTGACCGGCCGGCGTCGCCGTAAGCGCACCGTCGACGAGCGTGGCACCGGTAGCGGGGTTCGGTAGACCGGCGAAGAATTTTCCGATCGTGATCTCGGTGTTCTTCAGTGCGGTTGCCACCAGACCGGGATTGGTTCCAGAACTGTTGGGCCCCAACGGATATGGAAGCAGATGGGCAAGTCCACCGGGCACCGCGGTCAAAAACTCCCGAATGAAGCTCGAGGCTGCCGGGTTGCCGTAGACCTGAACGAGATAGCTCAGGATGCTGGGGGCCTGGCTCGGATGCTGCAACGCCTCAGCGACCGCGGCCGCGGTGAAGGCAGGAAAGTCACTCACCGCATCCAACGGAAGGATGACGGCGTAGATGCCGACGTCCACCAGCTGACCAATGTTGTTGAGCGCGTTGGTCACGAGCGACGCGGGGTGCACCGCGACGGTACTGAAGACTGGCGGCGCATGGTGCACGGGCGCGGCGACGATGGGTGCAGCGGTGACCACACCCGCGACCACCAACGCAGTGGAAAACCTGAAATGCGGACGAACGACGGTGCTCATAGCAATCCCCAAGCGTCGGTGGCAGAGTCGGCCCGGTTGCCGACTGTTCTCACATCAGAACCTTCGAGGCCCGAGGGAGTCCGCCAATTGACACATTCGTCCATTAGCGGCAGCACGGTGCGAGTAGCCGACTACTCGAATCTGGTCTGCCACATACCTTCAGGCGCACACCTTCCGCCGCGCGCTGTTGATCTTGCGCTGGCGCCGTAAAAGTTCGAGTGGATCGTTGCGCAGGCGCCAACTCGATCAGATGGTCTCAACTCCGGCTAGGAAACCAATTTTTCTAGGCAGTACACCCGCTGAGGTACCGCGAAGACCATCGAGACTGCACCTGTGCCACAACGTGTTCCGTCAATACTGCCGTTGATGCGCTGCGAGACCTTGAAGACCCCGGTGTGCGAATTGGCTTTGGCAGACCCCTGGGAACAATCGATATACGTGGTTGTCTTCGCAGTGATGTCGATGGCGTAGCAACTGCCTTGGCGCATATTCAGCGCGAAGCACAGCTGCTCGGACTTCGGATCGTCCTGGTTTCGGCTCGCGTAGGTATACGCACCGTCCTCCGGGCGGTTTCCATCGGGGCAGATTCCCATTTCGGCGACGCCCGCCAACTCGTACACCGCGTCGGGAGAATCGCAGCTTGATGGCGTGAAGCGGAATCGTGCGAAGTCATCGGTCGTCACGCACTGACCGGGCTTCACGCCGACAACAAATCCGGTGCTGGCGCGCTTGTGGTGAATCCCGATGCCGACGACGACGCCGATGCCCACGACCAGCGCCGCCACCACACCCGCAATGACCATCCACAACTTGAGTCCGGATCGCTTGGGTGGTGGCGGGCCGGCGTACTGATAGCCGGGCGGCCAATACGGCTGTTGATAGGAGTTGGGCGGGTACGGCCAGGCTGGTTGGCCCTGCGGTCCTTGCGGCGGTTGTTGCGGCCATTGAGGACTCGGAGGGCCTGGGAGTGGTGGCTCGGTCACTGTGTGTCCTCCGCACTTCGCTGAGGACCCCTGGTCGCGGCTGTGATAAGCCGACCAACTTGGCCGGATCCGGTCGCGACGATCGCCAACGCGAGCCTAGACCGGGGTTCCACGATTACTTCCAGGCTTCAGAATCAAGAGATCATCATGTTCACGGCGGCGACACCCTTCAATGAACTCCAGGGCCTTCGCACCATCTCCGAGAAACTCCTGATACTGCTCTGCAGTTAGCCAATAGCTTTCGATGTAATCGATCATTCCATTGGTAACCGGAATCGCTGCATAAGGTCGGCCGCTATCTTGTTCTATCCCCAGCCAGTACCTGTGCTCACGCGACATGAATCTATTTTCGAACTTCATTTCATCACTCTCCGTCCGGCCAATCGACATCACTGATCGTCATATCACCGCGCGGCACTTCGCTTCCGTCGATCACTGCTTCAGAAACGCCCTGCGGCAGGAAACCACCCGGAATCCACTGGTCGTTCGCGCCGGCTTCATTGCCCGACGGAACCCGCAGGTCGTAGTCGCCTGGGTCAGGAATATCGATCCGAATAACGTAGTACGCACTGAAGTATCCGTCCGGCAGGCCCAACTCCTTCTCGAGTGCTCGCGGATTTCCGCCGGTCGACGCCATCAAACTATGAACTTCATTGGTCGGCATGACGAAACTTGTTCCATCTCGTTGACCAATGCCGTACATATCGAAGTTGTCGCTGACCATAAACCGCGTGGCGCCTTGATCAAATTTGGACAAATGGTGATCAATGAATTCTTGCGGTAGATATTCCGATGGATCCGGTCGCGTCCCCTTTTCCATTTCGGTGATTTCATGCTGTTGTTGCTCACTGAGGACATTTTGATCCCATGGCGACCCTTCACTTGATGCGTGGTCGCCCCCGCCGCCACCATGTGGATCCCCACCACCAACGCCCGAATCTCCATGCCCAACGTGGTGCTCACCGCCGCTGTGGACTTCCGCCGACTCGCGACTTCCGACGCCCGCCACCGCTTCGGGGCCCGGAGCGTGGACGGACTCGTGCGTTCCGCCACCCGAACCGTGCGACTCGCCGCAAGGAGCCGACACCTCAGTCCCAGACCCATGCGGCGCCGCCGAAGTCGCCTCCTCCGGCTTGACCCCCGCATCAACCGGCGCCTTGCCCGCACCTGAGTTCCCGTCCGCCGCAGCACCTTCCGGCTTCGCCGCCGGCGCAGTTCCGAGCCTGTCAACGCCGTCTCCAGGGCGGTCAACGCCGCGATCAACGCATCGCCATGGGCGCCAACAGATTTCCCTGAAGCAGCCAGCTGTGTCGGATCGACTTCGTATCCGCCCACTCCCTAGCCCCAGTTGCGCAGGTTCATCTGCGCCGCACCGTGGTAGTTCTCGTGTGCGCCCTCGGCCGCCTTGCGCAGGTCGGCCAGGGCCTGGCGCATCTCGGCAGCGCCGTCGACCCAGCGCTGTTGGGCCGCAGCCTGGGCCTGCCCGCCGGAGCCGTCCCACGTCGTACCCAATTGGTGCTCGATGGCCTCCAACTGTGCCAACGTCTGTTCCATGTGCTGCTCGAATTCCGACATGCGGTCGGCCACCGTCAACAACACGGCGGGATCAACTTTGAAAGCACCCATGCGTCAGACCCCCGATCCTGCGATGGTCGCCCCGCCTGCGTGATCGGTCCCGGTATAGCGTTCAGCAGCCGCGCGCAGCAGGCCAGACATGGCCATCAACCCCTGCAGCACCTTCGCTGAACCCTCGTGCCACTCACGCCACACCGCGTCGTAAGCCGATGCCGCATCGCCCGTCCAGCTCGGACCGAGCATCTGCGCGACTTCTCGATCCAGCGACCCCAGACCGTCCCGCAGACGTTGCTCGGCGCCGTCGAATTCTGTCGATACATGCTCAAGCACCTCGGGAGTCACACGCAGATCACCCATGCCCATCCCCTCAAGTGCTACCTGTGCAAGGCTAAGGCAGCTCAGGGACCCCGCAGCCCACTAATTCCGGCATCGAACCGTTGAGTAGCCTGGCGATCATGTCGAACGCGTCAATCCTGACAACGCTGCAGGAACGCGCCCGCGTGACACCCGACGAACCCGCCTTCACGTTCACCGACTACGACACGAACCACGACGGCGTCAGCGAAACCCTGACCTGGTCACAGCTGCACCGGCGGACCCTCAACGTCGCCCAGTCGATCCAGCATTACGGCTCCCCCGGCGACCGCGCCCTGATCATCGCGCCGCAGGGGCTGGCGTACATCGTGGCGTTCCTGGGCGCCATGCAGGCCGGCTTCATCGCGGTCCCGCTGTCGGTCCCGGTGCCCGGGTCGCACGACGAGCGGGTCAGCGCGGTCGTCACGGACACCTCGCCGACGGTGGTCCTGACCACCAGCCCGGTCGCTCACGTCGCCACACAGTACGTCGACGACGGCGCGTCCATGATTGCCGTCATCGCCGTCGACACACTCAATCTCGACGCCCCGATCACCGTCGAACCCCCGGTGCCGCACAGCCGGGAAATCGCTTATCTGCAGTACACGTCGGGGTCCACCCGCACTCCGGCCGGCGTGATGATTTCGCACCGCAACCTCGAGGCGAACTTCGAGCAGTTGATGGACGACTTCATGGGCTACCGCGGGGGCGAGCTACCCGAAGGCGCCCACCTGGTTTCGTGGTTGCCCTTCTACCACGACATGGGGCTGATGCTGGGCATCGGAGCACCGATCTTCAGTGGGCGCCCCGCCGACCTGATGAGTCCGCTGGCGTTCCTGTCGCGGCCGGCTCGATGGGTGCAGGCCATGGCCCGGCACAAGTACTCATGGTCGGCAGCACCGAACTTCGCGTTCGACCTGACGGCCCGGCGCACCACCGACACCGACATGGCCGGGCTCGACCTCAGCGGCGTTCTCGGCATCATCAACGGCGCTGAACGTATTCACCCGCCGGCCCTGGTCCGATTCAACGAACGCTTCGCACCCATCGGTTTTCGCCCCGAAATGATCGTGCCGTCGTACGGTCTGGCCGAAGCAACGGTGTACGTCGCCAGTGGTACCCACGGCCGCGCCCCCGAGGCCATCGAGTTCGCGGCCGACGAGCTGACCCAAGGGATTGCCGTGCGCTCGGCCGGCGGCGCCCCGTTGGTGCGCTACGGGCTCCCGGAGTCGCCGCTGCTGCTCATCGTTGATGCCGACACATGCCGTCCCTGCCCCGACGGCACGGTCGGCGAAATTTGGACCCATGGCGAGAACGTCTCCGCGGGGTACTGGCGCAAGCCCGAGCAGACGGGGTCGGCCTTCGGCGCCACCCTCATCGATCCGCCGGTGGATGCGCCCGCGATGGGTTGGCTGCGCACCGGCGACCGCGGCTTCATCTCCGAAGGCGACGTGTTCATCGTGGGCCGCATCAAGGACATGTTGATCGTTCGCGGGCGTAACCATTACTCCGAGGACATCGAGGCGACGGTGCAGGCGATCACCCGCGGACGCGTGGCTGCCATCGCGGTGCACGAGGATCATGCCGAAACACTGGTCACCGTCATCGAACTCAAGAAGGGCGCCGATTCCGATGCCCTGACGGCCGTGAAAAACGATGTGATCGCCGCGATTTCGCGTGCGCATGGCTTGCAGGTCGGCGACATCGTATTGGTCGAACCGGGCGCCATACCGACGACCACCAGCGGCAAGATCCGTCGGCAGGCTTGCGTCGAGCAGCACCGGCAGGGGCAGTTCGTACGGTTGGACGCGTAGCCGCACGCCGATGTGGATCACTCTGCTGGTGATGGCCATCGCGGCCAGCCTGGAGCCGTTCCGGATCGGCATGAGTGTGCTGATGCTGAATCGTCCACGCCCACAACTGCAATTAGCCGCCTTCCTCACGGGCGGTTTCGTGATGGGCCTGACGGTTGGCTCCGTGGTGTTGTTCGCGCTTCCTTCGCGGTTGCCGCAATCGGCTCATTTCACCCTGCCGAAGGTGCAGATCGTCATCGGTGTGATGGCATTGACCGCGGCGGCGTTCTTGGCCGTGACGAAAGGTCGCGATCGAACGCTGCCGGCCTGGCTGACGAGTCTGCTTGACGGCCAATCACTTTGGGTCGCCGGCATCGCCGGACTCAGCATCGCTCTGCCGTCCGTTGACTACCTGGCGTCCCTGGCCGTGATCGCCGCCGCCGGGGTTGAGCCCGCGGTCCGGCTGTCGGCGTTGGTGATGTTCAACGTGGTGGCGTTCATGCTCGTCGAAATCCCGTTGCTGGCTTACCTTTTTGCACCCGCCCGGACCCGCGCCCTGATGACCCGGCTGCACGACTGGATCCGCGCCCGACGGCGCCACGAAGTCGCCACGCTGCTGGCAGTCGTGGGTGTGGTGTTGCTCGGCGCGGGGCTACTCGGCATCTGAGCGCTCGGGGCCGGCGACGCGGCTGAAATGCCGGCCTGCCGATTCACTGCCAATCGCCCGGAACTTTGCCCCCGCGACACGTACGAAACCCTTCGCGGACCGACGACATCGAACTACGCCTGCCTGTGTAGGCATCGTCGATCCTGGAGCGTCAACAAAGTTGACACTGTCAAAAAAGTTGACGGCCGCCAGCGGGATGTCCGCAGGCTGAGGCGCTGGCGAAGCGAAAACACCGAAACAGAACTCTGCTCGGCGTAAAGCCAACGGCCAGAACAGGACTCAGTGCGCGCTCGGCCCGTGGCTGAGCACGTAGTTGATCCCGGACATCAGCTGCGAAACCGGGTCAGCAGCACCACCGAAGGCCGCCTGCGTGGCCGGAGCTGTCGCCGCCGCCGGGTCGTAGCCGTGTACCGGATCGACCTCGATGGGTGCCGTCAGCGGGTCATCGTTACGCGAGTAGGCGCTGTCGACCATCGGCTTGATCACCGAGTCGAGGTGATTCATGTCCGCCTCGGACATCCCGAGGTACTTGAACGGCACCACCAGCGGCATGTGCTGCTCAGGAATCAGGTAGGTGGTCGTCTTGGCGCCACGCGAGTTCACCGTCGTCACGATGTTCTGTGCAGGCACGTTCTCCGGCTTGGTGAACGCGACGGCCGTGTGTCCGGTTGCCAGGCCGACGACGGCATTCAGCAGTGCCATCAGGTTGTCGGGCCGGTCGGGCCAGTCGGCGATGCTGTCGTATGCCGACACGAATTGGTATGTGTCGTACTGACTTTCCTGCGGCTGCGGCATCTTGAAGTCCAGCGCGGGGACGACACTGCCGACTGGGTAGTTCTGTGTCAGGAAGCTCTGGCTGAATGGGTTGACGCCGAGCGGGTCACCGTAGGTCGCGAAAGACAACTCGTTGGCCGGCGGCGCGGTCGGGTCGTTGGCCAACCGGTTCTGCACGGCGTGCACCACCATCGCGCCTTCGGACAGACCGATCACGGTGCCTGGGCCGCCCTCACGAACCCGGCGAATGACATTGCCCTCACCGACGTCCACCGACTCACCGATACTCGGACCGTCCAGGCCCACACCGGGAAGTTGCGCATCCAACTTCGAGATTCCGGGGATGAACCCCAGCACGTGGCCCTGAACCTGGCCGGCGGGGTAGTCGACGATCTCGCGATTGAGCCCCGGGAACCAGTCGGCGCCGGTGCGGCGGATGTACTCGTCATACGGGATGCCCATGACGTGCGCGCCGCCCAGGGCGTAGCCGCGGCCGGGCGTCCCGATGGGCGGCACCTGATCGACAGCCGGCGCGGCGGACCCGCCCGAAACACCCGAGACGCCGTCGTCAGCTGTCGCAAAGCCGATGGCGAACGGCCCAGCAGCAGTGAACGTCACCAGCGCGGTAACCGATGCAACAAGCTTCTTCATGCCTTAGTGCTCCCCTGCGATGTCAATCGTGACGGCCACCAGTTCGCATTCCCGACCAGAGTAGCCATGGCGGGCACCGTGACCGTGCGCACCAAGAAGGTATCCAGCAGGATTCCAGCGCCGATCACGAAGCCGCCCTGGACCACGGTACCGATACTGGAGAACAGAAGCCCCCACATCGAGGCGGCGAAGATCAAACCCGCCGCCGTGATGACGCCACCCGTGGACGACAACGTCCGGATGACGCCGTATCGCATGCCGTGCGGCGACTCGTCACGCATACGCGAGACGAACAGCATGTTGTAGTCGGCGCCCACGGCGACCAACACCACGAAGGCCAACGGCGGCACCGTCCAGTGCAGCTCCTGGCCGAACCCGTACTGGAACACCAGCACCCCGATACCGAGGGCGGCGAAGTACGAAACCACCACGGAACCAACGAGATACAGCGGTGCGATGATGGCCCGCAGCAACAGCATCAAGGTCAGCAGCACCACGACCATGGTCACGATGACGATGAACTTGATGTCATTCTGGTAGTAGTCCCGGGTATCGCGCAGCGCGACCGGATAGCCACCCATCGAGATCGAGGCGTCCGCCAGCGTGGTGTTGGGCTGCGCGCCGCGAGCGGCGTTGTAGACCGTGTTGACCTGATCCATAGCCGCGGCACTGAACGGGTCGAGCTTGGTCAGCACCAGGTAGCGCACCGAGTGCCCGTCGGGCGAGATGAACATCTGCGACGCCGACTTGAACGCGTCGAGCTGCAACACCTCCGGCGGAATGTTGAAGCCCGCCATGGCCGGCCCGGCCGCGTTCTGCTTGAGCGACAACAGGAAGGCCGACGCCTGGTCGAGCCCGGTGCGCATCAGCTTGATCTGGTCGACGACCTGATCGACCCCCGCGGACACTTCCTTACTGCCGGCCGCCGAGCGGTCAGCGCCCTGCCGCAACTTCGTCAGATTTGCCTGAGCACCGGCCGGGGTGTCCATGCCCATCGAGTGCATGACCTTGTTGAGGTTGTTCAACGCGACGTTGAGTTGGTTGAGTGAGGCGTTGAGCGACTGCCGGTCCTGCATGTTCTGCAGCTGTGCTGACAGCTGATTGATCTCGTCGAGCGTGCCGTCGGCGCGCGCCTGCTCGAGCTGTTGGAAGTGGCCGCGAGTCTCCGCACACGACGGGTTGAGATCGCAGGTGACGTTGTTCGTCAGCGCCTGCAGCACCGGCCCGACCCAGACGAAGTTGTCCTTCACCGCGGTGTAGTTGATGCCCATCTCATTGCCGAGCTTGTTCACGGCATTGATGAGCTTGGCCGCAACCTCGACATTCTTGACCAGCTTGTCACCGCCGTACTGGCCTCGGATCTGGGTGAACGCGTCGATCATCGCCTGGATGCTGGTCGCCATCTGGCCGACCTGCCCACGCACGTCACCGAGGTTGACCGCCAAGGTGTTGGACCCCTTGGCCAGCCGGTTCAGATCCTCGGCGCGCTTGCCGATCATCGCCGAACCGTCGGCCAGCCGGGTGCCGACGATGCCGGCCTGGAAGCTGGCCCGGAACTCCGACGGCACCTCACCGAGCGGGCGGGTGATGCCACTGACCAGAGCGACATCCGGAAGCTGGGCGATGCGCCCGGCCATCTGCTCGAGGTCAGCGAGGGCCTGCGGGTTACGCAGGTCGTGCGGAGACCGGACGAGCACGTACGTCGGCACGGACTGGTTGATGTTGAAGTGGCGCTGCAGTGCGGCATATCCGACCGAACTCGGGGCCGAGGCCGCCACGGCCTTGCGGTCGTCGTAGTTGAATTTCGCGAACGCCGCACAGCTGGCGAGGACGGCCAGCACCAGCAGGCTCGCGACGAGGTGTGCGGCGGGTCGACGCACGATGCGCGCACCCGAACGCCGCCACAATCCCGCGGTCAGTTCATTGCGGGGCTTGATCCAGCCGAGGGGTCCGACGATGGCCAAGATGGCCGGCAACAACGTCAGCGCCGCGAGGAAGGACACGCCCACACCGACGGCCGACGAAGCGCCGACGGTCGCGAACACGCCCATGCGGGCGAAGCTGATCCCGAGGAACGTCAGGCCGACCGTCGCCGCCGACGCGGTGATGACCTTGCCGACCGACCCCAATGCCTGACGGACGGCGTCGTGCGGGCTCTCACCGAGCCGCACGTAGTCGTGATAGCGGCTGATCAAGAACACCGCGTAGTCCGTACCGGCGCCGAAGATGATGGCGCTCAGCAGAATGATGGCCTGATTCGAGACGCCGAGACCGGTCATCTCAGAAAGCCCTGCGACCACCGACTGCGAGATCACCAGCGCGAGGCCGATACCGACCAACGGGATCAGCATGGTCACCGGATTCCGGTACACCACCAGCAGGACCAGCAGCACCAGGACGGCGATGGCGATCTCGATGGGCATCCGGTCGTGGTCGCCCGCGACAGTCAGGTCGGCGACGGTAGCCGCAGGCCCGGCCAGGTGTACCTCAAGCTGACTGCCCGCGGTCTTCTGCTTGACGACCTCGGCGACGCGATTGAACGCGGCGTAGGACTGCGGGGTGCCCAGCGCGCCGGCCAAACCGACGGGCAGCACCCAGGACTTGTTGTCCTTGCTGGTCAGGAACGAATGCAGCGCCGGGGTGGCAACGAAGTCCTGCAGCATCGGGTTCTGGTGTGCAACCGCACCGGGGCCGCACTAGGACGCGGCGCCAAGCTCGACGGCGCCTACTGGCGTCGTCATGCCCGTCAGCCCGTCGAGTTCGCCAAGGGCGTGGCCACCCTGGCCCAACTGGGCTGCGCAGTGCTGATCGAGGTCGGCCCGCAGCCGATCCTGACCGCCGCAGCGCTGCGCGCCTGGCCCGACACTGCGCCTGCGCCACGGGCGATCGCCTCGATGCGCCGCAGCGGCGCCGACCACCGGCAGATCATCGAAGCCCTGGCCAACGCCTACGCCGCCGGGCATCTGCCGAATTTCGGTGCGCTGCTTCACGGTTCGGCGAACAAGCTCGATCTGCCGACGTACCCGTTCCAGCACAAGCAATTCTGGTTCCGGGACAAGTCGGTCCGGTCCAGCCGCAGCGAGGCGGAGCGCACCCCGACCGTTCAGTTGCTTGAGGACGGCCGGATCGATGAGCTGACGGCCCTGCTCGGCGGCACTCCCGGTACCGCCGATGTGCTGAACAAGCTTGCCGCACAGCACAACCGCCAGCGTGGCGCGAAATCCATCGCCGACGCGCGCTACGAGATCCGGTGGGACCGGGCAGCCGCAGGCGCCGATTCGGGCGACAGCTCGTGGCTGCTCATCGGTGACGACGACGCTGTCCTGACACCGATCGCCGAGGCTCTGGCCGCGCAGGGACACCGGCACAGCGTGCTCGGCCTTCCGGTTTCCGCGGAGGACGAAGAAGGCCTCGAAGCCGCGTTGCGCGCAGCAGCGGAACAAGATCCGTCATTGCGCATCCTGCATGTCGCCGCCTTGGAGGGCGAGCGCACCCCGTCGATGAAATCGCTGCTGCGAGTACAGCACCGCATCATCGGCGGCACACAGCGCCTGTTCCGCGCCGCGGCCGCCGCTGAGGTTCGCGCTCCGATCTGGGTGGTTACCCATGGCGCGCAACGGGTCACCGATTCCGACGCCGTGTCACCCGAGCAGAGCAGCCTGTGGGGCTTCTGCCGCGCCGCGGCCCTCGAATACCCGCAGGTGTGGGGCGGCGTTGCCGACGTCGCGGGCGCTCAGTGGTCGCAGCTAATCAGCAGCATCACCTCCGCGGTCCGGGGCGAAGATCAGATCGCGGTCCGCGAAGACGCCACCTATGTCCCGCGACTGGTGCGCAGCACCGAGAAGCCGGGCGCGAAGACGATCGAGTTGCGTTCTGATGCAACGTATCTGGTGACCGGCGGGCTCGGGTCGATCGGCTTGGAGATTGCCGGCTACCTGGCCGCCCACGGCGCCCGCAACCTGGTGCTGACCAGCCGACGCACACCCGACGAGGCCACGCAGAAGCGCATCAACGCCCTGGCGGAGCAGTACGGATGCCAGGTCCGCGCTGTCACCGCCGATGTCGCCGATCCGCATGATGTCGCCCGTCTGCTGGCCACCGTCGCCGCCGAGCTGCCGCCGCTGGCCGGCATCGTGCACGCCGCAGGCGAGAACAGCACCACCCCACTGAGCTCCCTGGAGAGCGCCGAGATCGACCGGGTGTTCTCCGGAAAGGTTTGGGGTGCTTGGTATCTGAGTGAAGCCGCGGCCGATCTGAAGTTGGACTTCTTCCTGTCCACCTCGTCGATCTCGGCAGTGTGGGGCAGCTACGGCCAGACCGCATACAGCGCGGCCAACGCATTCCTGGACGGGTTGACCTGGCGTCTGCGTCAGCAGGGAATCCCGGCGTTCAGCGTGAACTTCGGCCCGTGGTCGGCCGGCATGGCCGACCCGGACGCCCGCGCGCAGTTGGACCGCCGCGGCGTCCGCACCCTGTCCCCGGCCGACGCCCTGGCCGGCATGGCCGATGTGCTGTCGGCAGGCCCGGAAGGTGTTGTCGCACGGATCGATTGGGCCAAGTTCCTGCCGATCTACCTGCAGGCCGGGGCGCGCTCACTGCTTGCCGAGGTCGGCCGCGAGGTGCCCGACGCGGTCACCGCAGCCGCCGGACCGTCGGGCAATACCCGGCTGGTCGAGCAGCTCATCGCGGCACCGGTGCAGCAGCGCCGCAAGCTGGTGCTGGACTTCCTGCGCGACGTGGTCGCCGACGTCACGCAGATCGACGTCTCCGAGATCCGTGAGGAGGTCGGATTCTTCGACCTCGGCATGGATTCGCTGATGGCCGTCGAACTGCGCCAGCGCATCGAAACCGGCATCGGCCACCAGATCCCGGTCACCCTGGTGATGGACCACCCGAGGCTCTCCGATGCCGCCGACTATCTGCTCGGCGAGGTGCTGGGCCTGTCGGATCAGAAGACGGCCCC
>ERZ650309.1159-NODE-1159-length-12500-cov-3.847328_pt1 | contig 12500 bp, 10 predicted proteins | sample MGYA00376245_ERZ650309 | MGnify/ENA primary metagenome ERZ650309 (study PRJEB26733, sample SAMN07839294) | wastewater metagenome | biome: urban; feature: wastewater treatment plant; material: waste water | place: USA: North Carolina | collected 2016-04-26 ...
TAACTATCAATATTGATGCATCAGGCAAAGTTTCGTCATACTTAAACATCTTGTTGAGATACATTAGCTCAGTCTTATGTTCATTCAAATCGAAAATTTCTTTGATATTCTCCAGATCTTCCGTTGAAAATCCAGTTTTTGCAATATTTCCAATAATTTCCATGCCAGGATTATTCTCTCCTCGATCTCCTAGTGTTATCGTAATTGTTTGGTTTTTGATGTCAACTCCACCTGTCCCGATTTTTTTCCTATCTGTATGTTTACAATGTATGCCACAATATCTCTTATCTTGATAAATATAGGTTGCTTTTTTAAGGCACTTTTTTCCAGTTGATTTCACAGTTCCTTCACAAAACATCTTGTAAATATACAAGATACATATTTTTTCATATTCGAGATCAATTATCTAGATATAAGTCTTTCATACTACATTCTGAAGGAAAGAACAAGATATCATTTTGATTAATATACTTATCGGATGGTAATGGGAGGCTCCCATTTTGAATACGTTTCATGAAATAGTTAACGACTTCATCTTCTGTAAACTCACTTACTTTCCCGCTAGCTGCAGAGCGAACCATGACACTGTCATTCCCCAACTCCATCTCGCGTCGCGTCAATGTAGCCCAATATGTATTCTGAAAGAACATATTATCGTAGGAAATAATCCCATCTTTGCTGAATGCTGGAACTGCAATCAATTGAAGAGAAGGATTCCTGATTATTGAAATGAGTTTGGTTTTTATCTCAACTAACCTATTGTTCAATTTTAATACTAGTTGTTTCCAATCTACTTTCTCTGAACATGTTTCAGAATACGTTTTAATATAATCCAAGTCTCGAGATGTACCACTGTCGGTCATTAGTGATCAATTATACCTATACTTCATTTTGACTTTCACTATGTTTTATGGAACTTGCGGAACTATAAAATGGAGATAGTTAGGGAAAGTTCTGAACGTGAATGGTTTGATGACTTGACTCGTCAAGTTGACGAACTAAAAACAAGGTTACCTTATAGTGACTTTAACAGTAAAAGAGTTGATAATGTTATTGAGATGATACATAAAGGTGACGAGTCGGCGAGAGATCGACTATTTCTATCAACTGGTCTCAATCCGTCTGTAGCAGAGTTTATAGTTGATAGACAAAGAACTTTCCAAGAAGTGACAGATACATTCAAAAATCTCTCATCCTTTGAATTAACAGGTTCGATTTTAGAACAGAGAGTAATCTATGTTAATGGGAACCCAACTGGTACTTATCTCGTAACCATTGATTTAAAACTACGGGAAACTCCGTACATCTTACACCTATTTCTCTACTCTCCAGAAACAGTAGCTGAGAACCTCCTTGATAATAAGATGCCTGAAGATGTCTCATGTCCAGCTACATTGTATGGTTGTGATCTCTATATTGAGAGAGTTAGATGTCATTATCGTCCAGGAAATGTCACTATTCATCTTTCGAATATTAAGTTACTGGAAAGCTTCTTGGAAGATTACGAGATTGCAAATAAAACTATTATCGAGGTTGAAATAGAAGGTATTCTCTCATCTAGTATTCCATATCAAAAACTCCGAAATAAGTTACCAGAAACTTCTAATCTGATACTTGAGGAGTATAAAATAGGTCGGTCGTCAAACTCACTTACCAAACAACTATATGAAAGAATTCAAAGACTACCTAGATACTCTCAACTTGAAACTTCGCTAAGTTCTTTTCGTGATAGTCTCATTGAAGGATCATTAAAACTAAGTATGTATAACCAGGCATATGAACTTTTAAATGAGGCTCTTGTGGCAACAGAATATTGTCATTTAGAAACCTCTCATAAAAAGATCTCCAGACAGCTTGAAAGATGTGTAAATGACCAGAAAAAGTATCATTCCGAATATCAAAAAACTCTCCAAAAATTAGGTCATGAGATACTCGTATTAAGTGACGACGACTTTATCAAAACGAATCTTCCAATAATAGAAAGTCCTCGATATCATCTTACAAGAAAAGTCAAAACATGTATAGATAAGTTTCGAAATCGACATCTCAAACCGAAGTTAGATGCTGCAATTACAGCTCTAGAAAATATTGAGACTGAACTTGAAAAAGTCTCTGCAAGGGCACTTGATAGTATTTCGATTGACCTTGCAGAAACTCGGGAGTTTTGTAGACATCGTACTATTCATCCTACCAAACAAGTTGATAGTTTTTTGAACGAGTCTCTATTTCTACTACAAAGACAGGTTGACTCAAAAACACTATACTTGTTGTCTTGCCAACTATTAGATTATTCTGAACAGTATCGTGAACAACATTTTGAGAGACTTCATGAACTTAGAGTGAGACTCTTGTTACAGTTATCTGATCTTATAGTTGAAATATTACCAACTGCAGAAACCTATCCAGAGATTATCCGAATGTTCCAGTATTTAACACAAGCAAGACCTCCAAGTGAGATAATTTCGTCTCATGATTACATACAAAAAGTATCTAATCTAAACAAAACACTAACTTCTGATGGTCTTACTTTTCAATTAACTGAACTTCTCTGTTATCGACCAGATAACCTCACAGAAGATGTTAGAATTGAACTGTCTAAATTAGCAGAAACAACTAGACTACTATACACAGTTCATATGACAGAACGTAAAAATCTCTATCTAAAACAGCTTTCTGATCTTGTTGAAAGGACCTGTAGACAACTTCAGAAATATGTGTTTACATGCACCATAAAAGTAACATATAGTGAGTTCCATCAACTACTATGTGACGCACTTGAAAATCCGACAAAGGATACTTTCAAGAAAGTTTACTCCTGTGATATCACAGAACTATGTAATGACCTAGACACTTTAACTCTCCTAAAATTATCTCAACTACTTTCTAGACTTGAGCTTAAAAAGCTGCAATTCCAGAAGGGGAAATTAGAAAATAAGATCCAGAAATTATCAATCTTAATCTGAGTAGAAAGAGAAATGTAAACTATTTGCATATACAAATATGCAATTTAAAGATGTACTAACAAGCGTCTTTGAAGATAGTACGGATATGGTAGCAGTCCTTGATACAAGTTACTGTTACAAATATTTTAACACGAAATATTCGGATTTCTGTCAAGCTAACTTTTTTCAGTCTCCTGTATGTGATCAAAAACATCTTCAACAGTTACATGAGATACTTGAACCAACCCTTAAGACATTACAGGAGACAAAAGCCAAAATATCGCGACAAATTTCTATTAAGGAACTAGATTATGAAGTCTCTGCTTTCACGATATCTGATACACAAGATAAAACTGGGTTAGTATACATCATACGATTTTCTCATAATCAAGTTAATGTTGACAAGTTTTTGTTATCTTTAGTTCATGATCTGAAAAATCCTGTTAATGCCATCATTGGTTTAGCTCAAATTTTAGAACATCAAAATTCAATGTCGAAACAGACTGCAGAATCCGCTCGAATCATCGGTCGATCAGCCAAGAGGTTAGTTTCTATTATTGATGATGTTATGTTAATTAACAAATATACATATCATGTACAAGCTATAGAATATGAAGATGTCGATATTCAAAAGTTAGTCGAAGAAATTGTTGAGATGGATACTCAAACTATACATCAAAAAAATCTAAAAGTTTCTCTCAACATCAAACCTCCAATAATCAAGACTTCAAAAACGCATATGAGACATATTCTTATTAACCTCATCAATAATGCAGTCAAATACAGTAATAACAATGGAAATATCTCAATCACATTAGAGTTAAACAATAATCATTACACCTTAATAGTAGCCGATACTGGTATCGGTATTAGTAATAAGAACATATCAGAACTATTCCAACCATTCACTCGATTTGCCAATAATGTAACCGGAACTGGACTAGGACTTTATCTAACTAAAATGCTTGTTGAACAATTATCTGGACACATCTCTGTTTCAAGTGCTCTAGATGTTGGTACTGTCTTTACATGTTATCTACCTCAAAAATAACTTCAGTTCATATCTATTATGATAACTTTCTTGTCTACTGATCTTGCATATTCGATCGTGTTCCGAGTGCCTGGACTGGTACCATCCCAGAAGGCTATAATCATGTCTGAGTTATCAACAATGAGACGATTTCTTATAACTCCAGCGGACTTGCCATACAGTTCCCATCGAGCTGGATATACTGTAAATGGTATCTTCTTCTCATTTGCATACTGTTCTGCTAGACTATCAGCACCTCGTGAACCGCCACTAACAATATGAGAGATCTTCATCGTATTAAGAGTACTTCTCATTAGAGGATAGTCGTTAAAATCACGACTTCCAACAACACCTACACGCGACATTTATCTATGTTTATAGATATCTTAAATAGAAGTGTTCTGGTAACATATGGATTACTATTTTCACCTCTCGTTTAACCACGATCAAAATCTGGGTTGAGGTCTGGGTTGAGGTCTGGGTTGAGGTCTGGGTTGAGGGTTATTTTGTATACCAAACGCTCTACGAACTCGAGCTTGGAATTCTTCTCCGGCTTTTTTATGCTCTTCAGGTTCATAATTTAGCTGACTCTTAGATTTGTATGAATAACGAGCCCGAATTCTCTTCAAGATATACCTTTTAAAGGCAAGTTTTTGTGGAGTATTGTTTATAGGTTTTAACAACATATTTTGTAGTATTGAATAACCTTCATTCCTGAATTTGGGCGAATTAGTAAAAAATAGTTCAGATAACTTATTATGCTGTTCTGGAGTTATCAGATTATGTTTAGCTAATCTCGACATAACTACACTCATAATATATATGTTATTATAATAATGGGTAGTTATTTCTCTCATTAAAGCATAATTTATATCTTGAGATGATATCTGATCGCGTTCTTTATAGATATAGTCATCTTGTGAAAAGATATCATCATCTAACTCATAAGATATATCTTCAGGTGTCTCCTCATATAATCGGGGGAAATTGATTTCTTCATCCATTTTGATCACCCATATTTTTGAAGTGTATAAAATTATACACTATGTCTAACATACACCAATCAGAGTACAGATTGTATCTGGATCTGCCTTCTCAGTTAGATACTTAAGAAGAACCGGAGTGTACTCCACAATGAACTGATCACATGTCGAAGCATAACGAGATGGAACGATGTTGCAGGCTCGTTCCAAAACATCTTCAATCACAACTTCAGTCTTATTACGAGTCAGGAAGTCGTCGGTGTACTTAACGGCAATCTCACACAGATCACACTTCACTGAAGTAGCTGTAGACATATTAGCTGAAGCTGCCATCATGTAGGCAAAAGCACTATAAGCTACTAGAAAAGCAAGACCACGGAGAGGTGTCATTTTTTGTGGAAGGCATCTAGTTTTTCACTTGAGGTTTTTGACCAGATCAAGTTGTCAAAATGAAAACACCATATGTCATAATGATAAATAGAAGATGCCTCAAAAGTACAGGAAATATGAAGATCCTCGCAATCATATTTTGCATCGTCCTGATACGGTTGCTGGTAGTATCGTCTTTAAGAAGATGAAACAATATGTTTGCGTTGTAGATCCATCAACCGGTTTGAGTATTCAAAGTCGTCAGATTAACTACAATCCAGGACTTAGTCGCATCTTTATGGAAGTTCTATCTAATGCTCATGATAACATTATCCGAAGCAAGGAAACATCGACACCAGTTAAGCATGTCAAGGTAGTAGTTTCAGACGAGTTCATTGAAGTTTATAATGATGGTCTTGGTATTCGCATGGTTGAAGTGACAAATGAGAATGGAGATGTTATCAAAGGAAGTCTAGCTCCAGAAGTTATCTTTGGCGAGTTGCAATCTGGAAGTAACTTTGATGATAACGAGGCCCGAAACACTTCTGGTCGCAATGGTTACGGTGCTAAGCTCACAAACATCTTTTCAAAGGAGTTCACAGTTGAGGCTTACGATGAAGAGTCTGGTAAGATCTTTCTTAAGACATGGTCTGAAAACATGTCGAAGAAGACAGACACCAAGTTTAAGAAAGGTAAGGGAAAGTCGGGTTGGACGCGAGTTAGATTTCAACCAGACTACAAACGTTTCGGTTGTGAAAAACTTCCTGATGAGATGAAAGCTTATTACCACAAATTGGTTGTGGATGTTGCAATGCAACAACCCAAAACTGAAGTCACGTTCAATGGAGAAGTTGTCAAGATTCGTAATCTTGAGGATTATTCTCATCTTTATGTTGGTAGTCAGGCACCTCTTATTACATTCAAATCAGGAGATTCGAACGTAGTTGTAGTTGATTGTTCTGCCAAGATTGAAGACACCGAAGAGGAAAAAGAAGACAAAGATAAGGAAGAAGTTGACAAGTCGCCTCAAGATGACGATACATTTGCTGAGCTGCGTCAAAGCATAGCTGGTTCTACTATCTCATTTGTTAATGGTATTCTAGTTGAAGATGGTGGGATTCATGTTGATACGTGGACTGAAGCGATTATTCGGCCTCTATTTGATAAGTTGTCGCGGTCTCTCAGGTTGACAAAGAAGGCCAAGAAGGACGACGAAGACAAGAAAGAGAAGAAGACAAAAGATGAGAAGGAGAAAGAAAAGAAACGTGCTGAAAAGGAGAAACTCAAACCAACTTGGATGAAACTTAACATAAGTGACATTCGAAAACACTTGGCTATCTTTATTGTTTGTACTCTTGACAAGCCATCTTTCGATACACAAACTAAGGTAAAGTTGAACGCTCCAGCTCCTAAAGTTGTCGAACCTACCGAGTTCCAACTTAACAAGATGGTTAAATGGCCTTTCCGCAAACATATTGAGTACATGATGCGAGCTAAGTCTCTTGCTGGTCAGAAGAGTACAGATGCAACTCGTGACGGTTGGCGCAATATCGAGAAGCATACACGTGCAAACTGGTTTCGAACCAAGAAGGCTCTAAAAGCTACCCTTATCGTTACGGAAGGAGATTCTGCAAAAGGTAGTGCAATCGCATCTCTAAAAGCTCTGGAAGGTGGTAATGACGCATATGGTGTTTATGCACTCCGCGGTAAACTTCTAAACACTCGAGCTGCATCAATTACTCAAATCAACAAGAACAAAGAGATTGCAGAACTTAAACAGATTCTAGGTCTTAAACATGGAGTTGACTACTCAGATGATAAGAGTTACTCAAGTCTCAACTATGGTAAGCTCCAAATCTGGACCGATCAGGATCTTGATGGAGACCATATCAAAGGTCTAATTTTGAACTGGTTTGAAGAGAACTATCCAGCTCTGATCAAACGAGGTTTCGTAACAGTCATGAACACACCTATTGTTATCGCTAAGGTCAAGAAAGAGACGATCTACTTTTACGAGATTGACAAGTTCCGGAAGTGGTATTCTGAGCAGATTGAAGCTGGTGTTCGTGGTATCTCTGTTGCCTACTTTAAGGGTCTCGGTACTTTTGAGAAGCGCCAGATTCAAACAGTAGTCAAGGAAGAACATAAAGTTCTCTCGTACACACTAGACAATAAGGAAGACTCGGAAGCGATGAGTCTTGCATTCTCAAAGCTCCGAGCTAATGATCGAAAAGCCTGGATTCAAGCATATCAGAATAACCCGATTGATCCTAGTCAGGTAACACAACTATCACTGGCTGACTTCGTTAATCGTTGTCTTCGGTCTTATTCGGTCTCGACACTACAACGAGCTATTCCTTCTGTTTTAGACGGTCTGAAAGAAGGTCAGAGGAAAATCCTACATGTTTGTCGAGACAAAAACATCAACACACCAGTCAAAGTAACATCGGTAGCAGCTGATGTCACAAAGTACGGAGCTTATCATCATGGAGAGAGTTCTCTTGAAGATACGATTATTCATCTAGCTCAGTGCTGGCCTGGTCGGAACACACTACCTCTAATGTTAGATCAGGGTAACTTTGGTTATCGGTTTACTGGTGCTGGAAACTACTCACAGAGTCGATATCTCTTCAGTTGTCTAACACCAATTGCAAAGGCAATCTTTCGTACAGAAGACGACTCACTCTTGACATATATGGATGATGACGGAAAGTCAATTGAACCAGAACACTTTATGCCAATTCTACCACTTATCCTCTTCAATAATATGGAAGGCATTGCAACTGGTTGGAACTCGAAAACACCATCTTTTAACCCTCTAGATGTCATTACGTGGATTCGAGCGTATCTTGAAGGTACTGTTTCACACGAGAATCCACTTCTTCCACAAGGTCAGCTCAAACCTTGGTACATTCACTTCAAAGGTACAGTAGAACTTGACGAGCCAAAAGAAGGGGCTACTTATGCTGAAACGTTCACTATCACTGGTCAGGTAAGTCGAGAGAACGGCCACGTCATCATTACAGATCTACCACCTAAAGTTGTTCCTTGTGCTTATCTTACATTCCTTGATAAACTCGAGACTAAGAAGAAGATCCAGAAGTACGAAAACCATTCAGGTTCTGATGAGATTCACATTGACATTACTCTTAACTCCAACGACCTTTCTGATGATCAGTTGAAGCTCAAGGCAAAGGGTAGTTTTAAGGGGATGATTCTACTTGACAAGAAAGGTCTCCCAAGACGTTTCTACTCTGCGGAAGACGTTCTACTCTACTGGTGTCCAATTCGACTTGACTACTATCAGGCTCGAAAGGATCACCTTATCGAAGTAACAAAGACTGATATCATGTTCTGTAAGAATCGTATTCGTTTTATCACTGAAGTTAATGACGATACACTCGTTATCCGTAATCGAGAACTTTCTGAAGTTACGACTGAAATGGAGTCGACAGGTTATGACAAGAAAGATGATAAGTATGACTACCTACTCTCAATGCCAATTCAGACTATCAGTAAGACACGTCTCGCAAAGTTAGAGGACGAACTCATTTCTAAGAAGAAAGAACTGTCTCGTTACAAGAAGATGACTCCAGGAGACTTCTGGGAAACTGATCTTGCAACATTTGAAATCGAATATCAGAAACACCTTGAAGACAGATTGGAGAAGGCTCGAGAACCATTTGAAACTCGTGAAAAGAAAAAAGTTGGTAGACGAAAAAAGTCTACTGTCTAAAATGAATAGAAGCTTTTCAAGTCGTCTTGAAGAATCTGTTGTTATATATTAGATACTGTTTGTGTTAGCTCTACCATTCTTACTTTACTTCTCTAGATATTACAGACATCTTTATCAGGTCGCATTTATTGGTTCGATAATTCTGGCTATCTTTATGGTCAGAGATATAGGACGTAACATCGTCAGGAAACCACTTTAAACGATAAGCAGTGAAAAGTTTGCGAGTTACTTACGCACTGGGTTTTCACGACCACGATACTAATCACTTTCAAGCTTAAAATTGAAAATACTCGTACATTATATATAATATAATGTCTCGTCAGTTTGCTGAGAGGATTGTAGGACATATCTGGAAACAACTTGAGTCTTACCATATGACACACATTTATCGACATCGACTAGATGTCGACTGTCTTAAAGTTGACAGCTGGAAAAAGCTCTTTTCTGAAGAGTCTGATGAAGATCAGAAAGTCATCATCTCAATGACACAAAAAGGAAAACATCTATCTGGTATTCATATCTACTATAGTGGTCGTGTATATTTTGTACTCGCTCCAATTGGATGTTTTGATGAAATCATCGTATCAGAAGAAGATGTAGAGATGAAAGAACTTTCTAAGAACGTCGAAGTATATGTAAAAACTCGGTTTCCACAAGTAGCAGTTCAAGAGATTATCGAAAGACATCAGAATCCACGTTACATGTGTGAAGTAGCATGGCCTCATCCAGCTAATGGTCAGATAGAGGTTAGAATCTTTCCGAATACAACGACTTATGGTATGAAGGTCTATGACCATGTCTATGGTATTATAGACAAACATCTGTCTCCAAACCCACAAGAAGATGTCATCGATTATGAATCTTATGGTGATGGTAGGTATATTTGGACTCACATCAACATAGAATGTTTTGATGAATTTCTTAAGTATATCGACAACTCAATCTCATTCTATAACCCTACAGATGTATCAGAACTTTCAAATGAAGAGCTGATTCAAGAACTAGAAAGTTTCGTTTCATTGGGTAATGTTTTTGGAACTACTCAACTTCTAATTCAAGAGTTGAGGAAGAGGCTGTCATAATTTCCTATATGTTATATATGGGACATTTACTTTCTTAACCGACGATTTCTTCGGCGTCTCAGAGACGCATCAAACAGTCTCTGTCTCTCAGGAGGTATTAGTTTTACCGCTTCGTGATACTTAGGTGTCATGTTTACACCATAAATGTTACCTGCCATTTTAATGTATCTCGTAAAGGCTTTCCGAGGACCTATTCTTTTGCTGATGTTCATAGCATTCATGTCATTAGCCAGATCGTCGAGTCGGTTAGTAAACTCGAGATCTCTACCTCGCGGGTTTGAATCTCTAATATCGGCGATTAAAGCTTTAAGACAGAATCCCAACATATAGACGTCAATTCTAGTATAGATTGGTCTTATAAAGAACCTACAATCAATACTCATAAACATGTCTATATCTTCGTCAACGTTCTTAACATAATCATCATTTGACATATTGTCATAGTATCCTTTAAGTTTAGGGAAGAACTCACCCAGTTTGGTTTTCTCAGTAAGACCACGATCGAGAAACCTGTGTAGTGTACCCTTCATTCTAGCCTGTTTAGTTGCCAGGTCTTGTCTAGTTTTATGAAGATCAGAGAAAAACCGTATAATATCAGAACGTAATAGTTTAGCTTGTTGTGGTTGGTAAATGTAGTTCTCAAAGATAACATCTGTATCTCCTTCCGGTATCCCCATATCCAGGTCGGTTACGTTTTTTGCTATACCAAAGTCGATATATCTTATGTCATAACTATCCGAGGTTTCTTTAACTATGATGTTATCTGGTTTGATATCAAGATGGTAATAGTCATTGTTATGCATTACAAAGAGTCCGAAGAAGAGTCTCCATAGCCCAAGGTAAAATGAAGGTAAATTGTTGATATTCTTCGGTTGCGAAAGATTAGTTTGTATATACCTAGTCAGATCATGTCCACCATCTTCATAGATAAGTAGTGTATTTGTATATTTCACATTACAACAAGTTGCAAAACACTCTTCGTCATCTTCATCACAGCTGGTACATACTTTTGGTTTAAAGCCACTTTGACAAAACTTAACTATGGGGTAATGGAAGACATCATTTGGATCTATCTCGTCCACTCGTGTCATCACATTTTCTTCATCTACAGCACGACTATAATTCATTAACTTGGAAACGTATTGGTCACTACTATCAAAACTACCATCAACACAACTAAGAGATGGTTTGTAGACACAACCATACGTACCTTGCCCAACTTTTTTAGGACCCATTTAAGATATGAAATAAAAGTGAAATACATTTTGAATAGTAGTAAAGTAATCAGATGTCTTCTGAGCCTGAGTTTCTTCTCTATACCGGTGGTCAAAAGCCGTGTGTGGTTTGTAAGTGTAATTACAAGGACACTGCAACACGAGATGCTCTCAAGGGTGTTGGAGTCTGGAATGCTGCGATGAAGGTTTGGACTATCTCTGGAGATAAGTATGAACGACTCAAGGGAAAGTTTCTTGACCTACCAGACTCTTATCTGCAACTAGAGTCGTTTGACTACAAGAAGCAAGACAAGTCTGAACTGGCAGAACGTCCAGTTACTGTCACTGGAACTTGGCATGCAGTTGAAGGAGGCGTTGTCTATCAACAACGAGAGAAGCTAAAGGAGCTTGGTTGTATCTATAGTTCAGCAACTAAGTCATGGCTAGTTCCAAATACTATCTATGATGATGTAATGCGTACAGTTCTCGGTTTCGAAGATCACGTTGATGGCGACACCAACTATCCAAAGACAGTTAAGAAGCCAGTCAAGAAGTCTCCTCCTATTAAGCCAAAGAAGCCTGAGCCCGAGTCTTCAGAAGAAGAGACACCACGACCTCGTCTAGTTAAGCCAAAGAAGCCTGTAAAGAAGGCTTCACCTGAACCTGAGTCAGAAGAAGAGACTCCGCGACCTCGTCTAGTTAAGCCAAAGAAGGCTAAGTGAAAAATGTAATATCACCATTACCAAATGGTGAATCTATATGTTGGTGTTCTCCTAACTCAAGAAGAAGTAATTCGAATTCTTCGTACAGAGCAGAAGTATCTTGGATTACCAGCTGTTGACTGTCAAGATTTTGAGGTATATTATCAAGATAACGGTCTTCCATTTCTTAAAGTTGATGAGAATGGCAAAGAAAAAATCGACATGATGCTGAAACATCCTTTGGAACTGATAGTTAGTATGGTTGAATATTGTATGGGTGAGGAATGGAAGTTTTTTATTGGAACAGTCGTATATGTTGATGAATATAAGATAGACGTAGAATCACAAAAGTCTATTCTAAACAAACATATTCCAATTAACAAACTTCTCGAGATCGACGTTCAAATGGTTGCGTATCCATTTGAACCAATGTACTCTAATGG
>ERZ650309.1160-NODE-1160-length-12488-cov-3.498995_pt1 | contig 12488 bp, 12 predicted proteins | sample MGYA00376245_ERZ650309 | MGnify/ENA primary metagenome ERZ650309 (study PRJEB26733, sample SAMN07839294) | wastewater metagenome | biome: urban; feature: wastewater treatment plant; material: waste water | place: USA: North Carolina | collected 2016-04-26 ...
AATCTACCGTCAAAAAAGCCATCTGCAATTTGCTTCTTTCGCACACTTGATTTTATTTGTTTGAGTGTTTGCTTTTTCATTTATAATATCTTTTTACTGTCACTGAGTTACCCTGAGAAAATCACAGAGGCAAAGAGTTTCTATAATTACTCTGTGAAACTTTGTGTGTTCTCAGTGTTCTCAGTGATATTATTTCTACAAAGTTAGATCCAAAGGTGTTGCATAAATATTTTTTTCGTGTGGTATTGTTTTTAATGCTTGCTCTAATAGTCTTTCAATTTCAGGAATCGCATCAAACAAATCTTTGTAACTGTTAATCACATAATATCTGTCTTGGAAATGATCTTTGTAGTAATGCTTTTCCATCATATCTTTTACATTAAACGGTAAGCGATTAGCCTTATCACCTACACTAAAAATACTTTCACCACTCGAAGATAAAATGCCTGCGCCATAAATACGAATGCCGTTTTCTTGTTGTATTAACCCAAACTCCACGGTAAACCAATACACACGGCCAATCAATTCAATAGCTAATGCGTCGTCAATATGCTTCAATGCTATTTTTGAAATCTCCTGTAAATAATCTACAAAGAACTGTTCGCTCAACAAAGGCATGTGTGCAAAGCAATCGTGAAACATATCCGGTTCTTCCAGATAATCGAGGTTTTCCAGTTTGCGCAGCCAGGTAGAAGAGGGGAATTTTTTATTTGCTAACAATTCAAAGAAATCTTTATCAGGAATTAAACCGGGCACTACTTCAATTTGCCAACCTGTAGTATTTGCTAATACTTTATTGACATGATTAAAATCCGGAATTTTATCTGCATTAAAGTGCATTTCTTCCATACCATGAATAAATTCTTTGGATGCCATATTTTGCAATAGCACGCTTTGACGTTGATACAATAACTTCCACACCAGAAAGTCTTCTTCGGTGTAGTTGTCGTATTCTTGTTTTAAGTTGTACATATGTTAGTAGTAAGTCGTGAGTAATAAGTAGTAAGTATTCTATCGCATTTTCAAATTAGCTGCTCATTAAATTTCTTACTTCGCCGAACCCGATTTGCTTGTCTCCTTTTTTACAAATAGCACTCAATATAGTTGTATCACCATCCTGCAAAAAAGTTCTTTCTTCATTACCAACGCTGATTTTTTCTTTTCCGTTCCAGGTCAATTCCAGTAAACTGCCGAAACTGTTTTTTTCTTTTCCGGAAATTGTTCCTGTTCCCAATAAATCACCTACCTGCAGATTGCAGCCATTGACTGTGTGATGTGCCACTTGCTGTTCCATCGTCCAATACAAATATTTTGAGTTGGTCACCGCTACGGTTGCTTTGTTGTTGTTGGTTGTTTCAATGTCAAAAGATATTTCAATATCAAAATTCAATCGCTTTTCTTCCTGTAAATAAGGTAGAATTGCTTGTGTTTGAGTCGGCGCATCCGTTGTGAATTGCTCTAATGCTTCCATGGTTACTATCCAGGGTGAAATGGCGGTGGCAAAGTTCTTCCCTAAAAACGGTCCGAGCGGCTGGTACTCCCAGCGCTGAATATCCCGCGCGGAAAAATCATTTAACAGCACAGCACCAAACACATGTTCGTGTGCATGTTGGATCTCAACAGGCTCACCGAGTTTATTTTCTTTTCCAATAATAAAACCCAATTCTATCTCAATATCTAATGTCTGACAAGCGGAATAAACTACATCTTCTCCTTTTAAAACTTGTCCGTATGGTCTTTTAACAGGTGTGTTTGTTGTTATGATGGATGAACTTCTTCCATGATAGGCAATCGGCATATGCTTCCAGTTCGGCAACAAAGGATCCATTGTGGGACGGAACATTTTCCCCACATTGCTGGCGTGCTCTTCCGAAGAATAGAAATCGGTGTAGTCGCCAATCTTTACGGGCAGATGCATCACGGCTTCGCTTTGCTGATACAAAAATCGTTCATGGTTTTCTTTGTAGAAATCGGAATCTATTTTGAGCAATTCCTGTATTTTCTTTCTTACAAAAGACCAGCTTTCTTTTCCTAATGCAATAAAATCATTGAGAGAATCCTGATTGAAAACATTCGATTTAATTTTTCCTTCAAAGAAATCCAGTTCAAACAGAACCGATAAATCGATGATATGATTTTCATAGGCGATGCCCGCACGTGGATGTTTTGTTGGCGTGGAAAATATGCCGTATGGCAGATTGTGAATGCTAAAATGTGATTTATAATCAATTGGTGTACTCATATTAATCTTCTTTTTTTAAACACATAGAAATATAGAATTTAAATGCAGCAAGTCAGATGGTAGCTTATATACGAACGGATTAGTTACACAGTAGATTATTCACCAAAGATGAATAACTATGATTTGCTATTTTATTCTTTAATACCATACTCTGCTATGTGTCTATGTGTTTTAATTTTTATTTTAAATTCTCTTTAATTTTTCTGGTAATTCTTTCGATATGTGCAATGTCTTTCTCTGTTAGATTATTCCATCCTTGCTTTCTGAATTCTATAACAAGCGGCAGCAATTTTTGAATTAGATTTTTCCCTTTTTTGCTTAAAGAAATATTGAATTTCCGTCGGTCTGTTTTACATTCTTCCCGAAGAATCAATTCTTTTTTTACCAGTAATTCGATGATACGTGTAATGGTAGGCGCATCTTTTGCACAACGTTCGCAGAGTTCTACCTGGTTTTGCGTGCTGTGCTGATGCAGTTCTAATAAGACTACCCATTGGTCAACGGTAATATCTACACCGATTTCATTAAACTTACGCTGCAATTCCAGCTTAATTTTTTTTGCGGTTGATTCTAAAATAAATCCGTAGTTAAAATTCATATTATAATGTCCCTCTTTTTTCCTGTTCTCTTTCAATTGATTCAAATAATGCTTTAAAGTTTCCTGCACCAAAGCCTTTTGCGCCCATGCGTTGTATGATTTCAAAGAATAAGGTCGGTCGGTCTTCCACCGGCTTGGTGAAAATCTGCAACAGATAACCGTCTTCATCGGCATCCACCAGAATGGCCAGTTTTTCCAATACGGCAATATCTTCTTTCATGATGCTCATGTGTTCACCTAAGCGCGCAGGAATTTCCTCATAGTAGGCCGGAGGCGGAGCGCTTAAGAACTCCACACCGCGGGCACGTAATTCGGAAACCGTTTTAATGATGTCATCTGTAGCCACCGCAATATGCTGCACGCCAGAACCTTCATAAAAATCCAGGTATTCTTCAATTTGCGATTTCTTCTTGCCTTCCGCCGGTTCATTGATAGGGAATTTAATTCGTCCGTTTCCGTTGCTCATCACTTTACTCATGAGTGCGGAATATTCCGTATGGATTTGCTTGTCATCGAACGACAGGAAGTTGACGAATCCCATCACGTCTTCATACCATTTCACCCACTGGTTCATTTCGCCCCAGCCTACATTGCCTACCATATGGTCTATAAATTTCAAGCCCACAGAAGTCGGATTGTAATCTGATTTCCATTCTTTATAACCGGGTAAGAAGATTCCGTTATAATTTTTGCGTTCTACGAAAATATGCACCGTTTCGCCATAGGTATAAATACCGGAACGCACCACTTCGCCGTGTTCGTCTTTTTCTACGGTGGGGTGCATGAATGGTTTGGCACCGCGCTTCGTGGTTTCTTCAAACGATTTGGTCGCATCTTCCACCCAAAGGGCAATCACTTTTACGCCATCGCCGTGTTTGGCCAGATGTGTATTGATGGGAGAGTCCGATGTTAAGGGTGTAGTGAGCACCAGTCGTATTTTATCTTGTGCTAAAACATACGATGCTTTATCGCGCACGCCGGTTTCCAAACCTGCATACGCTAAGGATTGGAAGCCGAATGCTGTTTTGTAAAAGTGTGCGGACTGCTTGGCATTGCCTACATAAAACTCGACATAGTCGGTGCCGAGTAAGGGTAAAAAATCCTGTGCACCATCGAAGATTTTTTCCAGTCCGTATTCTACGTTTTTAATTTCTGTTGACATATTTTTTATTTTATTTTTAACCGCAAAGTGAACAAAGTTTTACCACTAAGTTCTTAAAGTAATTCCCTTTAAAAAGGTAATCTTATTTGTTTTTCTTTTTATAGACATAATAATTATTGCCTCTAGTTCTTATATAATTCTTATAATATCTTACTTCTTGTTCTAAACCATCTTTGTAGTAAGTTTCTGCCGTCTGTCTCCAATCCTTATTACCTGCTGCATAATATGTGTATCGATGAATGGTCTTGTTTTCATCATAATAATATTCATCATCTACTATGTCATCAAGATATTTATCATGCGACATACTAATCAATTTCCCTTTTTTGTTGTAATTAAAATAAACATTACCATCATAATACCCATTTGTACCATCTGCACCTAGTATTGCTTTATATCTATTACTGTCATAATAAATAAACGTTGTTCTTATTGTATCAAGATATTTACCTGACTGATTACGTATGGTTTCTTTATTTGATAGTCTTCCAATACTATCATATTTGAAATTGTAAGTATAAGTTAGAGTGTATGCATTATATGTATAACCATCTACAACTACAGAGTCTATTGATGCGTTGTATATAATTTTATTTATTTTTTTATCTTCAAATATAGTGTCGTATTTTTCAGTTTTAGTAGTCGAACTAAATGCTGATATAAAAGGATAATAGATTTCACAGGGCTTGTCGGTAGAATCCAAATAGGTTATGCTTTTTAACTGATAATTTTTTTCCAATTTGATTCTAATCTTGTTATAATAATCATTTTTATCTTTTGAATATAGTAATGCAGGATTTAGCATTGCCTTATTAGTTGTATAATCCCATTCATATTCTCCAGTTGATGCATTATGTATGTATTTCCTACCATAAACATAATCTCCATTCTGATATTTTGGATTATAATGAATTTCTCCATAGATAAGAGAATCTGATATCCAGTTTAGATTAATAGTGAAATTGATTGTGTCAACTGGTATTTTACCATAATTTGATAATTCACCATAGCTAACAAATTCAATTATTCGTCCGTTTTTATCAAATCTTTTTACTTCATTTTTATTGCAGGTGTCTTTTCTAAATATAGAATCCCAACAATAATAATCTTCAACTATTGCAATTTTCTTCTTTGAAATATTTGGATTTGGGATTAAGTTAAATGTAGAGAATTCGATAGGATATGAACTGTAATTTATTTTTTGGCTATAAATTTTACCTAACATTGATAAAATCAATATCAAAACTAGAATATATTTCATCTCAATTTTCATTATTATCTCATTCGCTAATTATCAAATTATCTCATTATTCCACCCAGCCTTTATAATATTTACCATCGTCAATTTTCATCGCTTCTTCCGTCACCATTAATGGCCGAAAGGTGTCAATCATAACGGCTAACTCCTGCGTTTCTTTTTGTCCGATGCTGCGTTCCATCGCGCCGGGTGCCGGTCCGTGCGGTATGCCTTTCGGATGCAAAGTGATGTGACCTTGTTCGATATTATTCCGGCTCATGAAATCACCATCCACATAGTACAGCACTTCGTCGCTGTCGATATTGCTGTGGTTGTACGGTGCCGGAATGGACTGCGGATGATAGTCGTATAAACGCGGCACAAAAGAACAAACCACCAGCGCACTCGTCTCGAAGGTCTGGTGTACGGGAGGTGGTTGATGTACGCGACCTGTAATCGGCTCAAAATTGTGAATGCTGAATCCATACGGGAAGTTGTAGCCATCCCAGCCTACCACATCAAACGGATGGGTGGCATACACGAATTCATGCAGCACATTTTCCTTTTTTATCTTGATGATGAAATCGCCTGTTGAGTCGTGCGTCTCCAAATCCTGCGGCAACTTAAAATCACGCTCGCAAAACGGCGAATGCTCGAGTAATTGTCCGGAAGAGCTTTTATAACGTCGCGGTGTGTAAATCGGCGCAAAAGATTCCACGTACAAGAGACGGTTATCTTCAGAATTGAAATCAATCTGATAAATCATGCCGCGGGGAATCACGAGGTAATCGCCGTATTCAAACGGAATATTACCCATAAAGGTCCTCAAGGTTCCGCTGCCTTTATGTATGAAAACCATCTCGTCTGCATCGGCGTTTTTATAAAAATAGGAGTTGAGTGATTTGCGCGGTGCCGCCAGTCCGATGCAACAGTCTTTGTTTACCAGCAAGGCTTTGCGGCTGTCTAAGAAATCATCTTCCGGTGTCACTTTAAAACCTTCCAGCAATAAGGACTTGATATTCTTATCCACTGCAATCTTTGGCGCTACATCTCTGGAACTCAGAATCTCCTTCACCTGTGTTGGCCGGTGTACATGGTACAGCAAAGAGGAATGCGAATGAAATCCTTCTGTTCCGAACAATTGTTCGTAGTAGTGGCTGCCACTTTCCGACTGAAAAACGGTGTGTCGTTTTTGAGGGAATTTTCCGAGTTTGTGATAGATAGGCATAGGTCTAATTTGAAAATTAGTGAATTTGAAAATTTGAAAATGGAGTCGTCTTATATTTAGTCATCATCAGTTTATTTTTCAATGTATTTTTCAATTTTTAGGTTTACTTAATTTTCAAATTGAATCATCTTCAAATTTTCAAATTAAGTTAATTCTTCTATTGCAAGTTGCAACGCATTTCTGGTTATGTAAACAGCTTGCTTGTCTTTTTGATATACTTTAACTAAAGCATCGTGAATAATGGCGGAAACATCCTGAAAAATGGCATCATCTGTAATTTTAATGTTCTTGCCCATCAGATAGGCGAATACACGCGCCATACCGCAATTCGCAATGAAATCCGGAATGACCGAAATGCTTGCGTCTGCTTTATTTAAAATAGTACCGTAAAAAATTTCCTGATCGTTGAACGGCACATTGGCACCGGAAGAAATCACCTGTACGCCCGCTTTAATCATATTATCCAGTTCCTGTTCTCCAATTAAACGGGAGCCAGCCGCCGGAATAAAAATATCCGCCTTTGTGTTAAAGAAGATTTCTTTTGCTTTGTCAAACGAAATCAAATCGGGATGCGTGAGCTTATTGTCTTTGCGTTGTAAAAACAGTTGCTTGATTTCTTCAAAACCAAAACCTTCCTCCTTAATCAAAGCACCTGTGATGTCGATTATTCCGGTAATTTTCACGCCTTGTTGTGCGAGAAAGAATGCGGTGGCTGCACCCACATTTCCAAAGCCTTGTATGGTGGCCTTTTTATCTTGCAGAGATTCCTGTTTCCAGACCTGGTAATAATGTTTCACAGATTCTGCAACACCATAACCGGTAATCATATCTGCCACTACATATCCTTCTTTTTTAGAAGGCGTGTATTCGCTGTCTTCCAGCACTTTGGAAACACCTACGCGCAGTTGGCCAATCTTGTTGATTTTATCTTTTTCTGTCGGACGATAATGTCCGTTTACAATGCCTTCCTGCGGGTGCCAGATGCCGTATTCTTCCGTAATTGGAATTACTTCGTGAATTTCATCAATATTCATATCGCCACCGGTGCCGTAGTAGTTTTTCAAAATCGGGGCTACCGCTTTATACCATCTTTCCAGCACTTCCCGTTTGCGCGGATCTTTCGGGTCGAAGTTGATGCCTGATTTGGCACCGCCGATGGCCGGACCGGAAACGGAGAATTTAATTTCCATGGTTTTTGCCAGCGAGACCACTTCGTGCTTGGTTAAGCCCACACGCATACGGGTACCGCCGCCGGCCGCTCCGCCACGCAGGGAATTAATCACTAAAAAACCTTGTGCACCCGTCGGGGCGTCGTTCCACTCGAATACGATTTCGGGTGCTTTGGATTCAAACGCTTTTATAAAATCTGACATAGTTGCAATAATAATAGTTGCTATGACAACTAATTTAGGGATTTAATTCTGATGCTGCAAGAAATCGGGCATTTATTTTTGACTACAGCGGTCAATTTTATAAATTAAAAAAAAATTGCATCTTTGTAGTATTATGATACGTTGGATATTTAAACTGATTTTTAAGGCGCTAGGCTGGAAACTAAAGACAGAAGCAATCGTTGGCATCAAGCAGTCCATTACTATTGCCGCACCGCATACCGCTAATATGGATTTACCTATTGCAAAAGCAGCATTCGATTTAATGGGTTTGCCACTGCGATTCACGGTAAAACAAGAATGGGTGAGATTTCCTTTTAAACGAATTATGCTGAATTTAGGTGCCATAGCTATTGACCGCAGACCTAAAAATCCCGGTGAAGAACGTCCCAGCATGACAGAGGCTATGGCAAACTTGTTTAAGGAAAATCCTGAGTTGCACGTGATGGTAACACCGGAAGGAACGCGCAGCTTACGTACACAATGGAAAACCGGATTCTGGTATACGGCAAAAATGTCGAACGTGCCAATTTTACTGGGCTATCTGGATTACAAAAATAAAGTAGCGGGCATCGGAAAAATCATTTATCCAACGGACTTAGAAACGGATATGCGCACCATGATGGAGTTTTATAAAGACATCACTCCGTGTCATCCTGAGAAGTTCAGTCTAGACCAGAGATATATCTGATAGTAGTAAGATATAAGTAGTAAGTAGTAAGGAAAAAAAGGAATAATTTATCTTTTACCTTTGCACCGAAAAAACAAACTATGCTGAAAATTATTTCGAGATTAATATTGATGACAAAAGGCTGGTCGTACAATGTAGATGTACTGAAGCCGATTGATAAATGTGTTTTGATTGTTGCACCACATACTTCTGCGTGGGATATGGCCATCGGGAAATCCATTTTTGTGTTGGGTAAAATCCCTGCAAAGATTGCAGTGAAAAAAGAGGCATTCTTCTGGCCATTAAACTGGCTGCTACGATATTTAGGATGTATTCCTATTGACAGAACTCCTAAAATAGGCACTGAAAAGAAAAAGATTAGTCTGGTGGATGCCATGGTGAATTCCATAAAGAGAGAGAAAAGAATATGCATGGTGATTACGCCGGAAGGCTCACGTGGTAAACGCAAACAATGGAAAACCGGATTCTATCATATTGCGGTGAAGGCAAATGTTCCGATTGCATTAGGTTATTTGGATTTTGATGTGAAAGAAGGTATCGTAGATAAAATATTTTACCCAACAGGCGATATGGATAAGGATATGCGTGATATTATGGACTTTTATAAAGACAAAACGCATTTGGGAAAGTATCCCAATCGTTGTATTACAGACGAGCGTTGGAGTTAAATGATTCCCAGTTGTGTAGCCGTTTTTATCAGAATGGCTGTGTTGTTTACCTTAAATTTTTCTAAGATATGCTTTCGATGGGTATCTACGGTTGTAGGGCTGATAAACAATAATTTTCCGATATCGTTGCTGGTCAATCCTTCCGCAATTAATTTTAGAATTTCTTTTTCCCGGCGGGTGAGCACCGGTTTTTTGTCATCATTCTCTTTAATACTTTCCGCGACTTCTTTGGCTAAATATTGTTTGTGTTTTAATACGGTTGCGATGGCATCCAGCATTTCCTCTTTTGTGGCATTTTTTAAGAGATAGCCGTTAGCACCGTTTTCCAGCATATTTTGTATGTAGCTGTTTTGGTTAAACGTGCTTAATGCAATGATTTTTATGGCGGGGTATGATTTCTTTATGTCTTTGCACACATCAATTCCGCTTTTATCAGGTAGGTTTATATCTAAAAAAATGACATCCGGTTGCATGCGTTGCAGAAAGGCCATACAGCTTTGTGCGTTTTGCGCGTGACCGATAATATGTATTTCAGGTTCATGCTGCATCAGAGAAGTGATGCCCTCAATAATCATATAATGATCGTCTACGATAAATAATTTCACTTCTTTCATGACAATGGTATTTCTATGATAACAGAGGTTCCGTTTTGTTCGCTTGAATCTACATCAATTTTTCCTTTCAGGTAAGTAACTCTGTTTTGAATATTTGTCCAGCCGGCACCTTTAAAGGCGGTTATATTTTTTACATCAAATCCTTTTCCGTTATCTTCAACGGTAATATGCAGCTTATGTTCGTCTTTAGATAGCTGAACAATAGATGCTGTTGCACCGGCGTGTTTCATGGTGTTGTTGATGAGTTCCTGAATGACCCGATAAACAGTAACGCTGATATTGGTATTCGCCTGAAATTCTTCCATACCAAAAGAAGAATAACTGACTTGCAAAGCCTTTGTTTTTGTGATGGCACTGCAGTAATCTTTCAGCGCGGTATCCAGTCCAAACTTCACCAAGTTTTCCGGCATCATGTTGTGTGATACTCTTCTTAGTTCCTTAATGCCGGAGTCCAGCATGTCAATGGTTCGTTCAAATGACAATGCATTTTCAGAACTTAGTAATACATTTTCTTTCATGTTGCTGAGTGAGTATTTTACACCGGATAATAAGCCGCCCAGGCCGTCATGCAAGTCTTTCGCAATACGACTACGTTCATCTTCTTGTCCTTTTAATACAGCTTCGGTAGCTTGCAATTGTTTCTCTTTCTCTAGTTCTGTTATGCGTTGTTGTTGAATTTTTTGTCTGCTTTTATAAATATAAAACGACAGTATTAAGATGCACAATAATGCAATAATGCCGCCAACTAATATATAATTAAGCGTATTTTTATGTTGAATAGCAAGTTGCTGAATTTTATGTTCATCTTTTAGTTTATTGATTTCTTGTTCTTTGTTTGCAACTCGAAATCGTATTTCCATTAAAGAGGTTTGTTCTTTAGTATCTTCTGCAACAATACTATCTGATAAACTTTGGTATTGTCGAGCATAATCATAAGCCATTTTATAATTGCCTTGTTTTGAAATACCAATCTGCATAATAATCTAATGCAACAGCTGTTTCATACATAAAATCATTTTCTTTAGAAAGTTTGTAAAATAAGTCCAGCGTACTTTTAGTATCAGCATCATTTCTATCTATTTTAACAGCTAATATTGATTGCAATGGTTTTAATATTAAATCTGGATATCCAGTTTGATTTGCGTAATCATAAGATTTATTATAATACTCAATTGCTTTTTGTATGTTTTTCTTATAATAGGCTTCAACATCACCCATATTAAAATAATATAAGGCAAGACTCTTTATATTATTTAATTCTAAAACAATAGGTTTAACAATATTCAATATTGAATCAGCAGCACGATAATTATTCCAATTCATTAGTTTACTTGCTTTGTTTATCATAGTATTTGCCAATAATCTTTTATCGTCAAATAGTTTGGCTGTTGCAATTGCTTTATCACTATACTCAATTGCTTTTGGAATATTATGAATATCTTCAAAACTTGTTGACAATGCATCATAAGCCATCGCTTCTGATTTATGTTTAAGCTGTTTGTATATACTTGCTGCTTGCAAATAATCATTAATTGCTTTTTGATAATCACCAATTGTAGAATATAGATTAGCTCTATTTAGGTGAACATGTCCCATGTTTGTTATCATCTTAATGGCTGTATCATTTTTACATAATACTTCAGCAGAATCAGCATAACTTAAAGCAATTTCATATTTAGCATTTAGTCGATAATAAGATATTCCAATAACATATGCAGTTGCTAAACCCCAGTTGTTATGTGTTTTTTTGCTTAATCTTATCATTTCTTTGATATAGGGCTCAAAGTCGCTAGAATTATCATTCAATGTAGCTTTCATATATTCAAACATAGCTTCAATATGTAAGCTGTCTGTTGGTGCTTTCGTAATTGCTGCACGTAAGCTATCTTTTTTAGATGTTTCTGAATAAACAGTTGCAAATTTAAGAATGATTAATATAAACAATCCTATTCTTTTCATCTTAAATAATTTGTATTTGATGCTATCATTAATATAAATCTATTACAAAATAACATCAAAATAAAATTTGTCTATATCCTTTTTTCTAATGATTTTTCTAAATCTAAAAAATCATGGTTTTAAAGGATAAACGTGCATTAAATTATCCAATAAGTTTGCATATAAATTAAAAACAAACCTTAAAAACAATTTTATATGAAAACAAGATTCAAAACAAAAAACGGATTATGGATAATTGGCATAATCATTATTAGCTTTATAGCTTCCTGTGGTAAAGATAATTCTACAAACAACAACAATCCATCTTTAGCAACCGTTACAACCGATGCACCTATTAAAGTAAATGATACTACTTATACCTTAGGTGGAAATGTTACTAACCAAGGTGCTTCTGCAGTTACAGAAAATGGTGTTGCTATTGCGCTAACAGCTAATCCTGTAATTAACGATCCAGACGGTGCTACAATTCCTATTGCAAATGGAACAGGTAGTTTCTCTACAGATGTTGCACCATTTGCTGCTGGTTATACATACTATGTAAGAGCGTATGCCAAAAATAGCAATGGTGTTGCTTATGGTAATGAAGTTACTATAAATACTGGTAGTGTAACTACTGCTTGTGATACTGTTATGATAAGCAAAAACATTACTACACCTACTACATGGATGGCAGGAAAAGTATATGTAATTACAACAAG
>ERZ650309.1161-NODE-1161-length-12481-cov-4.732979_pt1 | contig 12481 bp, 7 predicted proteins | sample MGYA00376245_ERZ650309 | MGnify/ENA primary metagenome ERZ650309 (study PRJEB26733, sample SAMN07839294) | wastewater metagenome | biome: urban; feature: wastewater treatment plant; material: waste water | place: USA: North Carolina | collected 2016-04-26 ...
CGATCACGGCATCCGCGAGGGCACCAGCATGACGCGCCTCATCTCGCGCCGGATGCAGTTTGTCGAGATTGACGAGTCCGGCAGCGTCCGGCACGCGGGCGCAGCGCCCTACCTGAGCTATGAGAACCCGCCGCCGGAAACCCGCGCCGCGATCGAGCAAGTCCTGACCCAGCCATGGCTGACGCAGGATCTGTCTGCGCTGGCGCTGGCGTGGGCCAGCGAGCACTTGGTCAAAGAGCACTACGAAGAAGTCGTGGTCCGTCGCAAAGCGCTGATCAAAAAGACGCTAGAGGCCGTTCACCAGCGCCTGACCCGCGAGATCAACTACTGGTCACGCCGCGCCAACGAGCTGGCCGCCGAAGTGAAGGCGGGCAAACAGCCGCGCATGCAGCCCGACAACGCTCGCAAGCGGGCTGACGAGCTGAAAGCACGACTGGCCCAGCGCCGGGCAGAACTGGAAGGCCAGCTTCAGATATCCAGCAATCCGCCGGTCCTTTCCGGCTGCGCGCTGGTCATTCCGCAAGGGCTGCTGGCCGCGATCACGGGCCAGGCCACGCCGCTGTACGAAGCCGATCCCGAAGCGCGCAAGCGCGTCGAGCTGCTCGCGATGAATGCGGTCATGGAGGCCGAGCGCAAGCAAGGCCACCAAGTCAAAGACGTGAGCCGCGAGAAGTGCGGCTGGGATGTCACCGCGATCACGCCCGCGGGCGAGAGCCGCCACATCGAAGTCAAAGGCCGCTACATCGACGCCGATACCGTCGTCGTCACGGCCAATGAAGTGCTAGAGGCCCTGAACCAGGGCAGCAAGTTCTTCCTGGCCATCGTGCAAGTCGAAGGCGACCAAGTACGCGGGCCGCACTACATCCGCGCGCCCTTCACCAAGGAGCTAGAAGGCTCCGTGGTCAGCGTCAACTACTCCCTCAAAGATCTGCTCAAGCGCGCCAAAGCTCCGCACCTGGCGTGAGGAATCCCAAGACCATGCAGGACACTGCAACGATAGCTAACCCGATTGTCGCGCCGAAGAAACTCATCGAAGTGGCGCTGCCACTCGACGAGATTAACAAGGCGGCGGTGCGAGAGAAATCGATCCGGCATGGTCATCCCTCGACTCTGCACTTGTGGTGGGCGCGGCGTCCGCTTGCGGCAGCTCGCGCGGTCTTGTTCGCTCAGATGGTGAATGATCCTGCATGGAAGTACACCGAAGAGGAGTTGAAGAAACCGCAGGTCAGGAGCGCCATCACACGAAAGCGCAACGAGCTGTTCAAGCTGCTCACGCAGCTTGTGCAGTGGGAGAACACGAACAACCAAGAGGTGCTGGGCAAGGCCCGCTCTGCCATTCAGGAGTCCTGGCGCGAGACGTGCGAAGCGAACAAGAAGCACCCCGAATCCAAGACGCTATTCAACCCCGAGAAGTTGCCGCTATTTCATGATCCGTTTGCCGGTGGTGGGTCGATCCCGCTGGAAGCGCAGCGTTTGGGATTGGAAGCACATGCTACAGACTTGAACCCGGTCGCTGTTCTACTTAACAAAGCCATGATCGAGATCCCGCCGCACTTCGCGGGACAGCCGCCTGTCGGACCGATTCCGCCTGGAGAAAAGCAGACCAAAGCGAAGGGAACGGAAGATTGGTCTGGTGCTAAGGGTTTGGCTGAGGATGTCCGACGCTACGGCGCGTGGATGCGCGAGGAAGCTTGGAAACGAATTGGGCACCTCTATCCGAAGGTGGAGATCACCAAAGAGATCGTGAAGGAACGGCCAGATCTGACGAAGTATGAAGGGAAGGAACTGAACGTTATTGCGTGGCTGTGGGCGCGGACAGTAGCCAGCCCGAACCCAGCAGCTGGCGGAGAGCATGTTCCACTCGTGTCATCGTGGTTGCTATTTAAGAAAGCAGGCAAAGAAGCATGGGTCGAGCCAATAGTCAGCAACAATAAATATGAATTTAGAGTACGCGCTCGGGACGATAAGAATACACCAACACCAGATGCAGATCTTGGCACAAAACAGGGCCGAGGCGCGAACTTCAAATGCCTGTTAACCGGGAGCCCAATTACACCGGAATATATAAAGCGAGAAGGCTGCGCAAAGCGTCTAGGGGAGCGGTTGTTGGCGGTGGTTTGTGAAGGCGAGCGCAGCCGATTATTCCTGAGTCCAAGAGACGAGGATATGCGCCTGGCTGCTAGCGCGACGCCAACTTGGCGGCCAGCCGAAAAGCTTCCTAATGACCCGCGTAATTTTTGGACTGTCAACTATGGTCTTGCCGAATTTGGAGACTTATTCACGAAACGGCAGCTTGTCGCCTTGACTACTTTTTCAGATTTAGTCAATGAGATCCGCAATAGTATAGTCGCGCATGGAAAAGCCAGCGGCATGGCGGATGATGGACGATCGCTCAAAGACGGAGGTAAGGGCGCGACGGCATATGGCGATGCTGTCATGGTTTACTTGGCGCTTTCCATAAGCCGATTAGCAGATCGCAATAATACGCTGTGTGCCTGGGATAGTGGCCCGGCCGGTACTCGCTCGGGCACTGGAGGCTCTGCGCGAACCGCATCTGTGCGGAATGCGTTTGCAAGACAATCGCTGTCAATGACTTGGGATTTTGCAGAGGCATCTCCGTTTAGTGATTCCGGTGGAGGACTTGATAGTGCATTAAGCTGGGTTATTCCGGCAATGCGCAGTCTGCCAGGCGGAGTCCAAGGCAATGCAGAGCAAGCTGATGCGCGAGTCGTAGATCTACAAAACGCGGTTTTGAGCACCGATCCACCGTATTATGACAACATCGCCTATGCAGACTTGTCGGATTTCTTCTATGTCTGGATACGCCGAGTATTAAGAGCGCAGTTTCCATCAATGATGTCTACTCTCTTGGTTCCGAAGAATGATGAGCTAGTAGCCACGCCATATAGGCATGGTGGAAAGACAGAGGCAGAGGAATTCTTTCTTACGGGAATGACTACTGCGCTTTCAAACATGGCCCATGGAGGACATGGCGCATTCCCGGTCACAATCTACTACGCATTTAAACAATCCGAAACAGGGTCTTCAGAAGGTACCTCCTCTACGGGTTGGGAGACTTTCCTCGATGCATGTCTGCGAGGAGGCTTTGCAGTGACGGGCACGTGGCCGATCCGGACTGAGCTGGGCAATCGGCTCATCGGCAAAGACACCAACGCGCTAGCATCTTCCATCGTATTGGTATTTCGACCCCGTCTGATCACCGCTACAGAGGTTTCTCGACGGGACTTTTTGCGGGACTTGGAACATCACCTGGGCTCAGCTCTGGCAGAAATGACCCAGGACCCGATCGCTGCTATCGCACCCGTCGATCTCGCGCAAGCCGCCATCGGCCCCGGAATGGCCATCTTCTCGAAGTATAAGGCCGTCCTCGAAGCCGACGGCTCGCCAATGTCAGTTCATAGTGCCCTCCTCCACATCAACAAGGCCATCGACGACTACTTCGCGCATGCCGAAGGCGACATGGATGCCGACACTCGCTTCTGCATCGGCTGGTTCCAGCAGTACGAATATGAGGTTGGTCCTTTTGGTCAGGCCGATGTCTTGGCCAGGGCAAAGGGTACATCCGTCGAAGGAGTCCGCGATGCCGGTGTCATCCATGCTGCCAAGGGCGAAGTTCGCCTCCTCCGGGTGAAGGAGTACCCCGCTGCGTGGGACCCAACCAAAGACAGCCGGTTACCCATCTGGGAAGCCTGCCATCAGATGTGCCGTGCGCTTGGCGAGAGCGAGAGCGAAGCTGGAGCGCTCCTCGCCCGCATGCCGGACAAGCAGGACGACATCCGCCAACTTGCCTATCGCCTGTACACAATTTGTGAACGCAAAGGCTGGGCCGAGGACGCCCGCGCCTACAACGAGCTAGTCACCTCCTGGCCTGCCATCGTCGAAGAGAGCCTGAAGGTCGGACACAAGGGCTCCCAGATGAGCTTGCTATAGGCGACCGGACGAAGTGACAACCTGGAGTCACCATGACGCTAAAGCCCTGGCGTGAAGTTATCATCCCGCACGAAGATGTCCTCGACGGAAATTTGCAAGAAGCGGCGTTTGCTGCGGACTTGACCAAAGTGGTACTAGGCGTCGCGCCGCCCGAGTACCGCGACCCAGTGCGGTTTTTCGAGCGCACCGTGATCACTGAGGGCATGAGCCTGCTCCTTCAGTCCGTGCTCAAGCGGCTGTCGGGCAAGGGCGGCGAGCCGGTCGTGCAGCTTCAGACCGCGTTCGGCGGTGGCAAGACGCACACCATGCTGGCGGTCTTTCATGTCGCCTGCGGCAAGGTCGCCGCCAAGAAGATGCTCGGCGTGCCCGAACTGCTCGACAAGGCGAAGGTCAAGGATCTGGTCCGTGGTAATGTCGCAGTCCTCGACGGCAATGCGCTGGCCCCTGCCGAGCCGCGAGAGCACGGACGGGTCACGGCCAAGACCCTGTGGGGGGAGTTGGCCTGGCAGCTCGGCAAGGAGGATGGGTACGCGCTCGTAGCGGCCTCAGATCGCGAAGGAACCTCACCGGGCAAAGATGTACTGGCGACTCTGCTCACGAAATACGGCCCGGCGGTGGTGCTGCTCGACGAGACGGTTGCCTACCTGCGGCAGTTTGAAGCGGGGCGCAGCTACCCCGGCGGCACGTACAACTCGAATCTGTCGTTCCTTCAGGCGCTGACCGAAGCTGCGGCCGGTGTCCCGAACGCGATGGTCTTGGCCTCGCTGCCCGAGAGCCAGATGGAAGCCGGCGACCACCTGGGGCAGCAAGCGCTTGACGCGGTGCAGAAGGTCTTTGGTCGCATCGAAGCGGTGTGGAAGCCGGTTGGCACCGACGAGGCATTCGAGATCGTCCGCCGCCGCCTGTTCCGCAGCTCGCAGAATGACAGCGACAGCGAGGCCGCACGCGATGAGGTCTGCCGGGCCTTCGCCGACCTATACAAGAAGGACGCCGATAAGTTCCCCAGCGAGACGCGCGAAGGGACATATCAGCGGCGGCTCAAGGCCAGCTACCCGATTCACCCCGAGGTGTTCGCGCGCCTATACGAGGACTGGTCTACGCTGCCCAAGTTCCAGCGCACGCGCGGCGTACTGCGACTGATGGCCAAGATCGTAAATTCGCTGTGGCGCAGCGGAAATCAGGAGCTTTTGATCCTGCCCGGCTCGCTGCCGCTCGATGACCTGAACGTGCGCAACGAACTGGTGAAATACTTGCCTGCGGGCTGGGACCCGATCGTGGACAAGGACATCGATGGCACGCAGGCCGAGCCGCGTCGGATCGACGATGAAACGACGGCCCTTGGCAGCTTGCAGGCGTGCCGCCGCGCCGCACGCACGATCTTTCTAGGCAGCGCACCGTCGGTATCCGAGCAGAAAGTCCGCGGCATCGGCATCGAGCGCGTGCGGCTAGGGTGCGCGCAGCCGGGGCAGTCCGTCACCAAATACGACGACGCGCTGCGCCGGCTCACCGACCGGCTGCACTACCTGTACACGGGCAACGAGCGGTACTGGTTCGATCTGCGCACGAACCTGCGACGCGAGATGGAAGACCGCATGCAGCGGTACGACGAAAAGGGCGATCTCTATCCTGAGATCAAGGAGCGGCTGGAGAAGCTGGTCCGAAGCCCCTTATTCGCCGGCATCCACGTCTTCACGGATGGCAAGGACGTTCCCGATAAGATCGCGAGCGACCTTCGACTGGTTGTTCTGACGCCCGAGCGCGGCCATCGTCGGAAGGACGGCGCAAGTAAGGCAACCCAAGCTGCGCAACAGATCCTAACCCGTCACGGCGATCGCCAGCGCGAATACCAGAACCGCTTGCTGTTCCTGGCCCCAGACGTAAACGCAGCGCCAACGCTACTCGATCAGGTCCGGCGCTATCTGGCCTGGCAGTCGATCCTCGAAGAGGCCGATGCGCTCAACCTCGACAAGCACAACGAGAAGGAAGCCAGGAAGAACTGCAACGATGCCGGCAACCGCGTCGAAGGCAGTATCAAAGAAACCTACCGCTTCTTGCTCGCGCCCATGCAAGACCCCGACAGCGCGAGTGGTTCTGCCAAGGTCACATGGGAAGATGAACAGCTCACGCTGGCCGGCTCGACCTACGAGCGAGCCATCGACTCTGTGACCAAGGCGCGCGAGTGGATCATCCGCTCGTGGGCACCGACGCACCTTCGGTCGCTCCTGCTCAAGTGGTTCTGGAAGGACGATCGGCCCAGCGCCGCGACGAACAAGGTATGGCAGGACACCTGCCGCTACCTCTACATGCCCAGGCTCGCCTCGTCAGATGTGTTCCTGGAAACGATCCGCGACGGTCTGATGTCGAAAGAGTGGTTCGGCTACGCCGCTGCGGAACCGACGCCCGGCTTTTATGAAGGGTTGTTGCTCGAACGCATCGGCAGCGCATACCTGGATGATACCAGCGTCCTGGTCCACCCCGAGGTAGCCGCCAAGGCTCTACCGAAGCCCGCCGAACCGACGACCGACCCGACCGAAAAATCGTCGCCCAGCGTCGATCAACTGCCGCCCCCATTCCGACCCACCGAGCCACGGCCCGGTCGCGGCGCCAGCACGGCTTCTGGTGTCGGCGGCTCCGCTCCCGCTGCCAACGCTCCCCTTCGCCGCTTCCACGGCACCGCCGACATCGACCCGCGCGACCCCATCGCCAGCTTCACCGAGATCGTCCAGAACGTCATCGAGCACTTCACCGCGCAGTACGGTACCGAGGTCACGATCTCCCTCGACATCGAGGCTCGCCGCCCCCGCGACGGCGGCGGCTTCGACGGGAAGATCATCCGCATCGCCCGCGAAAACGCCACCACCCTCAAGTTCAAAACGGCAGAGTTCGAGGAAGAGTAGTGCGGCTCGCGCAGTGGGACGGCGCACCTGATGGACGCACACCGACGGTATTTGCGCCGCTAAACCTACCTTTTGTAACCCCGCGAAAACAGGTCTTGCAGCGCTTGCAGCCGCGTGGTGCAAGCGCTCGGCTTGCGCCCGCGCTCTGCAAGAACGGTTGCACCGCAACCGAATCACCACAATACGAGCCTGGCTCAGGATTATTTCTTTTAGCGGGTCAAGCGCAGCCCGCCCTTTTCAACCCGAACCCCGCGCTGACCCAGGAGGACGCCGATGACTCTTGGTGAACGACTTAGTATCTACGTGAGCGAACGAGGACAAAAGCAGGAGGCAATCGCAGCCGAATGGCTGGAACTCTATGCACAGAAGAATCCCAAGGAACCAGAGAAGAAGCCGAGCACCGTTACCAGCCATCTCAGCCGATGTCTAAATGATCAACCCGAAGGTGTGCGCTTCTTCTTCGCGAAGGATGCCCTCCGCGCGGACTTGCTTTTCGAGATTCTGCGGGTGCCATCGGCTGAGCAGGCTGAGCTTCGCCGACTCGCCCGCGAGTGTCTGGATAAGGAGGGAGCTGTGACCTGCCGCTTGGTAATCGATGCCACGACTTGGGGCGCAACACGGGAACAGGCAGAGCCACTGTTCGACGCACTCAAGCAAATCGTCCTTCACCCGGCCGAAAAGATCAAGCTGGTGCCCGTGGCGCTAGTCCTTACCGAGGAGCAGCTTGACTTCCTGCCGCGCAGTTATGATCGGCTTGGCGATTGGTTCCGACGAGAAGAAGTCAAGGACAGCCAAGAAGGCTGGAGCAAGGTCGCGAAGCTAGCCGGAGATGGTGCGCTTGTCGCGTCGTCACGTCTCTTTCAGCCGATGGAGCGTTGGCTAGCAATGGAGGACGGCGGGAAGAGCTTGTCTTTAGAGCCAGCTGACGGCATCGCGACCTTCCTGACCAACAGCCGTCTGCCGGCGCCGCCAGCCCATGTTCCACACGACTTGGCGCAAATCGCGACTGTCGATGGAAAGAGTAAAGCACCTATTCCATCCACTCCGACCCAGCGCCGCCGCATGATGCTGGCGCTGGCTGACGAAGGGCAGAGTGCGGCCCTCAAGCTCTCTTCGTCCGCGCGGCTTGCCCTCAGTCAAGCATTAGGGGTCAAGGCCACATCCACGGAGCGCGAACGGCTTGAGCACGAACTAGCCGGCCTTGCCTCGCGAATCGGCGCAGAGCCCAAGAATGTGACCCAGGCGGAGCTAGATCAGCTCTTGGCCCGCGCAAAGCGCCGCCAAGTAGAATTCTCACTACTTCGCGTCGGTGATGAGCTGCACGCGCTCAATCCTCCGCAAAAGGTCACGCTGCCTCAGAGTCCGCGGCTCAAGGTCCATCAGCGGAAGAGCCAGTCGCCTGCCATCAACCGCCTGATGGCGGTCATCGATAAGTGGACGGCAGATGACTATGCAGCGGATCGCGGGCTCGTGCGCGTCATTGAGCGCCTTGACCCCACAGGGGAGGAGCGCCTTGCGTTCTTGCATGCCCGCGCGTGCTTACTATGGACAAATGGTCTCTGCGTACCGGCTACACCGTCTCAGCTACCAGATTGGAAGGAAGGACTCAGCAGACTGCTAGCTGGTGAGCCCCCAGCAGCCCAGCTTCGACTATTTGTCGATGCAAACGCGCGGGTACTAAGCAAGGAGCTAGGGCATCACATGAAGCCATGCTTGGTGTTCAGGCAAGAGCTCACAGAGACATGGCCCAACTTCATGCCCACCGCCGCTCGCTCGATAGAAGATCCAACGGTGACCCTCCTCCAATGGGCACTGAGTAAAGAGCCCATGGTTCTAGGCCGCCAGCAAGCGGTTTGCTTGCTTGATTCATATGACCGACAGGAGGTGAACAATGATTCCTGGGGATATCAGCAAACGAAAATCTACCCGGCAGCAAGCTATTACTCCCTCGAAGAGGTTCGTAGCAATTACGGACAGTATGGGCTCAGTCGGCAACAAGCCCAGCATTCGGAGCTGCTGAAGAAACTGCCCGGTCTTCCTTCAGTCTTGATCCCAACCTCTTGGAAGCTGCTCCGAGAAGGAGATCTCTGGCTGGATCTATTTGACTGTTCCAAAGCCTTGGGTGGTACATCTCCAGACCCTGCATCCTGGGCAAGAGTCGGGACCGAGATCGACAATGACAAGCTGGTTCCGATTCGAAAGGTTACGCTGTACGAGGAAGCCGTTGAATTTCCCAAAAACATCTGGTCAGATGCAGACCAGGATCTGGCTCTGTGTTGGCTTGCGCTCAAGAATGCGTTGGCGCAAGGTAACGCAGTCAGGCTGCATGATGGCATCGTGTTGCTGTCGATGGGAGCAGGTCTTTTCGCCCGCATCAACATTCGTGCCTGCGCTACCGTTGATGCATCATCGGCCGATGAGCGGCAAGTTCGCGGATGCTTGGACGCCTGGGTGCGGCATGGCACGAGAAAGTCCAAGGACACAGAGCAGGGATTCTGGGGAGTGCGGCTCGACCGCCACAGTGTAATTACTCACAGGGCTAGCACCACTGGGTACGGCGACATTACGGCCACTACGACCCTCGGCTACGAACTCCCAGAACTCTACCTGGCCGGGCATGGTCTGCGCGCAGAGATCACGTTTTTGACTTCGCCCTTGTTTCTGTCCTACGGAGGGATGTCGCCTTCCGTCGCTGCGCTCGCAGCGGCAGGAACCCAGGCGTTAGCCGAAGCGCAAAGCGATGACCAGCGCCAGGCGGATGAGGCTGCGTACGACGATGACGACGACGACTAGCGATCGTCTACGTCCTTCCCGGCGCTGACTCGTGTCTACCTCTTCCTAAACAGCATCAACGCCATCGTCGGCTGGCCATCGTCGCCCAGCGCGTAAGGCACCGTCAGCTCTGGCTGCCAGCCGACGGCAGCTAGGCTGTCAGCCAGCTTCTTGGGGTTGTATCGCCGCGAGCGCGCCATGCTGAAGCGCCGATCTGATAGCCCGCCGTGCATCTTGGCCGTGGCGATGAAGTCCAGGCCGTAGCTGCCGGGGACGGGGCAGTTGGTGTCCAGCTCGATCGTGAACTCGACATCGGACAGGCCACGGCAGTAGCGGCGTAGCGGCCCGCCGAGCCATGCGGCATGCGATTGGCGGATGGGGTTGATGAGCGCTGGATCTTTGCGTCGGATCTCGTCTGGTTGAGCTGGGGAGCCGTAGGCGAAGAGGGCATCGCACAGGAACAGGTCGCCGGGAGCGCAGCAGCTCAGCGTGTCGCGGAAGAACCGGACCTCTTCGCGCAGGTTCACCAGCGTCAGGCCGAGCAGCGTGTAGAGCCGGCGGCAGCGCTCGCGGGAATGCGTCAGCATCGAGTAGCGCGGCAGCTCGTGGAAGTTCCCATGCACCGTCAGGACCGGCAGGTCGGGCAGAGTCTCGACCGCGTGTCGGTTCGCCGCGTTCAGCAGGGCGTGGCTGATGTCGAGCAGATACAGCTCCAGCTTGGGCGGCCGTGGGAGGCATCTCCGCAAGTTCTCGACGAGCATGACCTCGGACTTGCCGTCGCCGCAGCCGAGCGCGTTGACCCGTAGCATCTGGCCGCCGATGCCCTCGGCGATGTGCTTCGCGATGGGGGCGAACGGGACGCTGGTGCGATACGTTGCGATGTACGCCGTCGAGTTGCAAGTCGCCAGCCAGTCGGAGGCGCTCTGCGGATCGAAGTAGAGCAGCGTCTGTTCCACCTGTCCGCCCTCGCCGTTCAGCACCTCGACCATATCGGACACCATCGCGACGGGATCGTACTTGGGCGCGAACCAAGAGGTCGGTGTCCAAGCCGTTCCGAGACTCTGCTCCGCGTCCAGCTCGATGTCGCTGACGCGGAGGGCCAGCTCTGGCACCGCGAGCAGCTTGAGCATCAGCCCTCGGCCGGGGCGTCTGCGCTGGCACTCGATGTGGCGGATCATCGTTGCGGTCACATCTACCTTCTCCGCCAATACCTCCTGCGACAGCTTGGCCGCCTGGCGACGCTCGCGCAGGAGCGCGGCGAACGCCGACCAATCGACCGGCCCCACCTCGGTAATGTCGTCGGGGTCGCCAACCAGAGTCAGCGCCTTCTGAACAAAACGGATGGAGTCTCGCAGATTCCGAACCGACGACTCGGTGTCCTTCTGCATCTCGTGAAGCGCCTCGACGAGCTTGATCTGAATCTGCTCAAGGGTCGTGCTCTCGTGGGGAATGCCAGGACTTGATGTATACCGAGGGAGCGCGGCGGCGGCAGGTGCGGACATGACGAACTCCAGAGAATTGATAGGCCCTGTTCATAGCACGGCCATACCGTCGGCGCCGTACAAAACCCCGACGGGCGAGCTTGAGCATCTGGAACTCTGTTTGGGTCAGGTTCGGTTTTGGTTCGGGTTCGGTTCGGTTTTGGTTCGGTCGGCGCGGCCCGAAATCAGAGACTCGTCGGTGATGGACGGAGGCGGTCGCTGCGGAGAAGGTTCGGTTTTAGTTCGGGTCTAGGTACGGTGAGAGTTGTAGTTCCCAAAATAGGAACTGAGTAACAGCATAGGCAAATCTGATGAGTCCGCCTATGTCTCGACTCGACACTAAAAAATCAGGCTCAGCCCCCACAGAAAGCTGTTCAGCACGAAGTTCGCAGGGGCGGCCCCAGACGACGAAACGCGACCCAACCGCGTGCGGCCAGGATGTCGGGCCTGTCTCGCTATGCGACGACGACCACGGAGCCTTGAGGGCTAACGATGCGCTCTGGCAGGCCGCGAGGTTCGGCGGCTACCAACCTCTCGGCTTCCTGCTCGGCGAGCTGCGCGTCTGCCCTGCTTGCGATTCGGGCGTGATGCGTCTCATCCAGTTCTCCACCGCGCTGCGTCAGGTTCTCGATCACCTAATTCGTCCTCAGCGGCCTGACGAGAGCTTCGTCCATGCCGCGATGGTGCTCTCCTCGTGGGCACAGAGCAGCCTGCCCGAGGGGCTTGGAATCGCGGCACCACCAACACCGGATGAAGAGTCCCCCTTCCGCGATCTATCCAGCGAGAGCGACTGGCGCCAGATCGGGCAGGAGCTGCGCCAATGGCGAGAGCGTGCGGGGCTATCGAGAGCGAAGCTCAGCGCGCTCTGCGGCGTCGCCGACTCCACTATCCGCAACTGTGAGACGGGGCGGCACAGGCCACGGACTTACACGCTGCGCCGCCTGAGAGCCGTGCCGGCGCTCGGGATTGAATCACCCCAAACAGCCGGAAATGGCTGATTTAGAAGTAGTCACCCCCCGATGGTAAGAGGGTCAAATGGAGCCGCGCCGAGTTCTACGTGCAAGATGCTTAGTAAAGCGGTTCACTATTCTCTTTCACATTCTCGCGCTGGTGCTCTCGACAAGGCCCGTCCGAGCAGACCCGGATCTCTTGCCGCAGCGTCCGTGGGTCGCCGGCTTTGGGAGCCTGTGCGACGCGGGACCACTCATCTGTAACCGCATCGATGAGATCGGGTTCAACGCGCGCATCGACGCGATTCTCCTCACCAGCACCAGCCAGCGCGGGATCGGCCTAGTCGCTCCTTATGGTTTCTCCTTTGGCATCCTTGAGCATTTGGAAGGCGGCATCTACACTCACTCCGCGGTGTGGGGGCAGCCTGAT
>ERZ650309.1162-NODE-1162-length-12475-cov-5.533816_pt1 | contig 12475 bp, 1 predicted proteins | sample MGYA00376245_ERZ650309 | MGnify/ENA primary metagenome ERZ650309 (study PRJEB26733, sample SAMN07839294) | wastewater metagenome | biome: urban; feature: wastewater treatment plant; material: waste water | place: USA: North Carolina | collected 2016-04-26 ...
TTTTATGAAACAGCGGATGAATTTCTGGCCATTATGAAGCTTATGATGAATTTGCGTGATTCTAAATCTAAACACAATCTTCTTGGGTTTTGTACCCAACTATGCTCTGGAGACATCAATGAGCTAAAAGATTTGTATATAAAACTGGGTGTATTTATTTCTCAGCAAAGCGTCGCTTCGGCGACCCGATTGAAAGCCGCGTAATTGCTCGTTTTGAAAAGGTTATAGTTGCTTTTATAATGTAATAACATATTTTTGTGTTATTATCTTCAAAGACATTCTCCCCATGGAAGAAAAAGACCTTTTCCCCGAAGTTTCTGGCTTTCAATTGCCCAAAGAAGCACAGGCAGTGTTGCGCTCTCAAAACGTCAATCTGACCCAATACCAAAAGGAAATCAATGACGATATTGCGGCTGGGGGAGACAGGAAAAACCGACGCATACAGCATACCTATCTGTTTTTGGATAAGGCGATGGGTGGCACGTACTACTCCGAATTGTTGCAGGCTTCTTTACCTGCTACCCAGCGTGAGGTAGCGGACTCTTTTGGTAATACCACAGGCAAACAAAACTTTTTGGGGCAATTTTGGAACAGCAGTGTGCCTGCATTGATTGAAGGTGTGGGAAAACTGGGGGCGGCTATTCCTGCCATTTTTGAAACCGATGACAAAGACTGGAACGCCCGCAATAAATCCGTAGAGGAGTTTGTGCGCCCCATGCTTACTTACATTGACGATTCTTTTGCCAATGCAACACCTGTTTCGTGGGACAGAAATAAAGGCGAAGTTGATTTTTCAAACCTTACCAGCGGTGCGGCATGGGCCAATACTACTGCCTCGCTTTTGGGCTTTATGGCTCCCGTTTTTGCTACGGCGGGTCTGGGCGCATTGGTGCGGGGGGCTTCGGTCGCAGGGAAAGCTGCATCGGGTCTGGGGGCATTGTCGGAAGTGGCTGAACTTGCGGCGGGTGGAGCCAAATTGGACAAAGTGGGACGGGCAATGATGGGGGTAGAATTTGCTTCGTCCACAGCAATGATGTTTCCTGAGTACCAAAAAATGGGGGTTGACAATGGGCTTTCTATTGGAGAAGCCACAAAAGTAGCTTTGCCATTGGCGATTGTCAATGGTGCAATAGAACTGATTGGAGGAGAGGCATTGGCCAAGGGATTGGGTTTTACCACCGCCGATGCCAATAAAGTGATTCGGGAAGTAACTCGCCAAAATGCCGATAATGTACTGGCAGGTTTGCACACAGGGGCCAAACTCAACGAAGCCGCTTTTCAAGACATTGTGGAAGCCGTTGCCAAAAACACGGTTCACTCATTAGCGGATAAATCTCAATACCCTCTTTGGAAACGAATGGCTGCCCGTGTGGGTCGCGGATTTAAAGAGCAGGGCATTGCCGAAGGAGCGGAAGAGTTTTTACAGTCAAGCACAGAAGAGCTTTCCAAGGCTATTTATAACAGTACTGTTGACCCATCGCTACCAGAGGGTCGAGGTCGTTTTGGGAACTTCTCGGCAGGAGAATATGCCACCAATGCCATGTTTGGTACTTTTTTGGGGGCTATGATGGGAACTGGAATGGGGATGTTGCATAAAAATCCCAAAGCATTTGACCAAACCTTGTTCAATTATGTGGCTTCCGACGTTAACAGCCAGTTGGCCAACGGGGCAACTGACCTACAAAGCATTGTTCCCAATCTGAAAGCCTACGGTATTGCGCAAAAAGGAATGGACGACGGCCACTACGACGATGCCGAAAGAGAAAAGATAAATGCCAAAATCGGCAAAATGGCTGAGGTCGCTTTTGAGTTTGCGAAGTCGCCCGAAATTGGAAAGTCAGAGCGTTTTGCCATGTTTCGGCTGACGCAAACGCAAAATGAACTGCTTGACAGTGAAGCAACCATTGCAGGCGCACGGCAGGCCGTCACCCAGTTGCAAGAGCAAATTCAGTCGGGTCAATTAAGCCCGAAAGCATTGATTGATGCCAATGCCGCGCTCAATGAGGCAGAATCACAGTTGGGGGCATTTGACCCCGCTACCAATACCTATCAAGCAGAATCGGCATTGCAGATAAAAAAATCGGCTGTCAGTAATGTATTGCAGCAGGTGGGACGCAGTATGGCAAATCCAGCCAATCGCCCCGTTGCCACTCGGTTTTTAAAAAATGAACTTTCGGTTATTAATGAAGAACCCGCCGCCGATCAGGATTTTGCCGAAGACAACGGCAGGGTAGTGATTCGCCAAGCAGGCAATGGAGTAAGTCGGCTGACACAGGCGCGAATAGTCCCCGTTGCACCGTCAGCATTATCGGATGATTTGGCCTTTACGCAAGATGCTTACAGCCCACAGGTTCGCGCTCAGATTGAACCGATACCATTTTTCCAAACCGTTGATGAATACGGCACAGCTGAGGCCGATTATGCAAACAAGCAAAAAAGACCTGCGGCTGATTTGAATAGCCTAATAATCTCTCCCGCAGCGGATGCCCTTGATGTGTTGAGCTTAGGCAAAGATAGGGTGGCGGCTCACAATCAAATGCAGATGCCAGAAGCAGAAACGCCGATTGAAGAAACGTTGCAACCCCTCTACGATTATTACCAACAGATTCAAGATTACGATACGGACGGAAAGTTTGGCGTGACCAAATACGATACTTTTGAGGATTTTGCTCAGGCTCTGGGCGTAGTACCCGAAGCGACAGCCGCCGAAGCCGTGGAAATAGGGGTTGACCCCGCTACACTGATGCCGCAAACGCAGCCCGAAACGTTAGCCCAATTGCCTGCCGAAGAACTTACAGCACAGGCAGCACCAACCAATGAATTCTATGATGAAAACTTAGTGGAACAACAGATTGCTGCTTTTGCCAAGGTAAACGGTATTGAGCCACAGGTATCTATTCCCCAATGGGTAGATGTTGCTATTCGTCGGACCGAAAACGCACTTCCTATCTCACCGCAGGCTATCAAAGAAGCCTCGGATTATCTTTACAAATTGTATCGGCAGTGGGCCAATATGAAGAAGGCCACTTCCCGAATTTACACCATTGACCAAATTGACGAAATGACCGATTTGATTGGTCAAGACATAGAACTTTTAGAACAATACCTCAATGCTTATGAAGACGGAACAGAAAGTCAATTTGCAGGCCGAAATCAAGCGGCGCAAACTCCGCCCGACGCCTCGGCAGCGGTATCAACTGCTGAACTTGGAACACCAAATCCAGAACCAAGCACCCCAACCCCAAACAACGTAAATGGCAACTCCCAAACTAACCAATCGGCAGATACTCCGACTAGAACCAGCGCATCTACAATCCAATCTGAGTACACTCAGGAACAAGAACGATCGGCAGCTATTGAAGCAGTTGCATCCTATGTGGAGTCTGCACAGCAAAGTGCGTCAGAGCTTGAACAACACACGCAAAGCCTTATCGGTGGCGGAGACGACGGGACAAGACTCAACGCAGCTGAATCAGCTTTACGGGCAGCAACTCAGGCTGTTCAGCGAGTCACAGAGGGCCTTGGCGCAGTTGAACAAACTACTGGTGGGCAATCCAGCAACGAGGATAGCAGCGCAGGAGAACTTGGCAAAGCTGCATGGGAAGCAGGGAGTAAAGCCGTTCGTCGAAAACTTGAAAAGCTAAGACGCACCCCTCACTCTTTTCTGGAGGGGGTTTTGTGGTATTTTGCCGATGGCGGACGGGTACGACGTGAAGACCTGGTACGTTTTGTAGGGGAAGGCACATTGCGCAGTTTATCAGGCGGCAATAGTTATCTTTCTTACGTGGCTGATGATGCGTTGCCTTACGACCAAGTAATCAGCAGTGTGGTTAATGACCGCATGGGGTATGACTTTGTGGAAGATTATGGCGATGAGGTAGCCTTAACCAACGAACTTTTCGATACATTGCTATCGTTTTCAACATTAAGTCCACAGCGTCAGTTACTGAGACTGTTATCGCAGGAAGAACAGACAGCGGCTCAACCCTTTACTACACAACAGGAAGCTGACGAAATGGCTTTGTATGATTGGGGTGGTGAGGCTTTGCTGGAGAAGCTTTCCAATGAAGATCGGGAGGCATTTGCAGCTTTTTTACAAACCCTGCCCGACAACATAGATTTGACCAATCCTGACGTGCTTTTTGAAGCACTGATAGATTATCAGAGAAACGGTTTTCCGCCCATGTCGCCGCAGGCCATGGATTTGATAACGACCATCACGTTTGACTTTGTTTTTGATGGTCAGTTTCCACCCGCATTTCAGGAGCAGTTTCAACCACTAATAGACCAATACAATAATGAGTCAGTTCAACAAAATGACGGCGGGCCAAAAAGTGCAGGCAATGAAGGCATTGGCCTCGGCACTGGTACGAATGAAGGCAACGGAAATCCGTCAGAATCCAGACAGCTTGAGAATCCATCAAACCCTGCCGTTGCCAATCCAACAACCCCTACCCGAACGAGTGCAAACGGAGGCTCAAAAACGGCAAGAAGAAGTACTTTAGACCAACGGGCAGAGCAGCTTCGTAAAAGTCTGGCTGACGATTGGGAGGTATTTGTATCGCCGGGCGACACGCTCAATGCCAGTTTGATAGGCATTACTCCCAAACAGTTTGAGGCCGCCGCTCGGATGATTGGCAATTTGGCTGAACTGGGTATCAATCGGTTTGAAGATGCCATGCTCGAAATTATTGATATTATTGGCAGCGATAAAGCGGCAGCGGGTTTTCGTGCTTTTAAAGCCGCTTACATGGCCGTTAAGGCCAATGATGAAGAAACTGACGAAGATTTAAACAAGCTCAGAAAAACTACTTTTGAGCAAATCCAACAAGCTTACAACAATGTATCAAGTGCCACAAACAATCTGGAATCAGATAGCCCACGAGGAGATGTTAATGAGTCCTTGGGCGCAGCAGATGTTTCCAGCAACACAGGAGCAAATCAACCCCCTACTGGAGGCGCAGGCGCAGTTATTGGAGGACGAGGGAATACCTTCGAGAGTAATAGCAGCTTACCAAGAGATGTTGCCGTTACTGTTGGAAGCGAGGGCGATCCAGACCTTTATCCATCGGAACGGAATGATGTCATTACAGAGCGCACTACCAGACTTGGGGAGCGTGGGCGAAGCAGTGGACTTGATGGAGATAGATTATCAACTGAACCAAGAGGAGAGCGACCAACTCTTCAAGCTGCTGCAACGGACAATAGCCGAGCAGCTAAAATCCAACGACAGAAAGATGCCGCCAATGTTGAAATCACAGGCAGCGAATTAGATAATATTCAAGCTACTTTACCCTACTTACTTTCTCACCAACACGCCAACGTTCAAAAAGCGGAGGTGCGACTGCTTGAACAAAACGAAAAAGGCATCCTTTTTACAGATGGTACAGGCAGTGGGAAGACCATGTCGGCCTTGGGGATTGCTTACCGTTTTCTTCGTCGTGGCAAAAAAAACATTCTGATTGTAACTCCTTCGGATAAAAAAGTAAAAGATTGGGTAGAAGAAGCGGGTTATTTAGGCATTACAGCCAAGGGGTTGACGGGTTTGAATGACAAAGGGCAGGGGGTATCTGTAACCACCTATGCCAATTTCGGACAAAATGAAGAAATTGCCAAAAGGACGTTTGACTTAATCATCTACGATGAGTCCCATAATTTAATTTCCAACGAATCGGGAAACAGTACACTGGCTTATAATAAGCACCGTGATTTGGCAAAACCTGCCTTAGATGCGTATTACGACGCCCGACGGGAATACGAGGAGACGTTAAATGAAGCGCGGCAAAAAATAAGCAACGCCAATGACAACCGTGCCAAAGCAAAATTTCCTTTCATTAAGGAAGAGGTTGACAAATGGAATGCTGAATATGCCAAATGGAGTAAAGTCATTGAAGACATTGAAGACAACAAAATACCAAAGCGTACTGAGCAGCTAATTAATCAAACCAAAGTGGTTTTTCTTTCCGCTACGCCGTTTGCCTATCACAAAAACATTCGTTATGCTGACGGCTTTCTTTTCAAAGCCTATCAGCAGCTGGATTCTAACTTTAAACCGCTGAGTCAATCCGATGGCTATAACAGGGGGGATGCCATGGATCAATATATGATGGCCGCATTTGGCTATCGGATGCGGTACAACAAACTGACCGAACCCGAAGCGGGCGTAGATCAGGGATTAATGGAACGCAATTGGTTAGAATCTTTGAAGGCTTCGGGGGCCGTCAGTGCCACCAAACTGGATATTCCCCAAGATTACTCGCGGGAATTTGTGCTTCTGTCGGAAGAGGGTCAATCCTCCCCTATTGGTTTGATGATTGACGAAGGGTTGCGCATCATCCAAGACAACAAAGAATTTGAATTTTTAAGCCGTGCCGTCAACAAACGCATGGATTATTTGTATAAAAACCGACTGCTTGAGCAAATCAAAGCAAAACTGGGGATAGAGCGCATTCGTAAACATTTGGAAGAAAACCGCAAAGTCGTTATTTTTCATACCTATAATGAAGGTATTACTTCGCATCCGTTTGATTTTAGCTATCTGGGCGACCCTGAGTTTATGGAAAAAATGGGTTCTGAAATAACCGTAGCCGCTCAAGAAGCCCGTTTGTTTAATCAACTTTACCCACAGTACAAAAAAATTGACCTGCGCGGACTAACCAACGTGCCGCAGGCCATTCAAAACGCCTTTGGAGAAGAAGTCGTACTTTTTAACGGAGCCATCCCCAAAGCACAACGGGCAGAGAATATCAAAAAATTCAACGATGACAACAGCACTGTTTCTATAATTGTTGTCAATATTGCTGCTGGGGAAGCGGGGTTAAATCTTCATGATACCACTGGAGGCAACCAACGCGTTTTGATTCAACTGGGTTTACCCATCCGCCCTACTTCGGCCATTCAGTCTGAGGGGCGTATTTACCGCACGGGTCAGCTGACCAACGCCGTCTTTGAGTACTTTGTAACTCACTTTAATTTTGAAAAATACGCTTTTGGTTCAAAGATTAACGAACGCAGTGGTACGGCTGAAAACTTGGCCATGGGCAATGAAGCACGAGATTTGAAAGTAAGTTTCAAAGAAGGCTATTTGAACCCAATTGATACCGACCCCTCGGCAGAGCAAGGCGTGGGTGGTAAACAAAATGACTATACACGCGGCTCGATGACACTCATGCAAAAAGCCATGACGTATTATTGGGCAAGGCAGAAAAAGACAGCCAAGACCAAATCCCGCGAAGGTGTGGATTATTTTGCTACTCCTGAGCCGTTGGGCATGAAAATGGTGCAGTGGCTGCATTTACGACCAGGCGACAGTGCATTGGAGCCAAGCGCGGGACACGGTGCTATTGCCCGATTCTTTCCTGACAGTACTCAAAATGTGATGGTGGAGCCTTCTACCGAACTACGGTCGGATTTGTCGGTTAATGCCCATGGAACGGTCATTGGTAGTACGTTTGAGCAGCTGAATATCATCAACAAATTCAGGGGCATTGCCATGAACCCGCCCTTTGGTACGGCAGGTAAAACAGCATTGGAACATCTGACCAAAGCCATTCGTCATTTGGAAAACGAAGGGCGTATTATAGCGATTGTACCAACGGGAAGTTTTGATGGCAAGTTTGAAAAATACTTTTATGGCAAAAATGAAAAAGGCCGTTACGAAAATCCCGAAGCAGAGGCCATGAGCCTGACTGCCCGTATTTTACTACCTTCTGTGACGTTTGAGAGAGCGGGAACGACTGTCAATACCCAAATTCTTGTATTGGATAAGCAGGTTATTGCTACGGAACGCCAAAAAATGCCACAGACACGCACGATTGACTTACGTAGCATTACCGATATTACCGCGTTTTTTGAACGACTGGATGGATTGGAACTCGCCCCTATTGTGGAGCGAGACGGCACTACGCAGGGAACAACTCAAGCCGTTCAAAGCAGTGAATCTGCTACACCTTTACCGCAACCAACGCCCGCTACGCCCGATGCTGTTAAAAATCCCGTTCAAGGAAAGCATACCAAAAACGGTAACGACATATTTATTGTACAGACTTCGGGTCGTCTGACAAGTGATGAATACGGGCGTATTCGTGGAATATCCAAAAATCACGGTGGTTACTATTCTTCTTACAAAGATAACAAGGGAGCCATACCAGGTTTTATATTCAATACAGCAAGCGAGGCCAATGCCTTTTACAAAGAAATAACGGGCAAAGAAGCCGCCACCCCAACCCCTGTACAAATGATGTTTGCGCCGCCGCAGACGCAGACCGCCAATCCTGTGCCGATGAACGGGGATTCTTCTTTTGAAAATACACTACAACTACTCAGTCAGCGATTTGAAGGGGTGATTGGATTTCAAACCCCAGCAAGTGAAGCTGAGTTTCTGGCCAAACAAAATGAAGTAGCCCCTACGGCAAAGCAAGCGGCCTACGGCTTTTATGAACCTATCAACAGGGAGGTGTGGTTGAATCCCGCTGTACCCAATGCCAATACGCCGATTCACGAAATTGCGCACCCTTGGGTAATTTGGGCAAAAACAGCCCGTCCTGATTTGTATAATCGGGGCATTGCTTTGGTAAAAGATTCATTGTATAAACGCAATTTGCTCAATGACCCCAACTACCGAAATCTGACCATTGAAGAAATTGACGAAGAAGCATTGGTAAGAGCCATTGCCGACCAAGGGGAGCAGTTTATTACCCCGATTCGCAAACGCGGATTTTTGGAGTGGTTTAAAGAACTATTTGACTCCATTAAAGAATTTTTGGGACTTGGGCAAGTAGATGCCGATACACTGGCCAACATGAGTTTGGAAGAATTTGCCAAGCGGGCGGCGGCGGATATTTTGGCGGGGTCAACCCAATGGGCAGAAATGCCTACCGTAGCGGGCAGCTTGAATGATGAAGCGGTAATGAAGCCTTTGTTTGCTTTTGGCGCACCTACCTATAATTTTTCAAACAACCAAGCCAATGTAACCCGCTATGCGGGATTGCAAGACCATATTGACTACGCATTGGGCCTACTCAGCCTTTCCACTTTGAATACACCCTCTTCTCAATGGACTTCTCAGAACAAGCGTGAAGTAGAGGCTATTTTTGCACGTACAGGGGTTCAGTACACAGGGAACGGTGAATATAAGTTTGACCTGAGCAAATCATCTGATACAGCTTTTTTGGCAGATGGTACGCTTGTTAGGATGGACAGATTTGGGCAAGCCTCTAATCAAAAAGGAGTCATTGCCACCACTTTCCGAAACGGGTTTCTAAAGCTCTACAATCAAGATGATATTTACGGAAAGATATTTCGATTTGTGGTGGATAACCTGCGGGGGCTGATGAACATTGAAACCATGGCCTCGCTTTTGGACGATGGCAGCGGCATCATTACTTCGCTGATTAACGATGCCAAACGCGTGGGTGGTCGTAATAAAGCCTACGTGACCAATATCTTGGCCCCAAAACGCTGGAAGATTGCTCAGTTGGCCAAAGACTTCACGACCTTTGATGGAGTCAATACCATTCACACCGTCAAAAGGGTGGAAGTGGAAACCTACGATTGGGACGAAGCCAGTCAGGAAGTGGTTCGGCGCAGGGTAGAAATTCCTTTGGCTACGGCCATGAGTATGGTACTGACAGCTGACACACAGGAAGGCATGGGGGCGACTTACGGAGGTACTTCGCTGACATTGCCTGATCGGTTTGTTGACCAAAATGGCGATTTGGTTGATTTGGCTCAAATGAATCCCAACGCCACCCCTGCCGAAATAGCGGCCATGAAAAAAAGCGTTATTTTCTCCAAGACAAAGAACGTACACCGTGGGGCCAAACTCACCCATGCAGCACTGGAAAAACAAGGGAATAATTATGCGGAGGTACAGAATCTGACCTTGCTTTTATCTAATCGTGAGTTGGGTAAACTTCGTAACCGTTTCGATAGTGGTATAGGTATCACGTCAGACGCGGAAACACAGGTCTTTTCGGCGTTGAAAGAAGCGTTTAACGATAAGCAGGTGCGGGATATGATTCAGCAAGAGGACGAACAGTTTTTAAACTTCGGTACCGACTTTGCCACTGTACTTGATTATTTTCCCGTCAATTCAGCGGATGGACAAACCCAAATCAATGACCGCGTTCGGTATCGTCCCGCATTGGAAGATTCAAAGCTGCTCAACGAGCGGAAAGGTGCGCCAAAGGCTGTGTACATTGGCGACGCTTTGGACACGTTGGAAGATTATGAGTATCGCGTGGGAAATATCTTGGAACACGGCAGACTTTCTCACAATATTACCACCATTGCCAATGCGTTGCGTACGGAGATTCCTGATGACCCCATGGTACGGCAGTTGTCGCAGTGGTTGTTGGACAGAAGAGAACTCATTGAAGACTGGCGCGGCTATAAAGCTGCCCGAAGAGATGCCTTTGGGCAGTCCAAAGTATTTAACTTAGTGTTAAATCGCTATACTTCTTCGATATTTCGCCTGAACTTTGGAATGGCTATTAAACAGTTGGCGACGTTTTGGTCAGCTTCGGGGCAAAGTATGTTAAAAGACGAGTACCTGTACAAAGCGCGGAATTTCAAAGAGATTTTACGTCTTTCGCGTGGTATGATTACCGATACGGTAATGGGTGCTGGGGCGGAAGTAGTACAGGGGACCGACGTAGGGTTTAAAGATGCCATGGGCAATGACACTGTGCAGGCTGAACTACTTCGGGAACTATTGGGGGAGAACATTGCCGACCCTGCTGAAAGAGAAATGCACCGACGCAGGTATGCTACGGTAATTGAGCGGGTGTTATATGCACAAAATGCCTACGTTGGCGGGGTGGACTTGGACAAAGTAACGTTTACTTCCAAGGGTCTGGGACTCATGCAGAAACTATTCGGGCGGGCGGATGATTGGATGGAAAATATTGGCATGGCTCCGATGCGATACACCGACCGTGCGGTTATTCTTACCTACTATTTAGCTTCTAAAGACCAAGCCAACGACGAAGTGGCGGGGGGGGTAATTCCGCAGGCAGAATACGAGCAGCGTGTAGCCGAGATTTTGGAGTCGGCTTTGTATGCCACCAACCAAATGAATAAAGTGGCCGATATGACCACGATGCAGACCTCTACCAACTGGCTGGCAAAACTACTGGGTTTGTATTCGGGACAGACCCAAAAATTACTTAATGTGTTTGTACAAGCCTTTATCAATGCGGCACAACATCCCAACGATAAGGAAGCCAAAACCCGACTGCGCAAGGCATTTATCTCGAACGTTTTTGTGGTGCCACTGCATCTGGCCACGGTGACTACGGTGTGGGCGGCACTAAAGGCGATTGCCAATGGAGACGAGCCGAAAGATTGGGAAGAATCACGGGAGGATTTTGGCTGGAATATGCTACGCAACATTGGCTCTATTGTGCCAGGGCTTTCTGAGCAGGTAGTAACAACGGTGATTTCTTCCATTGACAATGAGCCTTGGAATGATTCATTGCTTCAGTATCCTGGCGATGACATTGTCAATGCCACAGTAGATAGCATGGTTAATATCTATCAATGGGGGGCTGCTGAGGACGACCAAAAAGCGGGAAAATATGCGGATTCGTTTTATTACAATGTGGAGAAAGCATTTTCGGGCTGGACGGGGACACCCAAGGTAGTTACGCGGTTTGTACGGGAGCATACCACGACCGATAAAGATGATAAAAAATAGTGATAATTGCTTGATTTAATAACATAAAAACATAACTTTGTGTTATTAAACGGGTTGCAGCGTTTAGAAGACTTTTGGTAGGCGTGGAAAGGGAGGTTTAGACAACCAGCCGTAGAACTGCAAATGTTCTGCGGCTTTTTTTTGTACTTTTTTTTAAACGTAAAATTATTGATAGATGGCACAAAATTCAAAAATTGAGTGGACCACACATACAAATAATCTATGGTGGGGATGTGTACCTGTACACGAGGGTTGCGATAATTGTTACGCTGCCGCTTTGTCAAATCGGTGGGGTAATGATTTATGGGGGAATAATAAGCCAAGAAAGGAAATCAAAAAAGCATTTAATGACTTTCAAAAATATCAACAATTGGCAAAACAAAAAGGGGAAGTACACCGTGTTTTTGTTGGTTCTATGATGGATGTTTTTGAAAAGCCGATGCCATTGGTCAATAACGAAGGTCTTCCGCTACTTGACTGGAGTGATGGTAGCAATATTACTACCGACTATTTGTTACAAAAATTCTTCGACGAAGTAGTCCCATTTACCCCGAACCTCCTACACCTGCTTTTAACAAAGCGCGAAACAAATATTAATAAGCGCATCCCTGAAAGCTGGAAAGTCACCCCTCCAGCCAATGTGATATTTGGGGCATCGGTAGTCAATCAAAAAACTTTTGATCGAGTAACCGAAAACCTAAAAGCCGTGAAAGGAAAAAAGTTCTTATCCATGGAGCCGCAAATAGGGTCTATTAAGTTGGGGAAACTTTCTGGTAT
>ERZ650309.1163-NODE-1163-length-12466-cov-3.701636_pt1 | contig 12466 bp, 7 predicted proteins | sample MGYA00376245_ERZ650309 | MGnify/ENA primary metagenome ERZ650309 (study PRJEB26733, sample SAMN07839294) | wastewater metagenome | biome: urban; feature: wastewater treatment plant; material: waste water | place: USA: North Carolina | collected 2016-04-26 ...
CGGTTTCTGAACCTCCGCGGAGCAAATATCAATGAATCCATTGCTCGCAGTTTTCATTCTTGCGATGACTCTAACAGGCATCTCTTCTTCACAGGAGACCTGGAAGCCGAAGCGCAATGATGCAGTGCGCGTGCTGGTGGCCACCGGCGGTCACGATTACGATCCTGAGTTCTATTCCGTTTTTGACGATGAAGCCATTAACGCCAGAGTTGACCCACATCCACGCGCGTACAGTTACGACATGCGCAAACGTGCAGACGTGCTGGTGATGTACGACACAGCGCAGACGCTGGAACCGGCGAAACAGAAAAACCTGCGTGATTTTGTCGAAAGCGGCAAAGGTGTCGTCGTGTTGCATCACGGCATTTGCACAAACGTCAACTGGCCGTGGTGGTATGAAGAAGTCGTCGGCGGGCGTTGGCTGTTTGAACCGGTCAACGGCAAAGTCGGCAGCTACACACACGACGTGGAGTTGACGATCAAACCGGCGATGCAGCATCCCATCTTGAAAGGCATCGGAACGTTCAAGATTCACGACGAAACGTACAAAGACCTGTGGATTTCGCCGAAGGTCAAGGTACTGCTGACAACGGATGACAAAACCAGCGACGGTCCTGTCGCCTGGATCGGCCCGTATGACAAAGCGCGCGTCGTATATCTTCAACTCGGCCACGACCGGAACGCCAACTTGAATCCAACTTACCAACGGCTGGTCAGAAATGCGGTTCTGTGGGCGGCGGGAAAATTGAACTGACGCTTGCTCAAACTTAGCTCAGGCTTTGGCACAAATTGATTACAGCCGTTTATCCATCCTGCCTCAGCATTTCGAGGAATGCGCATTATTGCCTCAGATTTGATCCCCGTCTCATCAGAAAATACAACGACTTAGCGGCTGGCATATTCGTTGCAACGGTAATGACAGAAAGGAAACGGTTTATCGGAGACAGCGAAAATATGCTGTTTGAAAACTGCACGTTTGCGTTGCCATCCGATGGCCAATCAAATCACATGACTGACAAGCAGGGTTCAAAACCCAGCAGGAGAAGAAGATGAAAAAACTGATGAGTTACGCAACGTTGGCAGTATTGATTACGGCTGTCACAGCCTTCACCGGCCTGGCGCATGGCAAGACGCACACTGGCGAATTCAATCTCGAACAAAATCTGATGATCGGCAGCACGCAGGTCGAAAAGGGTGAATACCAGATGACCTTGAACCAGGAAACCGGTGAATTGAATGTGAAAAGCGAACGAACCGGCAAGATCGTTGCCACCGTGAAGGGGCAGTTGATTGAAAACGAGAAGAAAGCGCCCGGCAATGAAATGATGATTTCCAATAATGCAAATGGCGCGGTGTTAACTGGTTTACGTTTCGAAGGGCAAAAGATCACGTTGTCTCTTGAACCAGCAAATGGCGCTTCTGGAGGCAGTGAGCAAAATAATTAGGCTCAGGCATTCAACAAACAACGAAATTGGCAAACTGCCCGGCGCTTAAAACTGCCGGGCAGTTTTAACGATTCAGGTCTTTTGGGTGAGAGCGTTGATTTCGCCTCCCACCAGAATCGCAACCCCCGTCAGGTAAAACCACAGCATCAACATCATCACGCCGCCAAGCGCCCCATAAGTCGCACTGTAGTTTCCGAAGCGCGAAACGTAATAGCGAAAGCCGAAGGAGATCAACAACCAACACACGACGGCAAAGACTGCACCGGGCGTAAACCATCTCCAGGGATGCCGGAAGTTCGGCGCGAAGTAGTAAATCAAATCAACGCCGATCAAAATCAAGATGCTGACCAACGGCCATTGCGCCACGCCAAAAGCCAATTTGAATGCTGTACCCAAGCCGAAAAACCGGGCAATCGTCCATCCCAGGCTTTCGCCGAAAAAGATCAGCGACAAAGCCGTCAACACAAACACAGCCAATCCCAGTGTCAATAAAATCGAAAGCAGTTTTTCCCGCCACCAGGGACGCAACGTCGTTGTTCTGTATGCACGATTGATCGAACCGATAATCGCTTCCATTCCTGCGGAAGAAGCCCAAATGGCCACCACAATGCTGAAGCTGAGAAGTCGGCCCCGCTGATGCGAAACGATTTCGTGGAAGGTTCTGTCTATCAGGTTGTACGCATCCAGCGGCAACACGTTGTTAAGCGCACCCAGCCAATAATCCAGTTTTCGCGGAATCGGCAGGTACGCCAGCAGCGCCGTCAGAAAGATCAGCAGCGGGAAGAGAGAAAAAAGCCAGTAGTAGGCAAGCTGCGCCGCTCTTCCAAACACGTCGTCTTCAAATATTTTATTCCAGAGCTTGCCCAAGAAAGACTGAGATTGGGGGACGGGGAGACTTGGAGACGAGGAGACAGAGTGATTTTCATCGCCCAGTCCCCCAGTCGCCCTGTCACCCTGTCTTTCTGTTACGTGATGGGTTGTCACTTAATCCGAACCGTCACTCGGTTTGCAGCCACCCCGCCGACAGTGACGACGACTTCGACGGTGCGTGCGCCCTGCCCCGCCAGCGTTGTCGGGAATTCAACGTTGAGCTGATCCAAACCGGCAAAACCGCCTTGCGCACCGGCATACAATACATTGGCGGGACGGCCATCAATCGTTACCGTCACGGATTCCGCAACGCCGTTTCCATCGTTGGGATTGGCGGCTGGCGCGTTGCGCAATCCGGTGGCATAAAGCACCAAAATGTTGGCACGCCCATTCACGACGACATCGAATGGCGGTGCCTGGAAGTTAATGCCATCAGCAGTCGCTTGTGCCGCCGCTTCGCCAGTGCCGGAAGCATTGGCCGTAAAAATGGCAGGCGCAGCAGCCGCGATCTGAATGTTCCCCAGCGCGTAAGTTCCCATTGGATTGGTAACAATGATTGTCGCCGCCCCCGGATCAACTCCTGCCGGAACAACAAAATTGATTTGCGTAGGCGAAACGAAAACCAACGGCGCGGCAATTCCATTGACCGTCAACATCGTGTCCGCTAATCCGGTTGGCAGCGGAACGGATTGCGCAATTTCAATGCGCGAAGCCAGATTTACGCCAAACGCTGCGGCCAGTGAATCCACCGCCAGCGGCCCCGCCTTGAAATCGGCAGCGCCCACCGCCGTCAATGGCGTCGCTTGAATCACGCTGATTTGGACAACCTTGACGTCGGTCAATGCGCCATCCCCAGCCGTAAAGCTGACAGTAATGTTCCGCCCAATATCCGCCGCAGCCGGCGTCCACCGAAACGTTCCTTTTGAGCTGTTGTTCGTGTCGTTGGCGGCGGTAAAGCTTGCTCCCGCTGGCAAACCGTCCGCCGTGATTGTCACCGGAACTTCCGATCCCAAATCCTGCGCCGAAACGACAAAGGCAAGCTCGCACCCGGGCAAAGCGATTTGCTGCGTGACCGGCACAATCACCAGTGGCGGTTGATTCGGCGTGATGATGGAAAAGCCTTCGATCTTCAACCGTTCGTTGGTGGAAACCGTGGTCGCTCCGGTGGAGCCTGTATTTCCGCCATAGGTGTACAACCAGCCGTTCAAAATGGCACTGCCCGGACGAGAACGCGCTACGGGCAAATTGACCGAAAGGTCTGGCGACAACCATTTGTCGGCGGCAAAATCATAAAGATCCACAATCGAAGTCAGCAATCCATTGTTATCTTCGCCGCCCATAATCATCCAGTACACACGGCCATTGGCATCCTGGACGACTGCGCTGGTTCCGTAAATATGTATGCGCGGCATTGGCGGAATTGACGACCAGGTTTGCGTGGTGAAGTTAAAGACTTCGCCGTTGACACCACCCCCTGAACCGCCAACCACGTACAACTTGCCGCCAACAAACGCCGATTCATGCGCGAACCGCGCATCCTTCATCGGAGGCAACGCTGTCCACTGATTGGTCTGGACGTTGTACATCTGCGCATTGGCAACGCCGTCAACCAGATCGCTGCCGCCAGTCATAAAGTACCGATTGTTTGCCGGATCAGATGCAAGCGCGTAGGCATGCACTGCGACAGGTGGAACGGCCAATCTGCTCCAACTGTTTGCTGCGATGTCATAAACAAACTGGCCACGATCTACATCCACCGCAGAAGGCGTAATGCCACCTGGAACGTAAATTTTCCCGTTAATTGTCACCGCTTTGCCTGAATTGATTGGCGCAGGCAAGGGAGCAAGCGACTCCCAATCTGGCGAAGCCGCTGCTGGATCAAGCCTTCTTACATTGGTGATCGCGGTGCTATTTCCCGTATTCAAGCGTCCGGCGATTTGATAGAGATATTTGCCATCAGTGGTTGCCGCCAAACGATTGATGCCGGATGGAAGTGACGGTTGAGTTTGCCAGCGGCTTTCAATGGTGAAATCGCTGCTGGAAAACACTTCCGTCTCCGCGCCTTCATCATCTATGGCCAGCACGCGCAATCGCCCTTCCGTGGTTGCGGCGTTTGCAGGAACCAACCAGTTAAAGGATTTCGATTCCCCACCCAGATCGGCAATGTTAGTAATCAATTGCGGTGTGGAATTTGTGCTGCGGTAAAGCCCCACACGATGCCGTGCAACTTTGCGATTGTCTGACGACTGCCAGCGCAACGTGACAACCGTTCCGATGAAAAACTTTTCGCCGCCTGCCGGAGTAAGAACCGAAACTGTTGGCGGGGTCAGCGCCGTGTATGTAAACCCGCCGGTTAATTTCTTTTCTGCGGTCGTGGAGTTCCTGACGGTCAAATCCACCGCGCCCGGCGCGGCAGCCGCAGGAACAGTCACCCGCAATGTGCTGGAATTGATAAACGTTCGCGTTCCCGTCAGCGTGCCAAACAGCACAGTGGTTTCCGGCGAAAAGTTCGAACCATTGATGGTGACTACACTCCCGCCTTTGATCGAACCGGAATTCGGAAAAATGCCGTTCACATCCGGCGCGCCGGACGTCGAACCCGTCACATAGAAAGTAAATGCGTTGAGCAATGTGACCGCGCCGTACCGTGTTTCGACGCGAATGCTGGCTTTGCCTGCGGTCTGCGGCGGCGTGTTCACCGCAATCGCTGTGCTCCCCAAAGCCCGCACGTTCACTCCGGCTGTGTTGTTGAAAAAGACTTTGACATCGCCATCTTGCGTGAAATTCAACCCGCTGATGGTGACGGTTGTGCCGCCTCCCGGCGTGCCAAACGCGGGTGTGACGCCGGTAATCGCCGGAGCCAGTTGATTTGCCGGGGGAATGAACGTCGGATCGGAAGCGCGCGCGACAATCCGAATGTCGTCAATGGACCAGCCATCGGCAACCGAAACTGTTGTCAGGCGAAACCGGATTCTGACGCGCGGTTGTCCGGCGAGAACGTCAAGCTTCAACGCCTGCTGAATAAACGTTGACTGCGTGCCCGTGAACGCTGTTGCGCGGTTCCAGGTCGCGCCGTCATTGGTGGAAAATTCGACGTTGCCAAAATCCGTTCCTCCGCCTGCAAACGCATACCGATGAGCAAACGTCAGTGTCACACCCAAGGCTCGCGACAGATCTATCAACGGCGAAACCAGCGAAGCGTTTGTTCCGCCCACATAATTTCCGTTCGGGCTGTCCGACCACGAACGCGACCCTGACGCTCCCACAGTTTCTGAAATTCCCCAGGTCGTAGCCGGGGTTCCGCTCACGCTCCAGCCAATGTTTCCCGCTTCTACGGAATCGTCAAAAACGACTTTTTCCCCTGCGACATCGGCTTGTGCAACGACTTGCGCCGCCGTTCCGCTACCGTTGTCAGCATCGTCATAGGTAATGATGATTTTGTCGCGCGCCGCCAGTGAAGCCTGCAATTGGCCATCGCCAGGTATCGCCGCGCCCGTCACAACGCGCAAACTGGAATTGAAACTTCCCAAGGCGACAGCGTCCGCCGTCAGCGTCACCATCTCTTCATCGCCTGTCACGGAGCTTCGGACTTTGGCGCGAATGGTTCCGCTGGCATTACGATCGCCCAGCGTGAATCGCACGGTTTCTCCCAGCAAGTACGCTTTCTGGTCGAATTGAACAATGCCCAAATTGCTGCAAAACGGCGGAACGTCAAACGCTTGAACCGGCGTTCGATCAACGGATCCAATCGTCGCGGCGGAATATCCTAAGCCGTGTTTGGCAAACGCAGTCCACATTGCGCACTGGTTCACGCCGCCGTTATTCACTCTGTCGGCAGCCAAAATCGAATTGCGCGAATCCACGAACGATGGCGCTGGTGAAGACAACTTCATGCCGTCAATTACCAATTGAATGCTTTGCCGCTGCCCTTCCGTAAACCCAAGCTTGCGAATCAACTGGGCGCGCACATCCAGCAAGGTATTGCACCAGATTTCTCCCACGCCGTGCGGAGCCACGCTATCGGTAATATCGCTGTAATTCAGCGGATACACAGTCGCGCTGGTGCTGTAAGGAAACCGGCGAATGCCGCGCAAGTAATTGCCCGTGGCAAACTGGCCGACAGCGTAACTCCCGTCCAGATTGTCCGCTGCGGTTGCCAACAGCACGATGCCGAAATAATCCGACCAGCCTTCGCCCATTTGCTGAAATCCATTCAGGCTGCGAACCAGGCGGATGCTAGTGCCGTGCGTCAATTCGTGAATGACGACGCCCTGGTCAAAATCTCCGTCGCGTTGCGGCGTTCCGTTCCACAAATACATCTGCATTCGTCCGGTTGAACCATCCGCTGACGAAGTGGAAAAGTTGGCGTTATTGGTTCCGCTGCCATCCTGTGCTTCGGCGCGCACGGCATCATTGCCCGCTCCCTGGCCGGTGAAGTTGACGGTTTGGAAATTCCCCGCCGCTTCGTTAAACCCAAACATGTACAAAATGTCGTGATAGCGATTCGTCCAATAAAACAGATTTGCCAGCGCAGCTTTCTGGTTGTCCGTGGTCAAGGGAGACGCCGTCAGGTCCAGTGGGAAGGAATAATTGCTGTCCGGCACAGTCAGGCGCGGTGAATCATCCGGCTGATTGTTGCTGTCTGTGTCCAGATACGTGTCCGTATTGTTCCCGGTGAAGGAAGTCGGCGCTTGTCCATTCCACCAATCGTTGTGCTGGTCGTTCGCCGGATAAATTGTGCTGCCGTTGAACGAAGCAGCTCTGAACGCCAAGTCTTCGCGTTGAACCACTGCCGGATTACTGTTTGCGACTGGCAAATTTGGACGCGGGCTTTCTTTGGTAAACACCAGTCCGTGAGGCGTCGGCGTCGGCTGTGCCTGTAAGTTCGTAATTCCGACGTGAGGCGGCATCAGGGTTGGTGAAGCATTCCGCCTGAAGGCGGGACTCTCAACGCCATTTTCAAAGCAATACGAAGTCAGGTTTTTGCGATACAGCAACGCGCCGGTTTCGGCATCCACAATCATCTGATAAACATCCGGCGTTTCCGTCAGCCACATCTCGAATTCCCAAGCCAGCCGCAAATGGTCGCTGAGCGTCGGGAAATACACCAATCGCGCGTCAATTTCGCGGCTGAATTTCGCGGGCAGTGCAAGCTTCTGCTTCAATGTCCTGCCCGTGGCGGCAGTTTTCACTATTGCAGATTCCGTTGCCTCCACATCGGCAAATTCCACCGCCCGGCGAAAGGCAGCACTGACCGCCACACGCGGCTGCGCCAGATTGGCGGATCGCGCAGCGGCAGGAAGCAAATCGCCTCCGGCAGTAATCAGCGCGCCGCTGCGGTCAAAGTGAAATCCATACTCGCTTTGAAACACTTCAATTCCGTTTACTTCCTGCTGCAAATACAGGTGCGTCACGCCATTGTGATCCGTGTTGTACCGTTTGGCCACGCGCAACCCATCAACTTCGCCGTCGGCCAAATGGTAAAGATCGTTGTTGGCTTTCAAAAAATATCTGGCTCCGGCTTCCACGTCCGCCGTCGCAGGCGTCAAATCTTGCGTAAAACTGAACACGCGACTGGGCGCGTTGGTCAAACTGCTGAATTGAATTTGCGCGCTGGGCCGTTCGCGGCGAAGCCTGGAATTTCGCGCGGTGGCAAGCTGGCGTCCTTCTGCTTCCGCAGCTTTCATCTCAGCGGGTGGAGCCGGAAGCGTCTGCGCCAATCCTGCGCGAATATCAAAATCTTCCATTTGTTTGGGAATTCGTTTTGACTGTTCCGACTGGCGTTGCGCCTTGGCCGTAAAGACCACGGAAAATACACATACGATGACGACGAAGAGGACGCAGTAAAGAAGGTTTCTTTTCATTTTTACAGTCTGTTGAAGATTGAGCGCGTAAGGAGCGCGGAGTTTTTAACCAGGATTCATGCGAGCGTTTTGCCTGACCAATGTGAAGTTCAGATTTGACGCGAAAGTTTTCTGAATCGCAACTGTCTTGTTGGAACGCTCGCGATTCTAGCTGAGAAGGCACATTCATTTGAAGCAGTTCGCACTTCAGATTGTTGTTTATATCCTACTGGCGTTCGTAATTGGTTCATCAAACCAGAGTCTCGCCGACTTTACAGCCACTCGCTCCTTTGACCAAAACACCCCGCAGGCGCTACAACACGCATCACACATCAACGGAGAACCAACAATGAAAATTCTGATCACTGGCGCGACCGGTTTTATCGGGCAGCCTTTATGTAAAGCTTTGGCTGATGACGGACACGAATTCCACGTACTGTCTCGCCGACCGGAATCCGTAACCCTGCCGCGCGCAAAAGCGTTTCGCTGGAACCCGGAAGCCGAAACGCCTCCCGCCGAAGCCTGGGCAGGCGTAGAAGCTGTCATCCATCTGGCCGGAGAACCGATTGCCGCCAAACGCTGGACCGAAGAACAAAAACGCCGCATTCGCGATTCGCGCGTTCTTGGAACCAGAAATCTGGTCAAAGGCATGCAGCAAGCCGCCACACCACCCAAAGTTTTGGTTAGCGGCTCGGCTGTCGGTTTTTACGGGCATCGCGGCGATGAAAAAGTGGACGAACGTTCCAAACCCGGAACCGGTTTTTTTCCGGACATTTGTACTGCCTGGGAACACGAAGCTGAACAAGCGAAACCGCTTGGCACGCGCGTGGTTCAGGTTCGCATCGGCGTCGTCTTGGGCAACGGCGGAGGAATTCTGGAAAAACTGCTGCTCCCTTTCAAACTGGGAGTCGGCGGCAGAATCAGCACCGGAAAACAATGGTTTCCCTGGATTCACATTGACGACATCATCGGTATCTTGCGCCATGCGTTGTACACCGATCAGCTTAGCGGACCGATCAACGGTGTCGCTCCCAACCCGGCGACCAACGAACAATTCACCGAAGCCCTGGGCAAAGCGCTTCACCGCCCCACGATCTTCCCTGTTCCGGAATTTGCCTTGCGAATCGCAATGGGCGAAATGGCCGATGCGGCCCTTGATAGCCAGCGAGTCTTGGCGACAGTTGCGCAGGAAACCGGCTACCAGTTTCGTTACCCGGAACTGCAAGCGGCGCTGAATGCTTTGTTGCGATAGTCGGTACGGAACCGAGAGCGGTAGCGACCGGGTTGTTTGACATGCGGTATTTTCGCTTTACCCAGTCGCTACCGCTCCTGGTTCCGTACCAATAAATGATGTGGCAACGTAAAATGCTGCTGAAAGATATTTCACTTCCAAATTCCAACAGGAGAACCACGAATGCGACTAAAAAGAGCGATGACTGTGGTGTCACTGCTTGCGCTCAGCGGATTGCTTGGCGCATGCGGACATCATGATTCAGAAACCAGCAAATCCCCATCAACCGCCACACCGGCAAAAGGAACGGAAGCAAAATTGAAAAAAGATAGTTTTGGCAAATTGCCGGACGGCACTCCGGTAGACGTTTACACCCTGACCAACAAAAACGGCGTCGAAGTGAAAATCACCAACTACGGCGCGACGCTGACCTCGGTCAAAGTCCCGGATCGCACTGGCAAAATTGACGACGTGGAATTGGGCTACGACAGCATTGACGGGTATCTGGACAAAAACCCGCACCTGGGAGCCATTGCCGGACGCTACGCCAACCGCATTGCCAAAGGCGAATTCAAACTCGGCGGCAAAACCTACACGCTGGCCAAGAACAACGGCCCGAATCATTTGCACGGCGGCCCGAACGGATTTTTCAAACAGCTTTGGACGGCAACGGATGCATCCGGCAAGGACGGTCAAGCCGTTTCCTTCAAATACCTGAGCAAAGACGGCGAAGAAAACTATCCTGGCAATTTGACCGCGACCGTGACGTATACGTTGACGGACAGCAACGAACTGAAGATCAATTACCAAGCTACGACCGACAAAGAAACCGTCCTGAATCTGACCAACCACGCCTACTTCAATTTGGCCGGAGCCGGAAACGGCGACATTCTGAAGCATCAATTAAAGATCAACGCCAAACAGTTCACGCCTGTGGACAAGACCTTGATCCCCACCGGCAAGCTGGAAAATCTGGCAGGCACGCCGATGGACTTTTCGACGCTGACAGCCATTGGCGACCGCATTGATTCGACTTATGACCAATTGGTCATCGGCAAAGGCTACGATCACAACTATGTGCTGGCGACTGGTGGCTCGCTGACCACGCAAGCCGTCGAAGCCTACGAACCGACTTCGGGCCGCGTTATGGAAGTGTTCACCGACCAACCCGGCGTGCAGCTTTACACGGGCAACTTCCTGGACGGCACCATCACCGGCAAAGGCGGCAAGCCTTACCCGCGTCGTGGCGGCTTCTGCCTGGAAACCCAGCACTTCCCCGATTCGCCCAACCAACCGAGCTTCCCAACGACCGTGTTGAAACCCGGCGAGAAGTACCAGGCCACAACGATCTTCAAATTCTCCGCCCGGTAAATTCGTGTCCGTAGCCCGACCGTAAGCAAAGGCGTTTGTGTCTGTAGCCCGACCGTAAGCAAGGGCGTTGACCCGTAATGAAGCCCTTTCTCACGGTCGGGCTACAGATACTTCTCAGCATTGTCGCTGCCATAGCCTGATGCTATGCTCCCGCCCGCAACTCAGTCCCGAAGCAGTATCAATTTCATAATGTTAGCGACGAACGTGCTATGGCTTTTTTGCCGGAGTTTGAAGCAGACATCTTCATCAGCTACGCCCGCGTGGACAACGAAACCGCCACGGACGGTGAAGGCTGGGTTGCGCAATTCGTCAGGCATCTGGAAATTGAACTCAGCAAACTTGCCGGCCGCATTGGGCTGGTGGAACTCTGGTGGGACCAGGCGCTCGGCGACAATCAATTATTCGATGACAAAATCCAAAACCAGATCAACGGATCAGCCCTCTTCCTGGCGCTGACCTCAAACGGCTACCTGAAATCAGACTATTGCCGTAAAGAACTCGGCTGGTTTCGAGATTGCGCCGAAAAACATGCATGGGGATTGAAAGTCGGCGACCGGCTGCGCGTCGTCAACGTCCTGCTCAACAACCTGCCGCCAAAATCCTGGCCGGAAGAATTTCAAGGTGCCATCGGATCGAAGTTTCATGACGCCGACCGTGAAGATGAACTGGGTCAACCGCCGCTGCCCGGCGAAGAAACCTTCCGAAAGAAGCTGCGTAAATTGAGCGAATCCATTTATCGCACGCTGGAAGAATTCAAAAAGATGACGACGCCCCCTGTGCCGGAAGCCAAAGATTCGTTTACCGTATTTCTGGCCGACGTGTCCGACACGCTGCAAAACCGCAGAGACCTGGTCGCCAACGAATTGCGGCAACAAGGCGTTCATTTGCTCGATACTCTTCCGCCTCCGCACGAAGCCGCCGCGCACGATGCCAAACTGAAAACCGAACTTGCTCGCGCCGACGTGGCCCTGCATTTGTTGAGCGAGTGGGGCGGACGCCGAATGGACGGCTTGACCATCACCTATCCGCAACGTCAGGTCGAACTCGGATTGCAGCACGCCAAGTCGCAATTGATCTGGGTTCCGCAATCGCTGCACAAAGACGCCATCAAGGAAATCGAAGACGCCTCGCAGCGCGACTTATTGGCGAAGCTGGAAGACACCAACCTCGAACGCTCCCGATTCCGCTTTATCCGCGAATCGCCAAGCGCCATTGCCCGCGAAGTGCTTCACCATTTGGAAGAATTGAAGCGCCAGCGTCAGGAAGAAATCGAACGCCAAAAAGCCCAAGCCATGGCCAAGGTGCAAGCCGCATTGATTGACACGCATTTGAAAGATCAACCGCACGTTTGGCAACTTGGCAAAGCTTTAACAGAAAACCGGATTACAACCTTGATTAATCCGCCGATAGAAAATCCCGCGGAAAGCCAGGAATTGTTGCTAGATCGCCTGCGCGTTGCTGATCGGCTGATTATCTTGTTTGGCGCAGCAGCAGAGGATTGGGTGCGCAATCGCTTAGGCGAAGCCTTTAAGTTTGCAGCAATGAACCCCAATAGCTCATTACGAAAATTCGCGGTGTGTTTTTGTGGTGACCAACGCAAAGAAAGCGGCACACGCTTCGATCAGATTTTGCCCGTGCAGCATTTCAACCTGCACGAATTGTTAGACCCGCAAACAATGACGGAATTTTTGAAGAGTTAATGGTTT
>ERZ650309.1164-NODE-1164-length-12458-cov-4.984278_pt1 | contig 12458 bp, 8 predicted proteins | sample MGYA00376245_ERZ650309 | MGnify/ENA primary metagenome ERZ650309 (study PRJEB26733, sample SAMN07839294) | wastewater metagenome | biome: urban; feature: wastewater treatment plant; material: waste water | place: USA: North Carolina | collected 2016-04-26 ...
TTCCGATCTTAGAAGATTTGTTAGTGGGATTGCTGTATCTGCCTTTTCTGCTCGCTCCGTTCGCCCTGCTGTTCTGGTATGCCTTTGCGGCAAATCGCTCGAACGAAGAACCAATCAAACAATCAGACGACCGAAGCCAGCGCCCAACTCGCTGACCATCATTTCGTCTGCTTCACAAAGCGAACTCCACGAATGCGTCCGGCGTTGACGCCGAAGCCTGCAACTTTGCCCGCGGCATCACGAGTGAATTCAAACTGCGCGCCTTGAATCAGTGTGAACAATTCTCGTGAGCGAGATGTTAGCGGTCGTTTGGTTTCATTCCGGTCAATGGTAAACAGCCTGCCATTTTCAACCACCAGCTTGTAAGTCGTGTCGAGTTCTTCGCTGAAGTAAGTGCCAGCGTATTCAGCCAGTTGTTCGGCAGTCAGCGTGAATGGGTCTGGCAATTTCGGCAGCGCTCCGCGAAGCGTCGAAGCTTTGACTTCGGTCGTTTTGAACTGATCGGCCAGATAAATGTCTGCTACCTGCAACGCCATCGCACTGGGATTCGCCGTCCCCAAATTGCACAAACACATTACTGAAAATTTCTGATCGGGAAAGCGCAACAGTTCCGACCGGAACCCTGCCCACGAACCGCCGTGGCTGACTTTTCGCAAGCCTTTGTATTCTTCGATAAACAATCCGCTGGCGTAATCGTGCTTCTTTCCGTCGTTGAACGCTCCCACCGCATGCATTTGGTCCAGAAATGCTTTACCGCCGACTTTCGGTTCGTAAAAATTCTGATCCCAAAGTAATAAATCTTCGACGGACGTCTGCACCGCACCATCGCCAGTTTGCTCGAAGTTCGACATTTCAGTTTGAAAACCACCTTTGGGATTCGGCGCATATCCGGTCACGCGCAATGGCACAATGCGCTTGTGGTTGTCCAAAATCAGCGTATGTTTCATTCCCAGCGGATCAAAAATGTTTTCTTTGGCAAATTCCGGCAACGATTTACCACTGGCGCGTTTGACGATGATCGAAAGCAGAAAATAGCCGCTATTGCTGTATAACCATTCGTCTCCCGGCGTAAAGTTCAGCGCCTTTTGCCGGACGATGATCTTCAACGCATCTGCTTCGGTCGTGGTGTCGTCGAAATTGATTCCTGCCAGCGAAAACAGCGTCAGGTAATCGCGCAGGCCGCTGGTGTGATGAATCAGGTGACGAATCAAAACAGGCTTTTGATACACAGGCAGTTCGGGGATGAACTTGCGAACGTCGTCTTCCAACGAAAGCTTGCCCGCTTGAGCCAGCAGCAAAATGCTGGTCGCCGTGAACTGTTTGGAAGTCGAACCGATGTCATAAACCAGCTTCGGACCGTTGGCGATGCCGTGTTCCAGATTGGCTTTGCCATAACCGCGCGAGTAAATCAGCTTGCCGTCTTTGATCACGCCCAGCGCACAGCCTGGCGAATCCGGTTTGTCGAAGTTTGCAAAGATCGCGTCCACTTTTGCCGCGATGCCGTCGGCGGTTTGAGAAAATCCGCCAACCGGGGAAACAAGCAGCAAAACCAAAACAGCCAAAGCTCTGAAACAACGCATATCAGCCTCCTGAAAAGAATAAACCTCACGCTAAAAAACAATTGGACAGGATTTACATGATTTTCAGGATTGAACCGATTGAATCCTGAAAATCATGTAAATCCTGTCCAGAAACTCTCAGCCGGATTTAGAACCGCAACGAATGGTCGGTCAGATACTTCCAGCCTTCGTCGCCGATCAAATCCAGGGAAGACAATCCGTCCTGCGCCGTGCCGGGGTAGACGTAAATGCCATCGCGCTCAATGGTTCGCGGGTCGAGCGATTGCAACGCTTGCAGCAATTGTTTGAAGGTTGCCGGTCGCCAGTATTGGCTTTCGTCCAGGCCATCAACCGACGAGCGGAACGGCTGAACCAGTTGCGTATACGTTGGGCGGAACTGGTAATCGCCGATATCGTCTTCCACGGGCGCTTCGCGGTTATCAATCAGCATCATCAGCGAAACAATCAAAAACTCTTTTTGGTCGGAAAAGCGATGCAGGCGATCAATTTCGCTGCCGAGTTCGTCGCCTTCGGTCGCCATCGAAGCTTCGATTTCGTTCCGCCATTGGTTGAAATTGCTGATGGCTGTGTCGGCGTCGCTTTGAAATTCCCAGTATCCGTATTCCCAAGCGTACTGGTTTTCGATTAGCAACGAAGCCACCGATTTCATAAAGCGGCGCTTTTCATCCGCCGAATCGGTTTCGTCTTCGGCTTCGATCAAGCTGGCCAGCCGGGCGCGCAATTCGTCTCCGCCGAAAACCTGAATCACCAATTGAATTCCAAAGAACAGCGCGTGATCGTCTTGTTGCCCTTTGCCCCCCAGAAAGGCGCGACGGCTGCCATCAATTCGACCTTGGCTTTTGTCGCTTTTGACCAGATACAAGCCGCCCGCGAAAAGCGCCGCCAGCGCCAGCATCACCAACCAAAACATTCCCATGCCGATCAATATGAAAAGCAACGTACTCATCAAAGTTTCCTCTCAACTCAGAGATCAAACGCAAAGGCGCGAAGCGGCAAGAGCGCAAAGCAGTTTTTTGACATCCACAAGGCCCAAAAACTCTTTGCGGCGTTGCTCCTTCGCGCCCTTGCGTTGAAGCTGTTTTCTCAAAAAAAATTAGCCGCTGAACCAGCCGCCTCCGCTGCGACCATACGAACCGGAACGGCCTGATCGAACTCCTCTAACGCTGCCATCTCCTCCGCGTCGCACGCTGGTACGGCCAAACCCGCTAGGTTTGGATCTGCCGACGCCGGTTGCTCCTGGCGAAGTTCCGACACGCGCCGAACTAAACACGGTTGGTCGTGACACCGGACGATAGCTTGGCGGGTCAAAATTCGGGCGTGAATAATTTGGCTGCGGCGGCGGAACGCGGTAATTCCCGGCGTAACCTCCGCCGTAACCATACCCGTTGCCGTAAATGATCGTGGTCGGACGGCTCCAGTAATAATGATCGTAAAACCACCAATGCGAATACGGATAGCCGCCGTAATAATAATGCCGAACTGTGTTGGTAGTTGAAGCTGGCGAAGTCGTATTGCTGGCTGTCAACGGTTCGTCGTAAGGTTTGAACTCAGACAATCGCAGCATTCGCACATTGATCCCGTTTTTCTGCCATTCGACAAAATCTTCGTTGATGTCGTCCAACTCTGCCGCTTGAGTTTGATCTTTGGTTATGTAGATCACTTGCAAAATGCCGCGCTGTTTCAATTGTTCAGCGGGCGGCAGTTTGGCCAGATACCGGTTGTCGAACTGATTGTCTTGATCGCTGTAAGAAGCCAGCCGATTGCTATCCAGCAACAACAGCGCCGGAGCGTTTTCGGGAACCTTTTTGCGCTTTTCGTCAATTTCGTTGGCGTAATAGGCCAATGCTCCCAGCGTTTCGTGCGCATGAACGACGCCCAATGGATGCGGCCAGTTGTCGAACACCGGAACCAAGGTCACGACATCGGCCATCGCCGCTCCAAGGGCAATCGAAGCCGGGCCGGGCAAATCGGAAATGATCAACGTCTGGTTCGTGTTTTTGCCGGACGCAACCAAAGAACGCAATCCTTCAGCCCGCTGGTAAGCTTCGACCATATCGCCCGTGCGGATCAGTTTCATTTCCTTGTTCAGCGAAACCTGCGAAAGCGACTGCAACAAGGTTGGCGTAAAAAACGGCTGCCATTGCGGATCGCGAGGCTGATAGATCGAAACCAGATAGTTCGGATCATAGGCGCTCCAGGCTTTGCCGACACTGTCCGTCGGCGTGATGCCAGCCGGAAAAACCAAGGCCTTATCGGTGGAACCAATGTTCCAGCCTTCTTTCTTTTGCAGTTCCAGCGAATCTTCCGCAACTTCCGGTTCATCGTCGCCCGTAAACTGATATAACCCCAGTCCTGCCATGCCGAGCGCCGCCGTCCAAGCCAGTCCCTTGCCAACCTGACGTCGCGACAGATGCTTTTCAAACCAGCTCGGCGCCTGGCGTTGCAAGGAAGAATTTGGCGTTGATCCCGATTGAACAGAATCCGTTCTTATGTATTTGTCTTTGATTTTCTTGGCCATAATCGAACGCTCAGCAATACGTTATTGCTGCTTTTTAGGTTCTATATTGAGATCGTCAATCGAAAACACTTCACCGGCCAACGAACGAAAACCGAATGTGCCGTAAAGGAATTTGTCTTTGGTCGTCGTGGTATCTGTCCACGCTCCCAATTCGACTTGCTGCCCGGTTTCATTGGAAGTGATCCAATGCAGGATTTTATCGCCGCTGATTTCGATGTTGATCAGGTAGGAGGTCTTTTGATCCAATTCCATCAATACTGGAAAGGGAGTGCTGATTTCGACGGGGGCGCCACCGTCTTTCACGATGTAGGTATAAAACTTCTTCGGCGTATGTGTCGTGGATTTTGGTCCGGCCAGATGAAACAGGTAATAGCTTCGACCATCCTTGTCGGCTTTTGCCGCCCAGGTTGCGCCTTTGCCATCTTCCAGCCAAAGGGTGAAATTGCTTTCCTTCTGAATGTCGCGGTAAACCTTGTCCTTCAACAATCCAAGTTCAGTGCCTTTTATGCGCAGCTTTTTATTGCCTCCCTGTGCAACCAATTCCCAGGTCGCTGGGGTTTGCCACTGCGACAACGAATCAAACCCGTCAGATACTCCCGTCGAAGTCACAATCGGATCAAGTTTGACTTCGATCTCATACGGGCCTGGCGCCAGCTTTTTCGTCTCCGACCAAGATTTATAACCAAGCATTTCAACGCTAATGGTTCGATCAGCAGCACGTTCAAGTTCGTAATCAAATCTGACCGTTCCGTCGTTTTGAATCTTTCCCTGCACTGCGCCATCAATCATCACGGTTGCGCCTGCTGGCCCCTTGATCATCAGCTTGGCTACGCGAATGAACGGGACCCGCAAATTGAACGTCGCACCTGCAACTAACCCCTTCAAAGTTTCCGTGTATTCGTTGTATTCCGGATGGCGAATCAGCAATGAATGATCTCCCGGCTGCAATTCACCTATGATTGCCAATCCGTCTTGCCCTACAGTCGCTTTCGGCTGCCCATCAATCAAGATCTGCGCGCTGACAGGCAAACCGGACAAGGCAAGTTGAGCAAACTGCGGCTTCAGTTTCAGACGAATAACTTCATTTGCTTTTAGGGGCTTGGATTGGCTGGTTGCTCCGATATAGCCAGGATAGCTGGCTTCCACTAGGTAAGTTTTGTTGCGAGTTAACTGAATTTCAGCCTGTCCGTCTTTGTCAGCTTCGATTTTGCTGATCAGCCGCCCGGCCGAATCTTTCACCACAACCTGAGCATTGACGACCGGGTCGAGAATCACTGCCAAAACTCCTTTGCTAGGGAGCGCAGCTTTGGTGCGAATGGTGACGCTTTCAGAAATGGAACGATCACGCGGTTTTACAACCGTATATTCACGCTGAGCAAAGACTTCAGTCGTAAGGCAAATTGAACAGATTGTTGACAGGGCAACGAAAAGCGGGATTTTGGCGTGTGACCTGAAGAATTTCATTGTTGGAGACAACTAGGATTTACTTTGCATCTTTAGCGCAACGGAAACCGACATAATCAAACTTTTTCACGGGGAAAGTGAAAAACCGATCCGTAGCAGTTTGTTGACTCGGCAAATTGATGAACGAACCACCGCGCTGAATCTTGTTCCCGTCATCGGGTTTCGCCGAACTTCCAGGGTAAGGTTTGTAATCACTGCCAGTCCATTCAGCAACATTACCGGCCATATCCAGAACTCCAAACGGACTGGCTCCTGCGGGGTAACTTCCTACAACACTAAGCTTGCCGATCTGATCCGAAGAGGGAGACGCGCTGGAAAACTGCGGCTTCCACTCATTGCCATAAGGATAAAGAAAATTTTCCTTTCCGCGAGCCGCGTATTCCCATTCTTCCTCCGTCGGCAATCGTTTGTTGCGCCATTGGCAATAATCTTTTGCGTCATACCAACTGACATTGACCACCGGAAACCTATCTTCGCCTGAACGCGGCGCTCCGTTTACCCAATGTTCCGGGATATTCCGATTATCACGACGCACAAACTCCGCGTACTGTTCGTTGGTCACTTCATAAGTGTCAATGAAAAACGTCCCTACAGCCACTTCGTGCGCAGGCTTTTCATACTCACTGCCATCGTTGCGCCCCATCATAAACTTACCCGCCGAAATGGCTTTCATATCCTGCGGTGCTCCACCCGGATTATTGATCACCGGCGGCCTTGTGGGACGAGAAAGCAGCCAAGCGGATATTCCAATCGCCAACAGCAACGTGATCGCGATGCCAACAATCAGCGGCATCTTGGATTTTTGCTCAACAGGTTGTCGAACGACTTTCGGGCGAGAATACGCATCGGCTCCGGCAGAATTCGGCGAAGAAGACTTGCCAACATTGTTGTTCAATCTTGGCGCGGAACCGGAAGATCGGCTTGTATCAGTAACAACTGTGTTTCCGATACCGACTGTCGGAGCATCGGCCAAACTCTGGCGAGCCGTGCCGCGCCCTTCGGCCAGAAGCGTTTGCCTGGCTCCCAACATTCGCCCTGTGACTTTGGCGGTTCCGGTTAGTTCGTACTCTTCTAGCAATTCCAAAAATTGACGAGACGTCTGGAACCGATCGTCCGGATTTTTTTCCAGCGATTTGAGCACAACCTTTTCGAGTTCGGGCGAAATCCCTGGATAGAATTCCGACATCGCAGGCACAGCCATTTCGATATGACCGCGCCTGATTTCATAATCTGAAGTTCCACTGCCATCGCCTTCAAAGGGCACGCGCCCCGTCAGCATTTCGTAAAGCACCACACCAAGCGCATAAATATCCGAGCGGTGATCCAGTTCGCGGCCACGAGCTTGTTCCGGACTCATATATTCCGGTGTGCCGGGATTGAATCCCATCTGCGTGCCACCTTTGACTCCTCGAACCTTAACGATGCCGAAGTCCGTGACTTTAACCACATCGTCAGGAGTCACAAGAATGTTTGCCGGTTTCAGATCGCGATGAATGATGCCTTGATGGCGAGCGCCGGATTTGTCCAGATAGATGAAATTGTGGGCGTAATCAATTGCGGCTAAAACCTGTTTGAAAAGCTTTAACGCTCGATAGTCTGGAATCGGCCCGGTTTCCCGCGTAATCATCTTTCGCAAATCGCGCCCCGGAACATATTCCATTACGATGCAAGTAGTGTCGCCGCTGGCAATAAAATCGTAAACGCGGACAATATTCGGATGATCAAGCTGCGATTGAACGAATGCTTCACGTTCCAGCCTTTCTCTAAGATGTTCCACCTGTCGCGGGCTGAAATCTTCGGTCCGGATGGTTTTGATAATCACTTCACGCGCCATCAATCGCGTATGGCGTCCAAGGTAAAGCTCTCCCATCCCGCCTTCACCGAAGGGGCTGAGAATCTCGTAATTACCGATGGTTCGTCCGAGCATATGAAGATTTGATTACGACTGACAGATGGCTTCACAGCAACACTCACAAACGATCCGCTCTCTGTCACATAAAATCATTTTGTCGGCCTTTTGAAATTCAAAATACAATCTTGATTGCACAAGCTGATTGACATCGTGAAATTGCCAATTCGCACCCTGTCACCATCACCAAGTTCAGCCATTTCAACCTGCTGTTCATTCACATGGGTTCCGTTGGCACTGCCAAGATCAGAAACGAAATACTTCCAATCACGCCGCTCAATCGCCACGTGATTACGAGAGATGTTGTCCCCTTCCAAAATCACCTCATTATCTGTTCGCCTGCCAATTGTTATGCGCTCTTGGCTGAACGTTTGAGTGACTCCGTCTTCAAGCCCCTTAACAACGATGTGAGGGGTGAGCGTAATTACGGGCGGCAACCGATTCGGAGTCGTTTTTCGACTGTCCAGAACACCAGTCCCGACTGATGACGTGAGGTGAACCTGCAGAATGTTCTGGCCTATGCGTAACTGATCACCGTCCTGTAATCTGGTTTTTTGCACCCGTTGTCCGTTTGCAAACGTGCCGTTGCGACTGAAATCCTGCAAAACGTACATCGAGCCCAGCCGTGTAATTTCGCAGTGAAGCCTTGAAACGGTGTGCCCTTCAAGTACGACATCACAATCCTCTCCCCTGCCGATTGAGGTTCGCTGCCCAGACAAGAACAGATTGGTCCGGCTAGCGCACAATCCGCCCACAAAACTTAGACAGAGCTTGCTTGGTGGGGTGCTTGACGTGGCTCTCCCTCCCATCAGCGCAACCGCTACAGAGGAATCAAGAGGGCGAGCTAATTCATATTCCTGACCAATCACTGTGACTTCAACTTCCCCCAAACCATTGAAAATATACTCACACTAGCTGTAAGAAATAGCCGTAATTGCTCTGATTTTTACAGCTAAATTTGCGTCGAGGCGTCCGCAGATTGGAGTCACTAAAGCATTTTTTCGGCAATGAAAGTTGCCCATACTATGAAAGAAGTCATAGATTAGCACGAGGTCATGCCTTTGGCTAGCCAAGCTTTATCCAACACTCCAGGTCGTCCCATTAACCGGTGACAGCCCATCAAAGAACTTCAGAAACTCCATAAACCTTATCCAGCTCGCTTGAAATTATTAAACATTGGCAGAGATCAAAAGCTGGTTGACTCACCCTATGATCAAAGCTACAATCCGCCCGCGTTGGCAGCGAACCTCAAAAGCTTTCGTTTAAAGCTCCCCTTTTCGCAGCCGCGACCCCTGTCCCTGCAAATAACAGCGTAGATCAATTCAATCAAAGATCAGCAGTTCACGCATCGGGGGATTGTCGTTTTTTTCGAGTCATTATTTTGTAGCTGTGCGAACTTGAAGCATCCCCGTTGGATTTCTCACTGGACAACAGGGAAATCACTTTAAATTCCGAGTTCTGTTGAATTTTAATTCTGTCGGCGGTTTGCGCCTTAGCCCCATAGCTGGTCGAGTCAACTTGCTCAACTTCACAGAGCGTGATTTGTTTCGTTCAGTTGAAAAGGCTGACGCCGCGTCGAGAGGAGAACAGGATGCAAACCTCACATCGCCGTATCTTATTCAAATTTTCATTTATTGCCATTTTAGCCTTTTGTTACCTGAGCCTGCAGAATCAAGCGTGGGCTCAAGGCGTTCAAGGGCTTCCTGGCAGCGCCACTGATGCGTCTCTCGGACGCGGAATCAGCGAAAACAAGCTTGGTAGTGTTTTATTCTTTAATTACTACACCAGCGACGCGCTTAGTTCCCAAGTTAATACGCGGTTCAACATCACCAACGTCAATCCCACACAAGACATAACAATCCATGTATTTTTTGTAGACAGCAATACCTGCAGCATTGCGGATGCGTTTCTGTGCCTGACTGGCAACGAGACCACAACATTCTTGGCCTCTGACTTGGATCCGAATATTACAGGTTACCTGGTTACTGTTGCGGTTGATACGCAAGGGCGTCCTGTCAGCTTCAACTATTTAGCGGGTGATGAATTGGTGGTAACTTCTACCGGTCATCGTTTCGGGTTAGCTGCAATGGCTGCGGCTCGTCGTGATGGCAACTTCGCTTCTCCAATCAATGCTGATGGAACTTCTGCCACCATGTTTTTCGATGGTCGTCAGTACGACTTTCTTCCTTACTCAATGGTGCTTGATAGTTTTCCAAGTCAAGTGGGCGCCGTTGGAGCGCCTTTGGCAGACACGCGAATTTATGTTTACACGCCCATGCCAGACTTGATTACTGGCGCTCAGTTTAGCGGGACGTTGTTCTTCCTGATGCACGATGACGCAGAACATACGTTTTCAGGGCAACTCCCATTAAATTGTTTTTTGACTTCTGATAAACAGCGAATTACGTCGGTTCGCACCTCACCCCCAATTAACACAATAGTTCCCACCGGACGAACAGGCTGGGCGGCTTTTTACGCGAATGGTTCCCAAAGGATTGCCTGCAGCACTTCTGGCAGCACCATTACGCTCAACACCGTCCCTCTGATGGGCGCAACCACGACGAAGGTCGGCTCGTTCACAGGTGGACATAACCTGCGTTACGCAACCACCTTCAATGCACCGGGCTACTCCATCAGTATTCCGGTGATTCCACCCAGTTGCGGCTCCAGCGTTGATTATCCAACGGCTGCGAGTAGCTTGTGTTTATAGATTTACTGACGCGGAAGGCGACCTCACACAGACCTCACACACTTGCCACCGCTAAGCCTGTCATTGACGGCAATGACAGGTGTTTGCTGAGCGCAATCACTATTGATGATTGCGCTCTTTCTTTTTCTGAATCACCATCCCATAAATCGGCAAATTTTCTGAAACCTGGGCAAGGTTTTAGCGTGAAATACGCGGAGTTCTTTTTCAAAAAGTATAAGTGTGTAATGCTGACTGATCTGATTGACTAAAAAGGCCGCTGGATGAGACGACTGGACTTCAGTTTTTGGTTTAGGTTCAACCCTATCGTATCGCTTGTTTAGGTCGGCCAACGAGAGAGCATAAAGTGACCTCTGACTAGATTGCCCTGTAGAATAGCCTCAGTTCCCTGTTTACCTGTATCACCCTCATGTACCCGCAGGTAAATATTGGGATGGCATTCAGCGAATACACACAACTCCACTCACACTAAGCGAACTCAATTTCAGCGAGAGCAGCACAAAATGGCAGAATTTATTTGCAGACTGGGAACACCGGCAGGTGAAATCGTGACGCGTACCGTCGAAGGACTGTCTGAACAAGAGTTGCGTCAACGACTCATGCTCGAAGGTTATAGGATTTTCTCTGTCGAGACTTCAAATCTGTTTGGCGCACGAAGCAGCGGCGGGCAGCGGTTCGTAAAAATCAAGCTCGACGATTTTTTGCTTTTCAACCAGCAATTGGCCGCCTTGATTCACGCGGGATTACCGGTTCTGCAGTCTATTCAGATGCTTCGCCAAAGATCACCCAACGCCAGACTGCGCTCAGTTCTGGCGGATGTGGAATCCCGCATCAAATCAGGAAGCGCGCTTTCCGAAGCGTTTGCTGCCCAAGGCGATACCTTTCCCAAAATTTATACGGCTTCAATTCTTGCAGGCGAGCGTTCCGGCAACCTCGATGATGTGCTTCGACGCTACGTGGAATATACAAAGGCAATTGCTCAGCTTCGACGCAAAATTCGCGGTGCATTGACCTATCCAATTTTGCTGCTGTGTGCGGCTGTTGTGCTGATTGGCGTTCTGACTACGTTTGTCATTCCGCAATTTTCGTCACTTTACGAAAACATGGGATCGGAATTGCCGACAATCACAGTTGTCGTTGTGGGCTTATCGTCCGGGGTCCGTGGAAATTTGTACTGGCTGGCGCCAGCGCTGGTTGGATTGATTGCGGCCCTTTACTCATGGCGAAAGACCGAAAACGGCAGACGCACCATGGATCGCTGGATCTTAAAGGTTCCGATTATCGGCGAATTGGTAAGGCAGATGACAACCGCCCAGTTTTCCCGCAGTATGGCGACTTTGCTCGCTGGCGGTATCACGGTGATTGAATCTTTCCAGATCGCCATGAATTCTGTCGCCAATCGTGAACTTTTAAGAAGAACGGAACCTGCGCTCCCCAAAGTCCGCGAAGGCAAGCCGTTTACCGAAAGTTTGGCTGAATCAGGATGGGTTCCCGAGCTGGCGACTGACATGATTGGCGTTGGCGAACGTTCAGGTTCTTTGCGTGAGATGCTGGACGAGGTTTCGGGGTTTTATGACGCGGAAACTGAAGTGAAGCTTGGTCAATTGACCAGCTTGATTGAACCCGCAATTTTATTTGTCATGGCCGGGGTCGTTATTACGATCCTGCTGGCCATTTACCTGCCACTGCTGCAAATGGTCAGCAAAGCTGGCGCGTAATTTCACAGTTTGGATTCCAAAATGGATACACCAGCAGAACAAATCAATCAGCAAGCCGAACGCGAAATCGCGGAACGCCTGGCCTCTCGTTATCGCCTCAATTTCATCCAGCTCGAAAGCTATCCGGTAGATTACTCCTTGGTGCAATCGCTTCCGGTTGACCTGATGCTGAGAAACAAATTCGTTCCGCTTCGCCGCGAAAACGGTCACATGGTCATCGCCATGGCCGATCCATCGGATTTAATGCTGCTGGATGAATTGAAAGCTCAGATTCGAACTCATTTGAAAGTCGAAGTGGCAACCGCCAGCGCCATCGAAGGAGTTCTGCGCAAAGGCGACGCTTCGCAGCGCGTGTTGCAGGAAGCCACCGAAGGCTTTCGAGTTTCGCTGGTCAGAGAAACCGATCAGGGCGAAGAAGTTCTGGATTTGGATCGTCTTTCCGGCGACGGAGAAATGTCGCCGATCATCAAACTGGTTGATACGATTGTCTTTACGGCTTTGGAAAAGCGCGCATCCGACATTCACATGGAAACGCGCGACAACGATATGGTCGTCCGCTATC
>ERZ650309.1165-NODE-1165-length-12454-cov-5.314703_pt1 | contig 12454 bp, 6 predicted proteins | sample MGYA00376245_ERZ650309 | MGnify/ENA primary metagenome ERZ650309 (study PRJEB26733, sample SAMN07839294) | wastewater metagenome | biome: urban; feature: wastewater treatment plant; material: waste water | place: USA: North Carolina | collected 2016-04-26 ...
ATATGCCTAAGTGACTGGAGTTCAGACGTGTGCTCTTCCGATCTAACCCAATACAGCCATTGAAAGATCAACGCAAATCCAGCGATTAGCAAAGCCGATTTCCAGCCTTGAATATAATGGCTGATTCCAAAAACCGCCGCGGCAATCAAAGCTCCCGCCAATGCCGAATCCGTCAATCGCCACAAAAGCGCAAACATCACTCCACGATACGTCAGTTCTTCGCCGATTCCGGCCAGCAGCGAAATCGTCACCCACAGAACTTTGTCTGTGCCTTCGCCGGACATAAACAGATACACGCGGCGCTCGCGCTTTTCGACCGCTTTGCGCCATTGCGGCATCATCACCGCAACCAGCGTAACCAAAATTGCCGCGGCCAATCCAAACGACCACAGGTTTTTCGGACGCACCCAAACATCAATCCATTCCCTGTTAGCCACAAGCAACGACAACAGCAAAAAGAAAAGTTGCTGCCCAATGACATACCCAAAATACTTGCGACGCGGCGGATAAGGTCGTTCTTTCAAACGCCTGGCCGATTTGATGGCGCTCCACGGCATCAACAGCCCGAAAAAGACCAGATGATAAATTCCGGCAAGACCGAGGTGGTGCAAGTCAAAGTTCATCGAACGATCTCCACTTTCTCTTCGGCGTTCATTTGATAAAGCCGCTCAATGCGCGTGATGACGTGTTCGCGGTCGAATCGTTCGATGACGCTGGCCTGAGCCAGTCCGCCCAATCGTTGCCGCAACTGATTGTCAGTCAGCAATCTGGACAATGCGGCAATCAACGCTGATTCGTCTTCGCGTTCCAGAAACAATCCGGTTACTTCGTGTTCGACGATTTCCGCCATTCCGCCGACGCGCGAAGCGATCACAGCGCACCCGGCAGCCATCGCTTCAACCAGCGCCAGCGAAAAGGCTTCGTTTTGCGAAGGAACGACGACAATGTCGAACGCCGCCATTTTCGACGGCAGTTCGTTGACGAATCCCGTGAAACGAACATTTTCCGCCAGCCCGGCAACGTTTACCGATTCCACAAGTTCGTTGGCGTAGGCCACGTCTTCGCTTTTTACACCCGGCTGGCCGACGACCAGAAAATCCACATCCGTCCAATGACGTTCTTTGATCAATTTGGCAGCGGCGCGCAAAAACAAATCCTGCTGTTTGAGCGGCGTCAGTTGCCCGACGACGGCAATGGCCCAGCGGCGTCTCAAGCCAAAGGCTTCGCGCGCGGCGTTGCGGCTGAGCAAGCCATGACCTTGGGCATCAATCCAGTTCGGAACAACCACCACCCGGTCGGCATATTGCGGAAAGGCTTCCGTCAGCGTTTCCGCGACGCTGGAAGAAACCGCGATCAGCGCCCGCGCTTCGCCAATGGTCCAGGCGTACACCGGATTCGATTTGATGGGATTGAAATGATGGCGAGTGATGAAAAAGCGAACCTTCAGCCCGGCGCGCATCGCCATTCGCACGGCGATGCCGCTGAACGTGTAATCTCGCGCAATGTGAGCGTGAACAACATCAATTTTGTGCTGGCGAATGATCGAGTTCAGCGCTCCGGCGCTCAACACGTCCAGCGCGTTTTTCAAACTCAGTTCGTGCCATGTAATCGCCGCATGTGGCAATTCTTCGCGCAACGGGCTGTTGGGGCGAACAGCCAGATGCAAATCGTGCCCGCGCTCAATCAACGCGCGAGTCAAATCAATGACGTGGCGTTCACCTCCGCCCAAGCTTTCCGCCGAACAAACCTGTAGAATCTTCATCGTTATTACCGCTAGGATTGCTTATGAAATGTGCGCGAGACTTTAGCGCAAGCTGACCAAGGATGCCACTTGACCGAATTGAATATGCCATTTGCTTTTTACGCCATCGCTGCCGCAATTCTGGGACTGCTCATTGGCAGTTTCCTCAATGTCGTCATTCACCGTGTTCCCTTGGGCGAATCCATCGTCTTTCCCGGTTCCCGCTGCCCGAATTGCGAAACAGCTCTTCGCCCCTGGGACAACATTCCGGTTGTCAGCTTTCTGTTGCTGAAAGGGCGCTGCCGAACATGCAGCCAGTCCATTTCGTGGCGCTATCCTGCGGTTGAACTGCTGACCGCCATCATCTTCACGGCCATCGCGTACAAATCCGGCGCAACCTGGGAAGCCGGGCTGGAAATGATTTTTGCGGCGGTGATGATCGCGCTGATTTTCATTGATGCGATTCATCATCTGCTGCCGAACGTCATCACATATCCGGCGATTGTATTTGTTTTGGTCGCCGCCACGGCGCGAGCAGGCTGGGGAGAAGCAATCAGTTACGGTTTCGATCTTTCGTTCGTCTTTGTTTCCGAAAGCCCGGGCTTTCATGTCCTGCGTTCGGCAATTGTCGGCGGAGTTCTATTCGCCTTGGCCGCGCCACTGTTCTGGCTGCTGGATTGGCTGGATTTGCGCCTGTACAACAAATACTTCGAATGGGAAGACATGAACGAAGAAGCCGACGGTGTCAGTAGCCCGACCAATGAGGGACTGGACTCCGAGCATCAAGTCCTTGCTGACGCGCATGCTACCGACACGGTGGCCAATGACGCTGCGGAGCTTGCTGCCGAGCGCCGTTATCGCCGTACGATTTCGGCTTCGATGATATTTGGCCTGGTGGTTGGTCTGGCGTGGGCTGTGCTGGTCGTCTGGCTTGGTCCAAAACACTCTGAAGCGTTTGATTCCGCACTGAGCGGTTTGTGGCGAGCCGTTGTCGCTGCCTTGATTGGAAGCATGCCCGTCTGGTGGTTGCGAGCCGCTTACTTTTACATTCGCGGAGCCGAAGGCATGGGCTTGGGCGATGTGAAGTTGATGGCCATCATTGGAGCCTTTCTAGGCTGGCAAGGCGCATTCGGAGTTCTGTTGATGGGTTCCATCGGCGGTGCGGTCATCGGCGTGATTCTGGCGTGGCGCAGCCAGCGAGGCCTGAAAACCGCGTTGCCTTTTGGCGTGTGCCTGGGAGCTGCGGCGTTGTTTGTCATGCTGACGTCGATCTTTCGATGGTATTTGAGCGTATAAGTCATTTCGCGGATCGGCAGTTGTCCGGTCTAAAGTTCTCGTGATATTCACTGGGTAACGATCTTTGCGGTCGTCACTAAACAATAACAATTAAGGAGTATGTTTATGAACAAAGTAATCGGAGCATTGGTGTTGGCCGCCATACTGGCGTTGGGATTCGCGTCTGTAAGCGCTCAGACTGCTGGCGCTGAGATGAAAAAGTCCGGCACAGAAGCCAAAACCGCCGGGAAGAGCCTGGGAAAGAATGTTAAAAAAGGACGCATCGTGCGTGGCGGAAAAGAGTTTGGCAAACACGCGGGAAGCAGCGGCAAACACGTCGGCAAAGGAGTAGCCAAGGGCGTCAAGAAAGCTGTGAAACCATAATTTCACGACTGTCCATTTCCTTGCCTGTTCACAGAAAGCCGCCTGGTCAAAGGATTAGGCGGCTTCTTTGTTTCCGGCCATCTCTCGCAGAAAAATAATCTGTGGTGTCGGTTTTCAACTGGCTCTCAACGCAAAACGGCCATCCGAAGATGACCGTTTTACTTTGCTAACGATTTGGCAAAGCCCAAACGCGTAAGCGGGATCAAGGGGTAAAAATTGCAGCCCAAAGATCCGGCCAAATGGTTTTCAGCTTGGTGTCATAGTGGATCGTTCCGCTATTGCCTACCGCGACAGTTTTCCCAACAACCGTGCCAAACACCGGCGCTATTCCTGTGATGTTCACTGCCGTTTGAGGGGCATAAATCACCACCAGATTATTGGCCCCATTGTTTATCGTTACCCCATTGGCGGCGCTATAACTGGACAAGATTTGCAGGTTGCCGGGAATTCCGGTCAGGTTGTTTAAGATGCTGGCGCCGCCAATATTCAACGTCCCCGTCAGTTTGATGACCACAGGGCCATTGACCTTGAGCTGCCCGCTATTGGTCAACGTCAGGTTGTGGAAGCAATAGGTGCCGTTTGCTAGCGTTGCGTTGTTAATCCCACTCAGAGTCAGATCACCCGTCGTGGCGTTATAGGAATAAGTTCCGCTCAGCCCGATGTTTGAACTGTACGCAGGGCCGCAAGTCGGAACCGCAGGCAATGTCATCAGCGGAGCTAATGCATTGTTGCTGATGATGCCCCCCACAGTCGTTCCCAGCGGTTTTGATACCGTGGTTCCGGCAGTCGCGTTCCCCGTTATTGCACTTCCACCTGATAAGGTGACGCCAGCGCGTGTCGAGCGAACGTTCCCCCAAACTTTGCCACTGCCGCTGATGGTAATCGCACCATTGCTATAAACATTGGCCAGACTGCTCTTGGTTGCGGGATAGCTGCCAGTTGAATCGTAGCTGTCCGTGTAGCCTGTGCCGCTGATCGTAACAGTGTCGAGTCCAACGATCGCGGTCAGCGCCACAGTCACTTTGAAACTACATGAAGCGGTGTTTCCACCCGCGTCGGTAACTGTAAACGTATTGATCGTCGTGCCCAGCGGGAATGTCGCGCCGCTGGCCAATCCCGCTACCTGCATAGTCGTCGCGCCGGGACGATTATCGGTTCCAACAGGCGCGGTGTAAGCAACAACGGCTCCGTTGACTGCCGGATCGAAATCCACCACGACGTCTGCGGTGCAGCTAATCGTCGGCGGCACTGTGTCGGGGACGAAAATGACCGTAACGTTGACAGTTGCGATGGCACATTTGAAATCGGACGCAGAGTTGGTCGTGCCGTTGTCGCAGACCTGATAAGTGAACGAGGCCGGGCCGCTGTAGAAAGCGGCGGGCGTATACGTCACGACTCCACTGTTGAGCGTCACGGTTCCGTGCGTGTTTGCGGTTGCAGCCACGCTGGTTACCGTTAACGTCTGGCCGGTTTCATTCGCTGGACCTGCGGTGTCATTGGCCGTCAAATCACTGGCCGGGAAATTCAGGATCGTATCCTGGTTCAGTGATTTGGCGTCATTGGCGGCAACCGGATCGTCGTTAATTTCCGACACCGTGATGTTCACGACGCCGGTGGCGCAACTCGGAGCATCCAGCCCATTCGTCTTCCCGTTGTCGCACACCTGATATTCAAAGCTCGCTGGCCCGTAATAATTCGGATCAGGCGAGTAAGAAATCGTTCCATTGACCAGCGTCAGCGAACCGTGCGTACTGGCGGTGGCCGTTACACTGGTGACGGTCAGCGTTTGCGAGCTTTCATTTGCTGGCCCCGAACTATCGTTGAGGGTTAACCCAGCAGCCGCGAGATTGAGCGTCGCATCTTCCGCCACGGTGCCGGAATCGTCATTGGCGACCACAGCATCGTTCACCTCCGATACGGTGATGCTGACCGTCGCCTGATTTGAATCAGCATTCCCGTCGTTCACCTTGAAGTTGAAGCTGTCGCTGCCGTTGTAATCCTGTCCGGGTGTGTACGTTACCGTGGCAGTACAATCGCCATTTAGGCACGAAGGTGCGCCAATACTGCCGAGCGTTCCATGCAGCGGGCCGCTGCCCACGATGCTAAACGTTGGCGTGTTGTTGTTTGGCAGCACCGCATGCAAGCTGATCGTCAACGGAACGTCTTCCGGCGTATTCGCAGATTGATTGGCTGTCCCCGGCGGGTTGATTCCATTCGTTCCCGCTTCAATGCAGTTCTGAACCTCTTGCGGCAGATTCGAGAAGAAGTCGTACCCGGTCAACGCTTCAACGGCATCCACGGTCGTGATGAAGTTTTCCCACGGAGTATCCCGAATGCCTTGAACGTTCGGCATCAGAATGGCAATCGTCCTTGCTGAACAGCTTGCGCGCGAAACGTCGTTTTCACCTTTCGGCAAAACCAATACAACCTTCCAGGTATAGGCCGGAACGGTGATCAGACCGCCCGCAAGCGTGTTGGTCGTGCCGCCATTTGAACCAGTGCCTCCTTGTCCGTATGGGCCAGACACAACATAAATTTCCTGCTCTCCATTGAGCGGCAGAATGCTGCGCAGGTAGTTTTCAAAATTCGCCCACGGCCCTTGGTTATTGTCAGGAGCCTGCGGAACCATATTCGTCATCAAATACGTTTCCTGGTTGATCGGAATTCGATTCTCGTTGTCGCGATCGGCGTTCGGCGTCATATGGCCGCGATCAAATCCGCTGGAGAAATAATCAGTAGACTGTACGCGATACCAGTCGGACGGAACTCGCGGGTCAGCGCGGAACGTGTCCACGCGCGCCAAAGCGCCGAACCAGGATTGATCCAGATGCCAACTCACCCAGTTGGGCGTGCCCTTGTCTCGATTGTACGAGAGCGTGTAGGTCGGCTTTTCCATCAAATAGTTATTCGGATCCGCCAGACTTGCGTTGGATGGGTTGCCCATCGCCAGATGAACGCTCGGTGGATAAGGAGCAGGTTGCCCAGCGCCAACCACTGTGAAGGACACGGCGTAGTTCTGAAACAACGTGTCCGTATCCGGTGCGCTGTCGTCCACATCCTGATCGTGAACCTTATCTTTGAAGATCGTGACGGTGCATTGCTCACCGTATTGGAAACTGACGTTCGGCGTAACGTGAAATCCTTTTCCGGCATTGTATGACGCCACGGTCGCGTCATTGTGCTGGCCGGAAGAACACGTAATGTCATACCAGCCAGCGTCAACATTCACCGGCTCGCTAAAATCAATGGTGAAGGTCGCGTCATAAGGCACATTAACCCCGTTCGTGACAGGATCGGTGTTTGCCACCCAGGGCCCCAATTCCACAATCGGCGCGGTGCGACGCGGGCCTGGCGCACCCGTGACAAAGTCAGCTCCGTTTTGATCCGTATCCGTCTGGCCGTTCGCCTTTCTGAAGATCGCCGTCGTATTGCTGGGCGCGGGAGCATCCGTGCTGCCTTCCTGGCAATTCGCGGTTGCTCCATAGCCGACAAAATCCACGATGTCAGGATCGGCTCCAAGCGGACAAGCGCCGGAAAGTGAATCGGAATTGCTGACCAGCGCAATCTTTCCGGCGGTGCCTGACATATTGATGTCACCGGAAATGTTCGCGGCAGGAAGCGGCGCGCCAATCGCGCCACCTGATCCCAAGCTGACCAGATAATATTCGCCTGGCCCAATGAAGCCGCCCAGAGGCTGTTTGTTCGTCCAGGTGGTTCCGGTGGCAGCACCATATTGCAACGACCAGCCGGTGATGGTCACCGTGACAGCCGTCGGGTTATAGAGTTCGACGTAATCGTTTGTGTAAGTCGCGCCGCTATTTCCACCGCCGCCGTACACCTGGCTAATCGTGATGTGGCTGGCAGGGGCAAGCGACAGAACGCTGAGCAAAATGCTGGTGTTAAAGGAACGAGCTTGAGCGTCTGTAATCGTCACCGGCAAAGACTTCAACCCTGCCGTCGTGCCAATCGCCACAGTCGCGCTGAACGTGAACGTGTTTCCGATTCCACTGAACGCTTGAGCGGGTGAACCACCAATAGAAGACAGATTGGCCACCACCGTAATGCCTGTGCTTGGCGGATTCGGAGCCGGTGAAACATTCACCGTCAGCGTCGTCAAATCGCCCGGCTGAACTGTGCTGGGATTGGCTGAACCAGTACCCGAAAGAATCGAGCAATTGTTGACCGGCGAGGCTGTGTTCCGAGGATTCGGCGTTCCTGCGACGAAATCGTTCGCATTGTTATTGGTATCAAGGCAGCCTGCATTTCCTCTGAGCGCTGCGGTCGTGTTTGAAAGGGTCGGCGCGGCTCCTAAGCCCTCAAAACAATTCGCGCCATCGTAACCGACAAAATCAATGATCGCCGGATCGGTTGGACAGGTTCCGGTCAGTGCGACCGTGTTGCTGACAACCGCAATCTTGCCGGAAGTCCCTCCCATGGCAATTGTGCCAGTGGCGTCAGGCGTCGGCAGGTCCACCGTTCCCCCTGCACCCGCGGCTTCCTGAATCAAATAGTATTGCCCCGGCTGAAGCGTCACTCCGGTCAGCGGCGTGACTTGCCAATTGGCCAAAGTCGCCGAAGCGTATTGCACAGACCAACCGCTCAAATTGATGGCCGTATCGTTGTGGTTGATGATTTCAATGAAGTCGTTTTTCAGCGTGGCCCCGGCGTTTCCGCCTCCGCCATACACCTGACTGATGACAACGGTTCCCGATGCGACAGGAGTCGGCGTGGGTGTTGGTGTAGGCGTTGGCGTCGGCGTTGGTGTGGGCGTCGGAGTTGGCGCAACAGTGCCAGCGGCAACGACGGAGAAATCGTCTATCGCCAATCCATGGTCGCTCCCAGCATCATCCGGGTCTTGCCAGCGCAACCAAATCTCTTGTCCGGCATTCACTGTGACCGCTAAAGTCGCCGAGATGGCTGTGCGATTCGCAGACGCATTCCCGTCCAGCGTCGCCGCAGTCGCTCCTGTAATTGGGCTGGTAAAATTTAGTGCTGAAAAGGTAGTCCAGCCAGCGGTTGGAGCATTTGCCCCAGTGATTGTGCCTGCGTTGGCAACCTGATATTGAAACGTCAGAGTGTTCGCGTTGGCGTTCCCGCCATTTCGCCACTGCTCACCAACGTAGCTGATATCCAGCGAAGTAATCGTTGCGCCGGTATTATTCGTTAATCGCGCAGCTTGGAATACAGTTCCAGTCCCGCTCGAAGCAACAGAACCCAACGCACGATCCGTAACCGGATTTGTTCCTGCCACGCCAAAACTATACAAGGCTCCTGCGTTTGACGATCCCGTCCCTGAATTGTAGGTGGTGCGCGTCGAGTACCAACCGGGTATCGTCGAATTGTCCGTCCAGACGATGCCAGTTCCCGTTTGGGCAAGCGTGTCAAAGTTTTCTACAAGCGGCACACCGAGCGCGGTAAGACTGCCTCCGTTGGTCAATGCGGAAGATGATCGCAGTGCGTAAGTACCAATTGCGAAGCAGATTACGGCTAGACTAACCATCAGGGTCATTGTCCGTAAGCGAATTGCAGACAGGATAGATTTAGGCATAGATGTTCCTCTCGTTTCGATAACTTATGCGCGTGGGCTTTGCTGTGGTGGATTGTGGATTTCGGCGGAAGGGACCGACTGAATCAGATGCAACAATTTCAGCCATTTCCTACTGACACAAATAGACTGGTGAATTTCTGATTGCCGGGCCTTCGCCTTGGGGGAATTCGACGAATTTGGATTGCGCGGTTAAAGAGCAGGGTCGCGTGAACGCGGCCAACTTCCTGACCTGAAGGCTGGCAGTCTAGGGAATGGGTTCGTTTCGGTCAAATTAAATCTCAGTAAACGTCACGACTCCTGGGGCTTTTGCAAAGTCAGTTTTAGCGAAGAGAGCTTGACAAGGATCGCTGTCGTGTGACGAACTTGCGCACGCGAACAACCACGAAATCAATCGCTAGAACATCCAAGGAAAGATTCAAATCATGGCTAAAAATGACAAGATTCGTCACTCGCTGAGTGATCAAGCGGCCTATCAACTGGCCAACGTTACCAAAACAACGCCGCAATACGGCGCCATTACCCCGCGCTGGCTTGTGCGGTTGTTGGACTGGAAACCGCTGGAAGCCGGAACGCTGCGCGTCAACCGTGTCGTCAGCGACAACGCGGTGGATGTCGTCTGCGGTCAGGAAGAGAGCCAGGCGCTGCCGGACACTTATGTCCCTTACGAAGAAAAGCCGCGCGAATACACGCTCAATTCCATCTCCGCGTTGCTGGACGTTCACACGCGCACTTCGGATTTGTACAGCAATCCGTACGACCAGATTAAAGAACAGCTCCGGCTGACCATCGAATCGGTCAAGGAACGTCAGGAAAGCGAACTGATCAACAACGATGATTACGGCTTGTTGAAAAACGTTCCGGCGGCACAGCGAATCAACACGCGCACGGGTGCGCCGACGCCAGACGATCTGGACGATCTGCTTTCCAAGGTGTGGAAAGAGCCTTCGTTCTTTCTGGCGCATCCGCGCGCAATTGCCGCGTTCGGACGCGAATGCACGCGACGCGGTGTGCCTCCGCCAACGGTTACGCTCTTCGGTTCTTCATTTCTGACCTGGCGCGGCGTGCCGCTGGTGCCGACAGACAAACTGCTGGTGAATGGCAAAACCAATCCGGCGGTTGGCGAAGGCGGCAAGACCAATATCCTGCTGCTGCGTGTCGGCGAACAGAAACAAGGTGTGATTGGTTTGTATCAGCCGGGACTGCCGGGCGAACAAACGCCGGGCTTGTCAGTGCGCTTTATGGGAATCAATCACAACGCCGTTGGTTCGTATCTGGTGTCGCTGTATTGTTCTGCCGCCGTGTTGACCGATGACGCCATCGCCGCGTTAGAGAACGTCGAAGTGGGGAACTACCATGAGTACAAATACTAACTTCCCTTTCGACCATCTGGATTTGACCGGCGCATCGCAAGCGGCAGCGGCGGGCTTGCCCGATCCAGCGACGTTGGCGCGGCTGGCAAATGAATTCTTTCAGGAATTCCAGATGCAGCAACCGCAATTGCCGTCGGCGTTGCCCGGCACTTTTCCGGCCAATGTCTTTTCAGAAAGACTGGTCCCGCAGGCGCCAGAACTGTCCGTGCAAAATCTGACAACGCCGGTCGCTCCGATCACGGAAGCCGGTTTGCAGTCAGCGGCGTCGGAGCTTGCAGGCAGTCACTTATCCGCTGCGGCGATCCCTGCAACTCCATCATTGCCTTCGGTTGCGGAACAGGCTTCGCCAGGCATTCCCGGAGGAATTTCGGCGGGCGGCTTTTCCGCGACGCCTTCGTTTTCATTCATCGAGCAGGCTCGGTCGCTGTTTGAAAAGCCAGCGAGTTTGCCCGCGCTGCCAACTTCTCAATCGGTGAAGATTCCGACGGAGACGGAAGTGCGCGGCTTCGCGCCCAGCTTGCCGGGACAGCTTCCGGCTTCCATTCCGGCAACGCCCTTGCCAGCGGTTTCCACGCCGCAGCTTCCCGGCGCAGTTCCGCGCGGCGGCGATTACGGCCAAGCACAGACATTTCCCTTCCTGGAAACCGCGCGCTCAATCTCCGGCTTGAGCGTTTCGCCCGTGCTGGCACCGGTGGGATTAATGGGAAATGCCCCGAACGTGCCGCCGCAATCCGCGCTCTCGGTTGGACTGTTCGACGTGAACGCCGTGCGGCGCGATTTCCCGATCTTGCAGGAGCGCGTCAATGGCCGCCCGTTGATCTGGCTGGACAACGCCGCGACCACGCAGAAGCCGCAAGCGGTGATTGATCGCCTGTCGTATTTTTACGAGCACGAAAATTCCAATGTCCATCGCGCAGCGCACGAACTGGCGGCGCGTTCAACCGACGCGTATGACGGCGCACGGGAAAAAGTGCGGCGCTTTCTGAACGCCGGTTCGACGCGAGAAATCGTCTTTGTGCGCGGTGCGACCGAAGGCGTCAATCTGGTGGCAAAAAGCTGGGGTCGCCAGCACGTCCGCGAAGGCGATGAAATCGTCGTTTCCCATCTGGAACACCACGCCAACATCGTTCCGTGGCAAATGCTCTGCGCGGAAAAAGGCGCGAAGCTGCGCGTGGCTCCCGTGGACAACAGTGGCCAGATTCTGCTGGACGAATACGAAAAGCTGCTGGGCCCGAAAACGCGGTTGGTGGCATTCGCGCAAGTATCGAACGCGCTCGGCACGGTCACACCCGTCGCTGAGATGACGGCCATCGCCCATCGTTATGGCGCGAAAGTGCTAGTGGACGGCGCGCAGGCGGTTTCGCACATGGCTGTGGATGTGCAGGCGTATGACTGCGATTTCTATGTCTTTTCGGGGCACAAGGTTTTCGCACCGACAGGCATCGGCGTGGTTTACGGCAAACAGGAAGTGCTGGACGCCACGCCTCCCTGGCAAGGCGGCGGCAACATGATTGTGGACGTGACGTTCGAGAAAACCGTCTTCCATCCCGCGCCGTTCCGCTTTGAAGCAGGCACGGGCAGCATCGCCGACGCCGTGGGATTGGGCGCAGCGATTGATTACCTGGATCGCATCGGCATGCCGAATATCGCGCGGTATGAACACGACCTCTTGGTCTACGCGACTGAAGGATTGCAGCGAATTCCAGGCTTGCACCTGATTGGCACGGCGCGCGAAAAAGCGAGCGTGTTGTCTTTTGTGCTCGACGGTTTCACCAACGATCAGGTCGGACAGGCTCTGAACAAGGAAGGCATCGCCGTGCGCACCGGCCACCACTGCGCACAGCCGCTGCTGGAGCACCTGGGCCTGGGGCCGACCACACGGGCCTCGTTCGCGCTCTACAACACACACGCCGAAGTCGAGCGCCTGCTGGCCGGCGTGGCGCATGCGCTGAAGGTGCTGCGATGAACCCCACCACGGCCGCCGAGCTCGACCTCTACCAGGACGTGGTGATGGACCACAAGCGCTCGCCGCGCCATTTCGGCACGCTGCCAGCACCCACGCACCAGGCACGCGGCCAGAACCCGAGTTGTGGCGACGACCTGCAGGTGATGCTGAACGTGGTGCAGGGTCAGGTG
>ERZ650309.1166-NODE-1166-length-12451-cov-5.577767_pt1 | contig 12451 bp, 12 predicted proteins | sample MGYA00376245_ERZ650309 | MGnify/ENA primary metagenome ERZ650309 (study PRJEB26733, sample SAMN07839294) | wastewater metagenome | biome: urban; feature: wastewater treatment plant; material: waste water | place: USA: North Carolina | collected 2016-04-26 ...
GCGGTGTCACGATTTACCGCAAAGATCTGAAAGCCAGCCTGAACGTTTGCCCGACGTGCGGGTATCATTTCAGGCTCAGCGCGCGCGAACGACTGCAACTGCTCTTTGACGACGGCAAGTATAACGAACGTGATAGCCACGTCGCGCCCACTGACCCGCTGAAATTCGTGGACAAATCCGCGTACGTTGACCGGCTGCGAAAAGCGCAGAAAGAAACCGGTTTGCTGGATGCTTTGATCACTGGCGAAGGCAAATTGGACGGACGCGATATCGTGATTTGCGCCATGGAGTTCAAGTTCATCGGCGGAAGCATGGGATCGGTCGTAGGCGAAAAAATCACGTTGGCGATTGAATACTGCATTCAACGGCGATTCCCGTTGATCATCGTGTCATGCTCCGGCGGTGCCCGAATGCAGGAAGGCGCACTTTCGTTGATGCAAATGGCCAAGATTTCCGCTGCGCTGGCTCGATTGGATGACGCGGGGTTGCCGTATATTTCCTTGATGACCAATCCGACGACCGGCGGTGTGACGGCCAGTTACGCAATGCTCGGCGATTTCAACATTGCCGAACCCGATGCGATCATTGGCTTTGCCGGAGCGCGCGTGATTGAACAAACCATTCGGCAGAAACTGCCCAAAGGGTTTCAGCGGTCAGAATTCGTGCTCAAACACGGAATGCTGGACGCCGTGGTTGACCGTCGCGAACTCCGCGATTTTTTGATCAAAGTTCTAAACTTCACCGGACCGGAGAAATAATGTTCCGTTCAACTGCAATCTTCATCGCTGCCGTATTGCTGTTCGCCTGCGAAAGCGGTTCGACAGCTTCCAAGCCGACCGTCGAAGCCACACCGGCAACGAAAAGCGAAGCCGACAAACCCAAGACGACTGCTTTTGACGCTGAGCGAGCTTTCAATCACGTCAAAACTCAAGTCGAGTTTGGCCCGCGTCCGGCAGGTTCCGCAGCAATTGAAAAGACACGTGCGTATTTGATCAAAGAGTTGAAAAGCTATGGCTTGAACACAACTCTGGACGAATTCACAGATACGACTCCGCACGGCAAAATCAAATTCAAAAACGTCATCGCGGAACTTCCGGGCGAATCGCCAAATACGATCATCATCAGCAGCCATTACGACACCAAGGAATTCAAAGAGTTCAAGTTCGTCGGAGCCAATGACGGCGGCTCCAGCACAGGCATTCTGCTGGAAATTGCGCGTGTGATGACCGCCGACAAACAGAAACGGAAGTTCACTTATCAGTTCGTGTTCTTTGATGGCGAAGAAGCGTTTTGCCACGAATGGAGCGAATGCCTGAACGGTAAGGACAACACTTACGGCAGCCGCCATATGGCAGAGAAATTGAAGAAGGAAAAACAGACGGATCGCGTCAAAGCGATGATCCTGTTGGATATGGTTGGCGACAAAGACCTGGCCATTCCGCGCGAAGAAAATTCTTCTGGTTGGCTGGTAAATGCCATTTGGGAAACCGCCAGAGAAATCGGTCACGCCAAGCATTTTCCCAGTCGCACTCAATTCACCACTGACGACCACATTGCATTTCTGCAAGCGAGCATTCCGGCAGTGGATTTGATTGATTTTGAGTATGGCGGAAGTGATAGCCCGTTTTGGCATACGGCGGAAGACACGCTCGACAAAATCAGCGCGCCAAGTTTGAAAGTTGTCGGCGATGTTATTTTGCTGAGCTTGCCCAAAATTGAAGCGCAGATCAGATAGCGCGTCGCTCTGAGAGTAATATCCAAAATATTGCCGTTCGATTTAATCTGCAAAACTTTGCCACTATTAAGGTAGTCATCGGGTTTTGTAGTATGATTTGGTTAGTCAGCTCTCCCCCCAAGGTTCTTTTTCGACATTGCGGTGAACAAGCCATAGCGAACCGATTCAATTACGGAACGTTCGTTGGAGAACAGTGTCTCCTTTGCCCGTTTTGTTTTCACTGACCGGTTTGTTTGGCCACCGTGTATTTCTTAACCCTTAAAAAGAGAGAGACGAGGTGAAACGATGAAGTGGGAATATAGGACGGTAGATTGGGGCGAAATCCGCAAAATCGGCGCTCGCATCACTGGCGAAGATTTCATTGATGCCAATGTGGACGCCGGCTTGAATTCGCTTGGGCAGGAAGGATGGGAACTGGCGAGCGTTTACGTTGACGGGTATGCAGTTCATCGCACCAACAAAGGCGAAGAGTTGCTTTCCAGCAGCCGTTACGTCAAATACACCTTCAAACGACCGGCATAATCAAAAGAACAAACCGATTTTGCGTGAGGAACGATTCGTTAACGAATCGTTCCTCACGCGTTACTGTTCTCTGCGATCAACTATATCCTTGATATCGGCGAAAAGGATTTTGGTGATTTTGCCGTCGTTGCTTTTGATCTTAACGGCTGGTTTGCTGAATGGCATGGTGCTGCGAAGATTATCAATCTTCCCTCGAAAACTCTGACCGTCATTGGTCACGATCTCCACATCTTCGCTGTCAAACATTCCCTGCAATTTTTCCATCATTGAAAAAAAGTCATTCATTGCATCTTCCCCCTTATCAAATTGCCAACATCAAAGTTTACGGCTTCAAGTTGCGATTCAGATTGATTCTTTAATTCACGCCCAGCCAGTGCCCCAACAAAATAATTGCAGCCTTTTGTGTGGGCGCGTCCAGAAACTTGTCCGGCAAAAATAATAACCCAATTCCTTGAACTCCATTGAAGATCAGGTGAGTCACCACACAAGGCAACAATGATCCGGTCCAGGCTCTAAGCAGTGTCAACACCAAACTCAGCGAAACAATGGCAGTGATCGCGGCGGCGCTTCCCCAGTATTGCGGCACGTGAACCAAAGCGAAAATTACCGTGACAGTAATTACGCCGAGCGCTTTTCCCCCCAATCGTTCAACTGCCGAATACACCACCCCGCGGTAGACAATTTCCTCAACCAGCGGAGCCATCAGCACGGCCAGCACAACCACAAACACGCGAATCAAAATTCCCATCTTGAGAATTTTATCCAGATCGGTTTCGTGATGCGGCAATAGCTTGGAAAGAACCGCTGAAACGCCAAACATCAAAAATGCCAGAGCCACCGCATGTCCCCACCGAAATTGCGGATGCCAACGCCACCCAAGGGTTTGGAAAAACGGCTTTCGTCCCAACCTGGTCACGAACATCCAGCTTGCCACAAGTCCCACAACCTGCATCACCAGTGTCAAAACCAAGGTTACGATTGCTAAAAAAGGCGTGATCTTGATCTCAGGAAGCGGCTTGCCACTTAAGACATACGACAGCCGCGTCACAGCTTCCAGCCCCAACGCGAATGCTCCGCTGAAGCCCCAGACCAGAAATGCCAACAGCACGTCCAGCCAAAGAGAGCGAGGTTTTTCGACTGGCGCGGCAACAGGCATCTGTGCATTGGGAACCCAATCGGAAGTTTCGACGGATTTCGGCGGCGTCACTTGGCATTGCTGACAGAAACTTCCTGGCTCTGCTTCAATGGCTTGTCCGCACGAGGGGCAATAAGTAGTTGTAATTGACATAGGTTCTACACAATTCCGACCCGTTGAGCCGCCAACAACAGAGCAATGATCGTCTTTGAATCTTCAAGCTCGTTGCGGGCAGCCATCGCCACGGCCTCAGCCAGCGGCAGGTAAACGATCTCAACGAATTCGTCGTGATCCAGGTTCTGTTCCACCGGAGTCAGTTCGGTTGCCAGGTAAACGTAAAGCCGCTCTTCGCAAAATCCTGGCGTTGAATAAAAGTCCGCCAGGTGTTCGATTCGTCCGGCCCGAAATCCAATTTCCTGCTCAAGCTCGCGCGCGGCAGATTCCATTGGCATTTCCCCGGCTTCGATTTTGCCCGCTGGTATTTCCAGCAACTCACATCGGGCAGGATGGCGATACTGTTTAACTAACGCCACCCGGCCATCATCGAACAGCGGCAAACAACCTGCGCCACCGGGATGACGAACAATTTCGCGAACGATCTCAAAGCCGTTTTCTTCCTTCAGCCGGTCTCGTTCGATGGCAAATACAGCGCCTGTGAAGATTTTTTCTGATTCAATAAGTTGTCTTGGCAAATCTCAGCCCCCGCTTCGCGTTTCTTTTCGGCAGCTATTCAACCATGCGCTTGAGTTGGTGAGCAAGAACAGGTCAAAGCTGACCCTCAAAAACAGCAACAGGCCGACGGAATCACAAAGTGAATCCGACAGCCTGTTAATGCTGGGGTGAGGACCCGATTCGCACTCTCGTGCAGCCGTAAAAAAATTGTGAAGCCCTCGGACTTCAAGTGGGAGAAGTCCTGAATAGCGGGAAAAAGATGTGTTTGCAGTCATTTGAGGGCTTCGTCAGTCACTTTCCAGTTAATTGGGAATCAACTTTCCAGCAACCAGCGCAATTTGGGATTGCGCTCCAAAAACTCTTTCATCGCGCTCAACTCATTGGCCTGTGAAGGCCGACCCGCGCCCCTTACGCCACACAATGTGCCCCGTTCTTTATGTGACGTAAGTTGCGCGGGCCGAAACTGTAATTACCGATCAAATCCGACCCCCGTGTCCTTTGCTTTAACCGGCAATTACATTCTCGTGAGGAGCTACGCTCCAAACTCGTTCAACTTTTCAAACTTAAAACTTATCAGGTTTTCGGTCCGCGAACTTACGCAACGTAGTGTGCCCCGTTCCCCACGTCGCGTAAGCCCACGGACCGAAGCTTGTAATTGCCGACTAAATCCGACCCCCGTGTCCTTTGCTTTAGCCAACAACTACAAAACTCTATAACTTTTCAATCTCGCGCATATCTCAACTCAATCAGCTTTGGGAATTCCGGCCCGTCAACTACGTTACTCGTTGTGCCCCGTTCTCCGAGTAACGCAGTCAACGAACCGCATTTGTGAAAGACGGCTAAAATCCGACCCCCGTGTCTTTTCCAGCCATCAATCACAAGATCAAACCGTTCAGGCGCGTGCCTTCAGGTTTACTCTTTCAAGCCGATTCGCAAGCCGCGTCGTGTGACGTGCCCCGTTGCTCACACGGCGCGACTTGCGAATCGAAGATGCAGTCAACAACCCGAATCCGACCCCCGTTTTCTCCGGATCGCCGACCACAAAATCGAGAGGAGTTTTGCTCCAAACTTGTTTTCAAACTTCTATCAAATCTTTTTATTCACGCGCTCGACTCGTTAGCCGGTTAAGGCCGACCCGCGCCCCTTGCGCCACACAATGTGCCCCGTTCTTTGCGTGACGTAAGGTGCGCGGGTCGAAGCTGTAATCACCGATTAAATCCGACCCCCGTATCCTTTGCTTTAACCGGCAACTACATTCCCTTCGAGGAGCAGCGCTCCTGCAAACTTTTTAGCAGCAGATCGAATCAACCTTGCTCTTTAAGGCTCACCGTTTGCCTGAGCAACTTCACTTTGATTCATCCGCTTTGCTTCAAACATCATCAGGAACTCTTTGCTGTTTCTCAGTTCCTTTCTCTTCACGCCAAGCTATAAAGCAACGACCGTGCCACTGAATCTCCACAACCGAATTTTCCATGTAAACACTGAAATAGTTCAACTTACCCTTCACAAGTTTTCTCAATTGGGTTTCTAGCCAAATGGATTCCCCACTGCGCCAGCGTTCTTGTCTTTGATCGTAGACATTCCAAGGCAAAAGCTGTCCACGATTGATGACAACCATTGTGGACAGTAAACAGATTTAGACGGTAGCGTAATTTAGTTTGCCGTTTGATTGCTTCTGGTTTTTTGATCGCAGAAAGATTGCCGGGTTTGAGGCAGGTCAAGTTGCTGGCATATTATGGTTACGGAGTTTCTTCAAACAACTTATGAAACCAACAGCAGTAAATTCAATCCGCAACGATCAGAAATTCAATGTTCGCAAAACCAGACTTGAAAATGGGCTGGTGGTGTTGACTGAACAAATGCCTTACCTGCGCTCAGTCAGCTTCGGAGTTTTCCTGCGCAGCGGTTCGCGCCACGAAACCGAAGACAGACACGGACTGACGCATTTCATTGAACATGCTTTGTTCAAAGGCACGCGCAGGCGTTCAGTTGCCCAGATTGCAGCCGAAGGCGATATGCTGGGCGGAAACCTGGACGCTTTCACCGGACGAGAAATGGTTGGGTATTACAACAACGTACTAGACGAACATCTGCCTCACGCATTTGACCTGATCGCTGATTTGGTGACTTCGCCAGCATTTGACCCGCGTGAACTGAAAAAAGAGCGCGGCGTGATTATGGAAGAAATCAAGATGGTTGAAGACACGCCGGACGATCTGATCTTTGATCTTTTCTGCTCCAACTTTTATCCGGAACACCCGCTTGGCCGACCGATTCTGGGTACTCCTAAAACTTTGTCCGGTTTCAAAGACGGCGTCGTCGAAAGTTATTACAAGGAAATTTATTGTCCGAACAACTTGGTCATTGCTGCCGCAGGCAATATCGAACATAAGCAAATGGTCAAGCTGGCCAAAAGCTATTTCAAGCAATTGCAACTTCGCCGGACGAAGCTGGTGTCTTCCACGCCGCGGCCAACGGCGACGCTGCGATTACGAAACAAGGCGGAACTTGAGCAATCTCACATAGTGATCGGAGTCCCCTGCCCTTCGTTGGTTAGCGATGAGCTGTACACAGCCAATCTGCTGTCCGTGATTCTGGGCGGAGGCATGAGTTCTCGATTGTTCCAAAGGATACGAGAGGAGCTGGGGCTGGCTTACACCGTGTTCGCCAGCATCAATCCGTTTCACGATTGTGGCTATCTGACAATTTACGCCGGGACTTCGACAGACCGTTTGGACAAAACCATTGAAGCCACAATGACCGAATTACGGAAGATCAAAACCGAGCCGATCAGCGAAGAAGAATTGCAGCGCAACAAAGAGCAATTAAAAGCTTCAGTCCAACTGAGCCTGGAATCGTCTTCGTCGCGAATGAGCGCGCTGGCCTCAAACGAAATGAACTTTGGCCGCTTCATTTCCGCCGACGAAGTCATTTCCGAAATCGAAGCTGTGACAGTCAAAGGCTTGCAAACGCTGGCCAACAAAATTTTCCAGCCCGACAAGCTCGCCGTCACGTTGCTGGGCGATTTGAAAGGCTTCAAACTCAAACGGTCGCAATTGGTGTGTTGACGGATTAACGGCAAGCGGCAATTTCTTATGAACAAAGAGTTTTTCCATCGTTTTTGGGCGCTGGTGCAATTGCGATACAAGCTGATTTGGGCTTACGCGCGAACCAGCAACGGCAAAATCGCCATTCTGTTCTCGCTGTACTTGATCGGCGGATTTTTCGCATTGTTTTTTGGGCTTGGCGGAGTCGGGATCGGAATGGCGATCAGCACCATTGAGCCAAAGGACATGGAATACTTCGCGCGCTGGATTTTGACCGGCCTGTTCATCAACGGCGTGGGCCTGAGCCTGCTGTTCGGAGCCGGGCCTCGGGCAGCATTTTCAGAAGACGCCTTACGCCGTTACCCGCTGAAAACCCGCGAACGATTTCTGATTCGACAAACCGTCGGCATCTTCGATCCTATCTGGCTGCTGATCATTTCCTCTACGCTCGGACTTGCTGTCGGCTTTTTATGGTTGGGCGGAGGATCGTTTTTCAGAACACTGCTGGCCGTGCTCGTTTTCATCGTCGCCAATTACCTGGCAACGATGACGTTGCTGACGGTCATTGGATTGGTCATGCAAACGCGCCGAGGTTCGGGAGTGTTGGGAACCCTCGTGTTGTTGATGGTTTCGTTTGGACCGCTAATGGTCGCATTGCTGGTCAACCATCGAAAAACGGTCGCCTGGAACGCCTTGAACCGGATTATGCAATACACTCCGCCCGGCGCAGCAGCAGGAGTGATTGCCGGAGACACCGCTGCCACAGTGCTGAGCAGTTTTATTTTGCTTCTGTTGTGGTGTTTGGCTTTGGTCTGGGTGCTGGAAAAGCTGGAAACCATTTCCTTCGATTCCAACCAGTCGTCCGCGGGCGCTATCGTGTGGCAGGATTACTTTGATCAGGTCAGCGACCTGTTTGGCCAACGCTACGCGCCGTTAATCAACCGGGCGCTGCGGTATCACCTGCGCTGCAAAATGATTCTGTTCAATTTGATGACTGCGCCGATCATCGTTCTGGCAGGTCAATACCTGATTCCGCATCGCACTGAGAAAGCGCATTTCGCCATTATGCTGGCGATGTTTTTCATCATGAGCAGCGCAACTGCGGCAGCCATGATGCTGAACGCCTTTGGATACGACGACGCTGGCATCCGGCGTTATGCCATTTTGCCGATTCAATTTGTTGACGCATTGCGAGCAATGAATCTTTCTTCGCTGTTGTTGCGAACTGTCGCCGTGTTCATTTCGTTCGCCTTGTGGCTGATGCTTTATAACAGCCAATTGATTTCGTGGAAGATGCTGGTGATGTTGCTTTCGACGGCAATTGCGGGACTGTTTTTGTATAACGCGCTGGGATTTTGGACTTCAGTCTTTTCGCCCAAGAGCATGGATTTCGACGCGATGTGGAACAACCGGCTGTCGTTTGGTTCCATCCTGGTTGTCACCGTAGGCATGATGGTCCCTTTTTGGGCATTGATGATGCTGTCCAATCGTTTTGAACTGGAAACACTTTTACACTTCTGGTGGGTTGCGACCTTGGTGATGGCAGCTTGCGCCGGATTTTATGTTGTTTCCTTTTACGCCATAGAACGCTTTCTGAAATCGCGCCGCGAACGATTAATCAATCTGATCGCCGGAGCGCGAGGCTAAACCGACATTATGATTCCACCTGTTGAACTCGAATCCGTTTCGCCGCTGACAACTGCGCCATCCAGCGCTGTCGCCGTTCGTATCGAAAACCTGACCAAACGCTTTGGCGATTTGATCGCTGTGGACAATCTTTCCTTGACGGTTCCGACTGGACGCATGTTTGGTTTTCTGGGGCCGAACGGCGCAGGCAAAAGCACGACCATCGGCTGTCTGACAGGCTTGATTGATCCGACTTCCGGCAAAATCGAATTACTCGGCCAAAAGTTCGACAGCGATTCCAGCGAACTGAAGCGCCACATCGGTGTCATGCCCGAAGGACTGGGTTTGTTCGATCATCTGTACGCACACGAATTTCTGGCCTTCAATGCCCGAATCTTCGGCTTGTCGGAACCCACAGTCCGCCAGCGTGTCGAAGAGTTGCTGACCGCGATGGATTTGACTTCGTCAACGCACAAGCGGCTGGCGGAATACAGCACAGGCATGCGAAAGAAAGTCGCGTTTGCCGCTGCGATCATTCATCGCCCGGAGATTCTGTTTCTGGACGAACCCTTTGAAAGCATTGACCCCGCAGGCGTCGCAATGTTGAAAGATTGGCTGCGAAGATTTGTCGCCGGAGGCCGAACGGTGTTTATGACGACGCACGTGCTGGAAACCGTCGAGCGGTTGTGCGATGACGTATCCATTATCAATCACGGGAAAATCGCCTGGCAGGGCGATGTCGCCAAGCTGATGACCGGCGGCAAGCTGGAATGCGATGACCGGCAGTTCGACACGCTGGAAGCGCTGTTCCTGCACCTGGTTGGCGAACGTCACGGCGATTTGAACTGGCTATGAAAGTTTGTAGTCCCGCCTTTGGGCGGAATTTCGTTGATCATAAAACCTTCCGCCTAAAGGCGGGACTACGTACTTTTTGGAGGAAAAATGTACTGCCCAAATTGTGCCAATCCACTTGAGAACAACCAGAAGTTCTGCCGAGCTTGCGGAGCCAACGTCAGTCTGGTGCCACAGGCACTGACAGGTCAGTTGCCGGTTCTTGCTCCTGACGACAGCGGATTGAGTTTTCACGAACGCCGCAAACGCCGCAGAATCCCCACCATCGAAAAAGCGGTCGGCAATTTTTTCACTGGCATCGGATTCTTGATCGCGGCGCTGTTTGTCACCTTCAAATTTCCCGGTGGATTTACCTGGGGCTGGTCATTCCTGTTTCCGGCTTTTGCCCTGATTGGCGAAGGCATCGGCCAATACCTGAAAGTAAAACAGCTTGAGCGCGAGCGGGAACGCGCGTTCGCTCCGCCGATGGTTGTCACCAACTATCCGCAACCGATTCCGCCGCAACCGCGTGTCGCGGAACTTTCCGCCCCAACGACTTCAGAACTGGTAACTCCTCCGTCAAGCATTGCCGAAGACACCACCAAACAATTGAACCGTTTCTGACGATGCCTGCAATCTTGTTTTCATCAAGAGAGGATATTCAATGACAATTTCGTTTTCCCGGCTGAAACCGCTTCTGCTTTCATTGCTGATCGCGTCATTGTTGACCGCGTGCAGCAATTCCAAGCCGAATTCCACCACCAACTCGTCTTCCGAATCGCCCGCAGCTTCATCGTCTTCTAGCGGCGAAGCGTTTGAGGGCTTGATCACTTCCAAGATGAGCCTCACCAGTCAGCAAATGGAAATTCGGTACTCCATCAAAGGCGCGCGCAGCCGTGTTGAAACCCAATTGGCGGCAGGCGGCGTTCAAACCGGAGTGGTACTGATGGATTTTGCCGCTGGCACTCAAACGATGCTGGTTCCACAGATGAAAACGTATATGACCACGAACTGGAACGATGAAGGCGGCCTCAAAAACCTGGCGGAAAAAGCCGCGTCCAACACATTCCTGAAAGCCACGCCTACCGGCAAAACCGAAACCATAGCCGGTCATAGTTGCACGCACTGGATCATCGGCGACAAGCAGGACATGGACACCTGTCTTGCGAAAGGCCTTGGATATTTTGGCGGAGGAGGTGGCGCGAATGATGCGTTCGACAAACTCCGCAGCATTGCGCTCGGCGGCAAAGGCAAAGCTACACTGCAGGCCGATCCCGAATTCTTGAAATTCGTGGAAGGCGGCGTCTTCCCGCTGAAACTGTCCATCATCGAAAACGGCCAACCGCGAACAATGATGGAAGTTACCAAGGTCGAACGAAAACCGCTGGACGATTCGGTTTTCACCATTCCGGCGGATTATAAGAAGATGGAAATTCCGGGAATGCCGTCAGGCAGAAAGTAATTGTGAATCTGAGCCTGCAAACTTGGCAGTCTTGTTGGCTTGTGAAAACAATTTTGGCAAACTATCTCTTCCTAATAAATTATGCAGACTATCGAACTTACAATTGACGAAACCCTGTTGGCAAAGCTTGACCAGGTTACGAGCAAGCTGTCACTGACGCGCTCAGCCTTTATCCAACAATCGTTGGAAGCGGCACTGCAACAGCAGGAAATCATTGCGCAGGAACGCCGGCACGCCGAGGGTTATGCTCGTCACCCTGTACAGCCGGGCGAGTTTGACGAATGGGAAACCGTGCGGGTTTGGGAGCAACCATGAATCAGGGCGATGTGTACTGGTGCAACTTTCATCCACCCGACAAACGCCGCCCGGTTTTGATCCTCACGCGCAATTCGGCCATTTCGTTTTTAAGTGGAATTACTGTCGCTCCGCTGACCACGCGCATTCGTGATATCCCCACCGAAGTCGTGCTTGCCCCCAAAACGGATGGAGTGCCTGCTGAATGCGCGGTCAATGGGGACAACATACAAACTGTTCAAAAAGATTCTCTTGATGACTACCTGACAACTCTCTCACCCGCGCGTATGCGCCAAGTAGCGTCTGCAATAGAATTTGCCCTGGGGTTTGCTGCTCTAAGACAAAAGCAATAAGACCCTGAGATTGATTGTCCCTAGCAATCATGTTCATGGCTGAAATAGCGATGGTTCTGAACCGAAAGCAAAAACTGATATTGCTGACAGGAATAACCTTGATTGCCTTATCAGAGCTATTTCCTCCTTGGGTTTATTTTGATTCAGCTTCATCTGGGCACCGGCATGCCGGTTACCATTTCTTTATGAATAAACCTGCGCTAAAAAGCCGGGAAGAAATGCTTGAGCTATATCCTGGCGTCGCCTACGATTCGCATTCAATAGCAGATGAAGATTTCCGACAACACATTCGAGTAGAAAAGGATTTTGTTGGGAGAATTCTACAAATCCTTTTTCTGTTTTTCTTTACCTCCGGGCTGCTGATTGTTTTCAAAAATAATTTTTCAATTGGCTGGATGATATTTGCCACCATCGTTTTCAGTGTAAGCCTATATTTTTTCACTTTATGGCTTCCACTTTTCCGATCACATATTTTGATTTCTCACTGAGAAAGGTAACCAATGAACCGACGAGAATTTATTCAACACACTGCGCTTGTCACTGCTGCCACCGCAGCTATTGAGTTCACCGCCGAAGCCAAGGTCAATTGGCCTGTTGGCTGTTTCAATCGTCCCTGGACGAAATGGTCATTTGACGAAACGCTGAAGCAAATCAAAGCCGCCGGGTACAAAACCACTGGCTTGCTCAGCCGCACGAAAGATGATCCGTTCATCGCGGCGGACGCCAAGCCGGAATATCTGGACGCGCTGAAAAAGAAACTGGCGGCCAGCGGGT
>ERZ650309.1167-NODE-1167-length-12433-cov-8.254565_pt1 | contig 12433 bp, 14 predicted proteins | sample MGYA00376245_ERZ650309 | MGnify/ENA primary metagenome ERZ650309 (study PRJEB26733, sample SAMN07839294) | wastewater metagenome | biome: urban; feature: wastewater treatment plant; material: waste water | place: USA: North Carolina | collected 2016-04-26 ...
AAGATCAAGGAGTACTCGTCGCCGGTGGGCAACACGCCGGTCTGGGCGATCCAGTGGCTGGAGCGCCGCGGCGTCAAGGCCATGTACCTGGTCGGCGACCTGGGCGCCGGCGCGGTGCGCTCGTGGCGTGCGGGCCAGCGCCTGACCAGCACGCTGTGGACCTTCCCGGTCACGCCGCTGGGCAAGTACGCGACCTTCGAGGAGTTCGACGACAACGGCATTTCCGACACGGTGTCGGGCCAGTGGCTGCTCGACCTGCAGAGCTTCGCCGTCAACCACCGCACGAACCGGATGTTCTACAACCACCCGCCCGGCGCGGTGAACCACCTGAAGCCGGTGAACGCGCTGCTGTCGCGCGGCGACCGCCTGCAGGGCCAGGGCAGCTTCGCCTGGTACACGATGGCCGGCCTGGCCGAGTTCTCGCAGCGCCGCGTCGAGACCAGCTGGGACACCAGCTCGGTCGGTGGCTTCACGCAGTTCTCGGCCGCGAACCCGTCGGGCCTGACGCAGCAGACCTGGCTGCTGCCGAAGTCGCGCTTCTACGCGCCCTTCGTGACCTGGGGCTGGGCCAGCATCGGCCAGGACAGCCGCAACTGGGTCGTCACCGCCGAGACCGGCAGCGTGCTGAAGTTCGCCGCCTGGCCGAAGTGAGCCTGATGGCCGCCCGCACGCCGGCAGACCTTGGCGCCGGGCGGCCGCTCAGCGCTGGAAGCGCTCCAGCACCTGCGCGTTGATGCGCGTGCCCGGCCGCCCGGCCAGGGCCAGCGACGGCTTGGCGGCCAGCAGGCCGCCGAAGGCCGCGCGCAGCCGGGCCGCGTCGACCGCCTGCACGGCGGCGTGCTGCTCGGCGCGGCTGCGCACGCGGCCGAGCGCGAACAGGTCCTGCGCCGCGTCCTCGATCTGCCGGAACGGCCGCTCCTGCGCGGCCAGAGACTTGACCAGGATCTGGTTGCGCGCGCGTTCCAGGTCCACGTCGGCGATGTGGCCGGCATGCGCCTTCAGCAGGCTGGCGACCGTGTCGAACAGCTCGTCCAGGTGCTCCGGACCGGTGGCGGCCTCGATCACGAACTGGCCGTGGCCGTCCATCACGTCGGCCGAGCAGGCGGCGTAGTAGACGAGGCCGCGCCGCTCTCGGATGGTGTCCATCAGCGGCGAGCTCATGCCCTCGCCGAACAGCGCTGCCGCCACCACCGCGTCGACGTGCGCCGGGTCCTGCAGCGCCGGGATCGGAAAGCCGAGCACCACCTGCACCTGGCTGGAGCCCGCCTGCCGGCGGGCCGCGAAGCCGCCGTGCCAGCTGGGCGCCGGCAAGGGGTTGGGCGCGCCGGCGGGCATGTCGCCGAAGGCGGCTTCCACGTCGGCGAGCAGCGCCTCGGGGTCGATGCGGCCGGCCACGGCCACGATCGTGTTGGTACCGGTGTACTGGCGGCCCACGTAGGCCAGCAGGTCCTCGCGGCTGAAGCGGCTGATGTTGGCCCGCGTGCCGATCACCGGCTGCGCGGCCGCATGGGCGCCATAGCAGCAGCGGTCGAAGAGCTTGAAGGCGGTGGCCACCGGGTCGTCCTCGACCTCGGTCAGCTCGTGCAGGATCACCTGGCGCTCGCGCTCCAGTTCGTCGGCGGGAAAGCTGCCGTGGCGCACGATGTCGCCCAGCTGGCGCAGCAGCGGCCCGCTGTCGCGCGCCAGGCCGCGCATGTGGAAGGCGGTGTGGTCGCGGTCGGTGTGGGCATTGACCTCGGCGCCGAGGCGCTCTGCGTCGAGGTTGATGCGCTGGCAGTCGCGGGTCGCCGTGCCCTTGAAGGCCATGTGCTCGACGACATGGCTGATGCCGTTGTCGCGCCGGCTCTCGTGGCGGCTGCCGCTGCGCACGAAGACGCTGGCGCAGACGCTGTCGGCCTGCGGCAGCACCAGCGCGACGAAGCGCACGCCATTGGGCAGCGTGTGGACCTCGGGATGGGGCTGAGCGGTGTCGGACGGGCGGGCGGTGGTGGCGTGGGGCATGGGTCGCGCATCTTATGCGGCGCGCACGCCTAACATCGGCACACCCTTCCACCGCCCACGCCCTGCCATGGACTTCATGCTGTTGATCATCGAGCCGCGCGGCCAGCGCGAGGCGCGCACCGAGGCGCAGGCCCAAGAGGCCTACGCATCGATGCTGCGCTTTGCCGACGGCCTGAAGGACCGCGGCGTGCTGCGGTCCTTCGCGTCGCTGCAGGGCGACGCCACCGCGCAGCGGGTGCAACTGCGCGAGAGCGGTGCACGGCTGCTCGACGGCCCGTTCGCCGAGACCAAGGAAATGATCGGCGGCTTCTTCGTCGTCGACGCCGCCAGCCGCGACGATGCCGTGGCCATCGCGCAGACCTGCCCGGCCGCCGGCTGGGCGACGGTCGAGGTGCGGCCGATGGGGCCCTGCTTCCTGTAGCGCGGTCGGCGCGCCGACCCGCCGCACGGTGTCCCGACTCAGGCCCGTGTCCTTGTCGAAAGCCGCCGCCGCGGATCGTCGTGCGGCGTCCCTGCTCTGACCCTGACCCACCATGCTGAAGAGAATCCTGCTGGTCCTGCTCTGTACCCTCTTGCTGGCGCTGGCCGCGTTGGCCGCCGTGGCTGCCGGCCGTCCCGACCGCTTCGAGGTCCGGCGCAGCGTGCGCATCGCGGCGCCGGCCGCGGCGATCATCGCCGCGGGCGCGGGGAACTGCGCCGGGTTCCAGTCGAAGGCCCCGACCGCGCTGGCGTAGGGGCGGTCGATCCAGATCCCCGAGGTCGCGAGGTCGAGCTCGCGGATCTGGACGATGTCCGCCTCGGCCTGGGCCTGGTCCTTGTTCTCGTCGCGCCAGATCCACGGCCCGAGCGCCCACGGGGCCGGCAGCAGCGGCGCGCCGGGGGCGCGGAACTGCGCTGCGATCATCGTCCACGTGCCGAGCTGCGTCAGCAGCGCCTGCAGGCCGACGCTGTTTGCGCCGCCGGCGGTCCACACGGTCAGCGTCGCCAGCCCGGTCGTGTAGTCGAGCGTGCCGCCCACCGTGCCGCTGCCCGTGCTGGTGCTGACGGCGTAGTACAGCGTGCCGCTGCGATCGATCCAGGTCTGCCCGCCCCACGTGTACAGCAGTGAGCCTGGCACCAGCGGCTGCGCGTGCGTCGGGGCGAAGTCCAGCGTCAGGCCGGACAGCGCGACGCTGTAGGTCTGGCTGGTATAGGCGCTGCCGGAGCCCTCGACGGTGAAGGCTCCGCACACGGCTGACGCCGGGTCGATCGTCAGCGAGTACGTCCCCCAGTGTGTGTGACCGTACACCGACCGGCTGACCGATCCGGACAGCGTCACTGACCACGCGCCGGTCGCGTAGTCGATCGTGCCCGAGGCCAGGCCGTCGCCGCTGACGGCCGTCAGCGCGCCGCTGCCGTTGTCGCCGATGACGATCTCGACCGCGGCCGACACAGGCTTGTCTTCATATCCGGGTTTGGTCAGCACCAGGCCGGCATTCGCCGTCACGCTCATGCGCAGCGTGCCGGGCCGCAGCGGCACGCCGAACGATCCGCTGATCGTCGACCCGACGCGCGTGCCGCCGGCGGTGCCGGCGAGCGGGATGGCCTGCTGGTAGGTGACGGTGACGAGCGTACCCACATCCGGCAGCGCTGCCGGGATCACACGCACGAGTCCGCCGACGTAGTCGCACGATCCGCCGGCGGCTGCCGATCCGGTCCAGCCGCCGGCGCTATTGTCCGTGACCGACTTTGCCGCCCCGGACTGCGTCCATGCGACCGTGACCGTGCCTTTCTTCAGGCCTTGGTGCGGCAGCTGCACGCGGATTTCGGCCGCGGCGATCGTATCGCTGGCGTGCAGCACGTAGTGCGTCGGGCTCCCCCACTGTATCAGCACGCTGCTGCCGATATCCGGCAGCGCGCCGAGCGTGATCGTCATTGCGCCGGTGGTGTAGCTGACCGTCCCGGTGCCTGTGCCGGAGAGATCTGGCACCAGCGTCCCGGCCCCGTCGTCGCGCAGCACGTACCAGCGCCCGAGCGCGCGGTAGCTGATCGACACGGATTTCGGCGCCGGCAGCGGGTCGACCGTCGGCGCGTAAACCTGCGAGCGCGTGCCGAGCGTAACCGGTATGTCGAGAGTGTGTGCGGTCTGCGATGTGATGCCCGCCGGCGTGTAGCGTACCCACCACGCCAGACCGCCGCCGCCGCCGTCGTTGAAATCGCTGGTCATTTTTAGCACGGCGGCGGCGTAATCGATCGTCCAGCCACTGGCACCGGAAACGACGGCAGAGCCTGCTCCGGTGTCGACCCATCTGCGACTGATCGCCGCGCTGTCGTAGCTGTATCCGTAGCGGATGCTGACGCTGCCGGGAATTGCCGCGCGCGGCAGGACAATCGTGTACGTCTGTCCGACGCCCACGCTGCCGCCTGTGGCCTGCGAAATCTCGTGATACGCGACCCGCGCTGCCACAGCCGCCAGCGCTCCGCCGGGAGTGGCGTCAGTCACAGCAGTCTGTCGCGTCGCGCTCGGCACCGCCTGTGCGAACACAGAGTCGACGATGACTTGCAGGCTGCCGCTCGATGCCGCGGCGGCGAGCCTGGACACGCCGTAGAACTTCGCGGCCGCGGCGACCGTGGTCGTCAGGATCAGCGTCGGCGAGTTGTGCGTGCTGTAGCGCCCCGGCGTGCCACCGCTGTAATTCTGGGCGAGCCTCGTGCCGAGCGTCAGCGTGACCACGCGCATTTGCCAGTCGCCCTGCGAGTCGCTGAAGGTCTGCACGGCGCTGGATACGTCGCTGACCCTCGCGTACTGCACGACGCTGCCGCCGACCTGTAACGCGAACACTGCGCCAATTTCAGGCAGCGCCCGCTCCGGGCGCTGCAGGACCGTCATCGCCAGCGCACCGGCGACGTGAGGGCCGTACAGGTAGCCCTGATACTCGGGACCGGCGACGACGTAATTCTCCAGGTACTGCCGCGCGGCGACTCGCGTGTCGTAGTGCGCCGAGGCCCCGGTGCTGAACAGCACCGTACTGACGTGCGAATCGGTTGCGCCGGAGGTCAGAAACAGTCCGGACCCGGCGAGCTGGTCCGTGTTCGCCGTGGCGATGCCGAGCGCGACCTTCACCAGATCGGCCTGCCCGCCGGCGCGTGCGGTGCGCGGAACCTGCGCGAGCAGCGCGCCGACGGTATTGTCGACCAGCGGCGTGGAGGTGACGCGCCCGCCGCCGGTGTCGAACTGGGTCAGGTCTTGTGCGGGGAGGAGCTGCAGAGCACTGCCGGGAATGGTCACAGCTCGGCCTCGACGAACAGGCGAATGGTGGTGCGGTACCAGTCGGCCAGCGCCGGCGGGGCGCTGTACTGGACTGGCTCGGCGGTGATCGGTGCGCCGTCACTCCGGCGCCAGACGCACAGGTAGGAGCGGCCGTCAGCAAGCGTCACGGTCAGCGTGGCGCCGGCGACGTCGAGCGCGCGCAGCGCATCGACGCTGGCGCGAGTGATCCACGTCGGGTCACCACTCAGCGTCAGCGGCCGGCCGGTGAGGATGGCGGACTCATGCACGACCAGCCGTCCGCCCAGCGTGTACGCAGCGTCTCCGGCGATCGGCGACCACTGATATTCATCGGTCCACTCCAGATCGCCGGGCAGCTCGACGGTGGTCGTGCCGTCGGAAATCGTGATGACGAGGTCGGTCACCGTGCGCTCCTGAGCGCGTCGCGCTCGATCTGTCCGAGCACGTCTGCCGGGTCGTCGAGAGTCCGCAGGCTACTGGTCTGTCCGCTGGGCAACGCGAGATCGAGCCGGTAGACCCTGGTGGGCGCGACGCTGGTCGGCGACGCTGCAGCGCCCTGTGTCGTCGCCGGCGCAGGGCTGGTCGCCGCTTGCTCCGTCACCTGCTGCTGTTGCCGCTGGGCGCCTTCGCTCCGGATCTGCGCGACCCGCTCGTCGTGGATCTGTTCGTAGAGCCGCGCCAGCGCGCTGGCATCGGCGATCGCCTGGCGGTCACCACTGGCCTGCGCGGTGCGCATCTTCTGGGCGAGATCGGCGGTCTGCTGCTGGTAGCGCAGGCGCTCCACCTCGGCGGCGTTGCCCTGCAGTTGCGCGAGATCGGAGCGAGCCGACTGCACGGCGCTGGATAGATCGTCGCGCAGGCTCTGGACCTGCTCGCGAGCGCGGGCAATCGCGTCGCGCAGCGGCTGCAGGCGCTCGTCGCCGAGCAGGCGGGCGGACTCGCGGGCGACGGATTCGGCGCGGGCGAGGTTGGCGGCGCTGACCGCTGCGCCCTGTAGCGATCGCTCGGCCTCGGCGACGGCGAGCTGCGTCTGCAGCAGCTCTTGCTTCGTCGAGTTCGCGGCCTCCAGCCATTTTTTCAGCCAGAAGTCGCCGCTGCCGGCGCGATCGAGCGCAGCAGCCTCGGCGGCGAGGTCGCGCAGGCGGGCGCGCAGTCCCTCGACGGTGTCGGCGGCGGCGCCGGTGGCGTTGGCGACGCTGGCTGCGCCGCCGGCGATGTCGCGGAATCCCTGCCCCGTGAGCTTTTCGGCGAACAGGTCGCCCGCGGCGGCGCCGAGCGACAGGATTTCGGCGGTCGCGCCGGCGAACGCGGACTCGACGGTGGTGACGCCGGCGGCGAGGGTATCGACGCCCTGCGCGATACGGTCGAGCGTGTCGCCGCCCTGCTGGCCGGTCTGCTCGATCTGCTGGCCGGCACGCTGCGCAGCGTCGCCGGCACCGGCGGCAGAGCCGGCGATGCGGTCGAACTGGTCCGAGACGCCGCGCGTCGCGGCTTCGGCGGCGAGCTGCGAGCGCACGGTCTGCTCGCTGCCGTCGCCGGCGGCTTTGGCGGCAGCGAGGGCTTTCTCGGCGTAGGCGAGGAACGCGCGCTGCACGTCGCCGGCGGATGCGGTGCCGGAATCGCGGATCACCTCGAACTGCTGCCGGGCCTGCTCGGCCAGCGTGCGCAGCGTGGCCGAGGACTGTACGCCGAGCTGTCTGTATGCTTCCTCGACGGCTTTGCCGCTGTTCGGCGCGATCTGGCGCACGAGGCGGTCGTAGCGCGTCCAGGCGTCGATCACCTCCTGCAGCGAAGCGGTGCCGCCGTCGCGCAGACGCTGGTATTCGGCGAGCGCGTCCTCGGCGGCGGCTTTCGTGGCCGCAGCGCCGGCACCGGCGCCGTCGGCCAGCGCCCCGTTCAGCGCGGCGGCTTCCTGCGCCGCCGCACCGCTCGCCTCGAATGCGCTGCGGATGGTGTCGGCGGCGCCCTGCAGCTCACTGACGGCTGCGGTCGTTTTCCCGGCGGCCTGCACACCTTGCTCGGCCGTGTCGCCGAACTGGATGCCGAGCAGGGACAGTGCGCCGCGCGTGGCGTCGGCGGCGCCGACGGTCCGGGACCTGAATTCCTCGTACACCCCGGTGAGTGCGGCGACCTTGACCCGAGTTTCTTCGAGCTGCGCATCGGTGCGCAGGCCGGCGTCGTGCAGCAGCTCTTGCAGCGCCAGCTTCAGCTCGCCGACTTTCGCCAGCGCACCGACGGCGACGGTGACGACGCCGAGGATGGCCGTGGCGATGCCGCCGAACAGCGCGCCGATGCCGCCGGCGGCGCCGCGGGCGACGGTGGCCAGCACACCGAGCGCGTCGGCGACCCGGCTGGCGGTCGCGGCCGTGACGTCGAGCACGGCGCGGCCGTCGAAGCCGCGGAAGAAGTCGACGACGGCAGCGCGGGCGCGCTCGAAGCCGGTGACGACGGCAGCGCGGAACTGCTCCAGCGTGCCGTCGGTGACGGAGGCGCGCAGGCTGGCGGCGAGAGCGTCCACGTCGCGGGCGAGCGGGCCGAGGATCGGCTCGACGACCGAGCGGGCGGCGCGATCGACCGCGGCGGTGAATCGATCCCAGGCGCCGGACAGGTTCTCCCCGACCTGCACGGCGACGCGATCGGCGGTGCCAGCCGCGGCGTCGAGCTGCACGCGATACCGCTCGATTCCGGCCACGCCGACGTTGAGCAACGCGCGCAGCGCCGGGCCGGCCTCGACGCCGAACGCGCGGATGGCGGCCTCGCCGCGCGGTCCGGCTTTGGCGATCGCGGTGATCGCTTCGCCCAGGTCGCCGGATTGCACGCCCAGCGCGGCGAGTGCCTGCCGCGCGTTCCCGGCCGGATCGGCCAGCAGACCGAGGATGTTGCGCAACGCGGTGCCGGCCTCGGCACCGCGGATGCCGCTCTTTGCCAGCCCGTCGAGCACGGCGGCCGTGCCCTCTAGCGACAGGCCGGCGGCGCGGGCCTGCCCGCCGGCGACCTTCAGCGCGTCGCCGAGTTCGGCGGCCGACGTGGTCTCCAGGTTCGCGGCGGCGACGAGCACGTCGGCCGCCCGCGCCGCCTCGCCGAACGACAGGCCGAGCACGCTGAGGCTGTCGGTGACCAGCGACGCGGCGCGCGCGAGGTCGATATTTTCGGCCTTTGCCAGCGCCAGCACGGCCGGCAGGCTGCGCAGGTTCTCCTCTGCGCTCAGGCCGGCAGCGGCGAGGATCTCCAGCGCCTCGGCGGCCTGCTGCACCGGGATCCCGAGGCGTGGGCCGATCTCCTCGGCGGCGGCTTTGAGCTTGGCGACCTCTCCGGCGCTGTAATTGCCCTTCGCCGCGACGCGATCCAGGGCGACTTCGAGCGCCGCGGCGGACGTGGTCGCGGCGCCGAACGACAGGCCGCCGAGGGCGCCGGAGACTGCGGCGGTCACTGCGGCGGCTTTGGCGGGCAGCGAGGTGAGCGCATCAGCGACGGTGCGAATCGTCTTGCTCGCCTCGTCGCGGGCCCGGATGATCAGCTCAACGGCGGACATGATGGCTCGCTGCGGTCAATGAGGAGGGCGGGGATGGAATCTGATCTTGGATACAGGCTGCGCACGGCGCAGCGGCGCGACCGGCTGTGCGTGATGTGTCATCACGTCGGCCGGCCGCGGCTGATCACGCGCGGGTCGATCCTGGCCGAGCTGGTGCTGTGGCTGTGCTTTCTGGTGCCGGGGCTGATCTATTCGATCTGGCGGCACACCAGTCGCTACACGGGCTGCGCGGCCTGCGGGTCGCGCGAACTGATCCCGTGCGACTCTCCGCGGGCGCAGCAGATGGGCAGGCCGATCCGGTAGCGGGCAGCGCCCCGCGAATGGGGGCGCTGGCGCGCGCGAGGGATATCCATTCTTACGCCGCCGCGTGCACGCGGTAGCGGTACGGCCCGGCTTTGCCGGCCGGCGTGATCAGCGTGCCCTTGAGCGAAACGCTCATCGGCTCGCTGCTGATCCAGGCGAGCGCGCCGCTCGGCGAGACGTTGGCCTGCCAGACATCCAGGTCGACGGATTGCCCGTCGACGAACAGGTTGCCGCCGCGCGTCTCGATGCCGAGCTGGATCACCGACGTGGTGCCGGCGTAGATGTCGCTGCCGGCGCGGGCGGCGCAGGAGTACGTGACCGACACATCGGTATCGTCAGCGATGGCCCCGGTCGAGAGCGCGCGCAGCAGGCCCCCGGACAGGTTGACCTCGTAGTCCTCGCCCTCGGTTTTGCCTGAGATCGAGAAGGCGGTCAGCGAGTTTTTCCCGAGCGCGACCCATCGGTCGTGATACACGCGCACGGTCGCAGCGACGTTCGTGGCGGCGGCCTGCGCGTAGGGCGCGGGCGTGCCGAGCAGCCCCATTGCAATCAGATCGGGCGCCAAATCGTCGAAGGTGATCTCAATCTCCATCGGCTTCGGCACAGACGCCGAATCCAGCGCCTGACCGCGCGTCGTACGCATGTGCGACACGCGCGTGACCACGTCGGGATCGGGCTGCGTCAAGTCGAGCTTCGAGCAGTTGATCGGCCCGAAAGCACCCTTGCTGACGCCGCCGACGAGGCGGTGCAGGTATACGTCCTGCGCGGATAAGACACCGTAGGTTGCGGGCATGGCGCGCCTCAAAAAAAAGCCCGCCGGGAGGCGGGCTGTGGTCGGGAGAGCCGGTCAGCGGATCAGCGGATCGGCTCGGCGTAACGGACGGTAATCGGGACAGCGAGGGTGGCGAGGTCGGAGCCGAGCGCGGGGTCGTCGAGCGTGGCGTCTCCGATCACGACCGAGTACGCGAGCCCTTCGAGGATGCGCGCCGGCGGGCGGCTGGTCATGGCGTCGCAGACGCTGCGCAGGGCATCGTCCTGCGCGGCGTAGTAGCGGGCGCCGCGGGCGAGGTAGACCTCGACCCGATAGCTGCGCTCGCGCAGCCTCGCATTTGGCTGGCGCGCATCGTCGCTACGCGCCTGAGCGTCCGACTCGGCGATCAGGTATAGATATCCGGCCTGCACGCCGCCGCGCGGCGGCCCGTAACTGACGGCGAATCCGGGCACGGCGGATAGGCGCGCGAGCAGCGCGTCAGTGATCTCAGTAGCGCGAGCGGTCATCGTTTGGCCAGTTGCGCGGCGAGCGCGGCATCGAATTCGACGGCCAGGATGCGTCCGTACCGCTCGGCACGCCCGGACACATCCAGCGCGCGCCACATCGATGCGACGCTCGGGCCGACCGCAGGCACGGGCACGGCCAGGTGCTGCACGCGATATTCACCACGCCGGTTTTTCCCGCGCACGCGCCGCTGGCGCTGCGCCGCGCTGCGATTGTCACGGCGACTGCTGAGCGGATCCGGCTGGAAATCGGCGGCGGCCGGATTGGCGAAACCGGCCGCCAACTTCCAGCCGCCGTCGACCCACGCGACCAGTATCCGAGAGCGCAATTCTGCGCGGCTGCGCCGCTCCGGCTTCCATCGATACAGCGCGACTGGAATGCCGCGGCTGGCCGGGCGCAAGACCGCGACCGGCCGCTGCGTGCTCGCGCGCCTGATTCTCAGCGCGCGGCGGATGATTTTCGCCGCGACCCCGGTCGGGCGCGCCAGCTCGGGCACGAGTTGGCGCTTGATTTTGACGGCCGTGCGGTTGCAGGCGTTGATGCGCGCGCGGTCCACCTCGCGCGCGGTGGCTGCGAGTGCGGCGCGCGCCTGCTGCAGACCGGAGATGTGCATCTCGATCACGCCGGCTGCACCCACGCCTGATAGGTCACGCCGTCCCAGGATTCCGGCACCGGCTCGATGACGATCCAGTCGGCGCCGGCGACGGCGATGCGGTCGCCGGCCGCCAGCGCCGGAATCTCGAAGGCGCAGACCTCGACGTGTGCCCGCCGCTCGACGCCGCCGCCGAACTCGCCGAGCGCGGCGGCGCTGCGCAGCAGCGCGGCGCGCAGCGGCGTGACCGGCGGGCCGCCGGCCGGCGTCAGCATCGCCGGCTCGCCGAGCAGTTCGGTCGCGGTCAGCAGCCGACCGCGCTCGGCGGGCAGATCGCGGCGGCTGTCGAGAATCCACAGCCGCGCGCCGACGGCTAGGTACTGCCCGGGGCGGGCATCAACCTCGTCACGGCAGGCGATGGTGTACGGTACGGCTGAGCGCAGACCGCTGGCGGGCGGCACGTCGGCCGTCGTCTTGATCGTGCGAACCTCGCACCAGAGGTCGCGCAGGCGCAGCGGCGCCGGCGGATCGCCTCGCAGCGCCCACAGCTCGGCGCGGGTATTCAGGCGCATGGCGGCCATCAGGTGCGATACACCACGTATGGATCGAGGAGCGCGCCGTCGGCGACGGCGCTGCCGTCGTGGCGCTCGCGGCAGCGATCGAGCAGCCACCACCGGACCGCTGCCGGCACGGCCTCGCGGCAGCGGGCGGCGTCGGCGTCCGGGTCGCTGGCGCCGGGGTCCGGCTCGGCGTAGCCGGCGCGGTACTCGATCGTCACCTCGCCGCACCAGCCGCCGACGACCTCGACGCTGCCGGCGTCGCCGACGCGTATGATGTAGTCCGTGCCGGCGACGAGATCGCCGCGGCCGTCGCGCACGCCGAGCACCGACAGCACCGGCCAGCGCGCGAGGTCGATCCGGGCGCACGGGGCCGGCTCGACCTGCACCCAGCCCTGCGCCATCCAGGCGCGCCGACAGCGGGCCTCCGCCTCGGCAGTGACGGCGCCGGCCAGCAGCCCCAGCATCGAGTCGAGGTCGGACCCGTCGATACGCAGGTGCGTGCGCAGATCGTCGAGCGTGATCGGGGTCGCCGACGGCGGATGTGTGCGGGTCAAGGTCATGCGCTTACCTCCGCCGCTTCCGCCGCCGTCAGGATGCCGCGCGCGACGAGCAGCGCGAGGCCGGCGACCACGTCCGGCGCGTCCAGGTCGATCAGCTCGCCGGCAGTCTGCACGCGCACGATCAGGCGGCCGGCTCGGGCGGCGCCACGAAGGTGTCGGTCTGCGGGTCGTAGGTGAAGCCGGGTCCGACCACCTCGCCGGCTCGCACCAGTCGGGTGACGTGATACGGCGGCGGCGTGTACGGTGTGACGCCGTCCCAGACGATGACGTTGGCGACGGTGTTGTCGCGCGTGTCGATCAGTGCGTACTTGGCCATGCTGCCCTCCCGGGCGTGTTGTGGG
>ERZ650309.1168-NODE-1168-length-12427-cov-6.145732_pt1 | contig 12427 bp, 7 predicted proteins | sample MGYA00376245_ERZ650309 | MGnify/ENA primary metagenome ERZ650309 (study PRJEB26733, sample SAMN07839294) | wastewater metagenome | biome: urban; feature: wastewater treatment plant; material: waste water | place: USA: North Carolina | collected 2016-04-26 ...
GCATCAGAGATCGATCGCTGACGACACGCGACAGTTTACTCTAAACTGTCGCCGAGCGTGTGTCAACCGGTGAGAGGTGTCATCTGATGACGAAAGCTTTCGCTCAGTCTCCGCTTTGCCGTCTGGCATCTCGCCCGAGCAGGGCTATCAACTGGCGTTCGCGTCTGCCGGTAGCGGGTGGGTCATTGAGTTAAACCGATCAAAATACCCGCTTGATGGCTTTTCTTGGAGTAAATCAGAGTGGCCTCCTCGCTGAGTCAAACTCACCAGCGATTTGTCATAAACTTTCACGCTAATCAGGCCCAGACTAGCTTCGGCTGAGGGTGTAAAACTGGCGCTAATTTACTATTTGGCTGCGAAGTGACCATTTTGCTAAGCAAACACTGCAATTAAACATAATGGGCATTATGCGCTGACAGATTGGCATGGTGGCTTGCAATTGTGGAGGACAGTTCTTTATTCTGTTTACCATACTTTCAGTATGGCGACAGTCGTTATGGAGTAGCGTTAATACTACTCAAATAATATGGCTTGCATTGTAGGTTCTCGTAGTAGTCCAATGTGTTACATTCACAATTTCTGATGCTGTGCAACGGTCGGTTTCACGTCTAGGAATTGGGGGCATTCAGTTACCATTACCATTTAAAGAAATGGCTGTGAATTGCTCTGATTTTTCGGGTGGACTGCCCTGCCGGGATAGAAAAACCTCAGTATAGTCAGTGCAACTACATACAATCCGCATCCAACTATCCACACCCAACCATTCCAAGATTCGTGGGTTGCACTATACAAAAATGCAAAAATAAGTGGACCGATTACACCCGTGAGGTGTGTCAAACTGGTCAGCAACCCTTGCAATTGTCCCTGTGCTACCTGACCGACACGAACAGATATAATTCCCTGCAAAGCGGGAAGAGTTATGCCACCACAAGCGAGTAACAGCACAACTGGCCAAACCATCCAGCTTTGCGTAATGACTGCCAATAAAAGTAGGCCACAGCCATCAGCCAAGATGCCAACCACGATAGCTCTCTGTTCTCCCAAATGTTTAGCGATAAAACCAGCAGCAAGTCCTTGAAACAGAGCGTGTGTAAGCCCAAACACAGCCAATGAAACACCGACCATTACGCCATCCCATGCGAAGCGCTCTTCTCCGAATAAAACCCATAATGTTGCAGGGATTTGGCCAATCAATTGAATGATGAAAAAGACAACTAGCAATCCCGATAATGGGGAGATCATCTCGCGTATGGAGGATGTGGTTTCATTGATTGTTTCATTCTTTATCTCGTCACTAACCTGATTAGCATTATGGGTCTCATGTAAAATGAATAGGGAGACCAGAAATGCCAGCCCGTTAATGGCAGCAGCGAACATAAACGGTGCCTGTACCGAAAGTTGACCTGCAAAACCACCAATGACTGGTCCAGCAATCATACCGCCACCAAAACAGGCACCCATCATACCAAACCAATGTGTCCTGGATTCCTCAGGTGTGACATCGGCAATTGTTGAGGCTGCAACAGCTCCAGTCGCACCGGTAATACCAGCAATTAAGCGTCCCAGATACAACACCCACACTACGCTGGCTGTTGCCATTAATGCGTAGTCCAGTGTTGCACCTAAAAGTGAAAGTAATAATACAGGGCGACGACCTATGCGATCTGACCAGCGGCCGAGAAGAGGGGCAAAAATCACTTGCATCATTGCATACAGCGCCAATAAAACACCGTAGTTCTCCGCAACATTAGCCTTTCCAACAAACTCCCGTAATAACGCCGGTAAGACAGGCATAATTATGCCAATCCCTATGGCATCTAAAAAAATGATGACCAGTGCCATCATCACAGTGCGGTTCATAGTTAACGCTCCCTATCGGTGATAGGGTTTGAAAAGTAACTCTATCAGTGATAGATTGTCAACAGGAGGTTAGGAAAAGTAAACGCGGTTCGGGTGCCATGGACGGGGAAGTCATGGCGTGCATCAGAGATCGATCGCTGACGACACGCGACAGTTTACTCTAAACTGTCGCCGATCTGTGGGGAAAATAACAAGTGATTTCTTCTCTGATGGGTCGGTGGATAGGCCGATGGCAGGGGGCTCGCTGGCGAGCCGGGAGATGTCGGTGCGGCAAGGGGGCGAGCTTAGCTGGACCAGCTCGATGGGATTGGATCGACCCCTGCTTGATCGCTCCAATCGGCTGAATCGGGGATGGGTGGGGGCGCTCGGGCGGGCGATTGGGCGGGAGCCTGGGTCGGCAGGCCGAGGTGAGCAAGGATTTTCTGGGCGGTCTTGGCCTCGGTGATCATGGAGAGCAGGTGGCGGCGACCGCCGCAGCGCTCGCAATGAAGGACATCGAGAGCGAACACACGGCGCAGAAGCGACGCCCAATCGAGACGGGAACGTGACCGCGACGGTCTATGAGGAGCTGTGGTGGAGGACGCGGGCGTTGCGCGTGGGCACTGGGGAACGATGCGAGCCCGGTGTTTGCTGTGTGGCGCGAACACTCCGTGGTAGCGAAGCAAATGAGAGCGAGGTGGAGGAATCAGCGCGGCGATGCGACCGAGAAACTGCGTCGCTGATAAGTGCAGTCGCCTGGGTGTGCCAGGGGCGCTGTGCTTGGCTCGATAGAGGATCTGGCCGTCCGGCTCCACCGCGATCCGATGAAGCGACAGGGGCGGACGAGCACAGTAGCGAGCAAGCCGCTCGAGCGCGTCGCCGTCCAGTTCGGTGACGGAGACCCCAGCATGGAGCGAGAACCCTTCGGCGAAGATACGCAAACCGCGAGGGCGCTCCATCGCTGGCTCTGTCCTTTGCGACTGCGCCTGCAGGTACTGCGTGAGCAGGTTCATCCCGTCTGCAGCTTCGTTTTGCTCCGACGCCGTAGCGAGCTTCTTGAGCAAGCGGGGGATCAAGCGACGGGCTATCCGTTCCAGATCCGGCACAGCGGGAGGAGGGAGCGGGTGGAACTGAACATTTCCGTCGGAAGTCTCGGAAAATACCCCGTCAGGTACCAGCGTGTGGAAGTGAAGGTTTAAGTTGAGGGATGAGCCAAATCTTTGAATGCAAGTGACGGCTCCGCAGAGCGGTTTTGCGATGCCTTGCCGGTGAGCGCAGCGTCGCTGCCAAGCAAACAGTGCTCGCAGAAACAACGTCAAAGTCAAGCCAATGAGCTTGGGTCGCCAAGCGATCAGAAAGCGGAGCTGCATCGGCAGAGTCAAGACCCACTGCCGCACCGCAACGGCGGGAAGTACACGGTCCCGAAGGTGTGCTGCAAAGTCGGCCATCCGCCGGCTGGCACACGATGGACAGAGCCCTCGATTCTTGCAGGAGAAGGCCACGAGCAGCTCATCGTGGCACGTCGGACAGCGAATACGGGCAAAGCCGTGGCAGAGCAGCCCGCAGCGCAAGTAGCGCTCAAACTCGGCGCGAATGAAGCCAGGTAGCTCGCCGCTGGGATAGCGGTCCTGCGCTTCGACGAGGAAGGTAGCCAGGTTTTCGCGAACGATGCGGTGGAGCAGGGTCTTTTCTGGCTCGCGACGCTGGTAGCGCCCCCGAGCAGTGGCAGAATGACCGATTTGCTGCCGCTGCGCTGCGGAACAAGGGAGCACCAGCCCCCGCCAAGCACAACAGGTGCCAGACGCCTACTGACATGTTCTGCGTCAGGAACGCACAACACAGGGGAGCTGCGGTCGTCCGGGATACCGGATGCTGTCCGAAGCTCGGACACCGCACTGCCTACCTCGCTCGTCCGCAGGATCGGACCCCCTTGCCGAAAGACTCCATGATCGCAAGTCTGCGCACTTTGTGCGACGATAGATTACTGAACATGGTAAATTCTTCCTGACGTACCCCTGCCGCCGATGGTACAGCGTAAGCATGTTGCGTATTTTCTAGGATGTGCTAGGAGCCCGTTGGAGTAACCGTCCGAAAACGGATCGACATTTTTGCGCGGGCGTGATCTAAGGGCGCAATGAAGACGTATCGGGAGTACCAGCCTCGACAGTCGTTCTTGCTACCGCCGAGTCCGCTGGACTGGTTGCCGGCCGAGCACCTCGCGTATTTCATTCTGGAGACCGTCGCGCAGCTCGATCTGTCGGCCATTCGCGCGTACTACGAGCGCGAGCGTCGCGGCTTTCCTCCGCACGATCCGCGCATGATGACGGCGCTGCTTTTGTATGCGTACTGCGTTGGTTTGCCGTCGTCGCGCAAGATCGAACAGCGCACGCATGAGGACATCGCCTTCCGCGTGCTCGCCGGCAATACGCATCCCGATCACAGCTGCATCAGCGAGTTTCGTCGCATTCATCTCGACGCGCTGTCTGCGCTGTTTGTGCAGGTCCTCAAGATGTGTCAGCGGATGGGACTTGTGAAGCTCGGAGTGGTTGCGCTCGACGGGACGAAGCTCAAAGCGAACGCATCGAAACACAAAGCGATGAGCCTGGCGCGCATGAAACAGGAACAGGAACGTCTGGAAAAAAAGGTCGCGGAGCTGCTCGCCGCAGCGGAAGCAGCCGACGCGCAGGAAGATGCCCAGTATGGTCGCGGCCGTCGCGGAGACGAGCTTCCCGAAGAGCTACGTCATGCGCAGAGTCGGCTTGAGCGCATCCGTGCGGCGCAGGCGGAGTTGTTGGCTGAGGCTGCGGCGCAAGCGGAGGAGAAACAGGAGTCGCAGTCCGAAGACGCGCAAACCGCCGCAGTCCTCGACGAGATGGCACGCATTGAATCCGCATCGAACCTGCGACATGACAAAAAGGAGTCGCCCGATTCTGATGATGATTCTGATTCTGATTCCGATGATGAGCCGAGGCCTCCGCTTCAGCCCGGCGAGCTGCCGACGAACCGGATTCCCGTCGACAAACACGGCACTCCCAAGGACTCTGCGCAGCGCAACTTCACCGATGCGGACAGCCGGATCATGATCGATAAGGGGGCGTTTGTGCAGGCGTATAACGGTCACCTTGCGGTCGATAGCGAGCACCAGATCATCGTCGCTGCTGCGCTCTCGAATCAGGCTCCGGACGCAGAGTATTTCATTCCGATGCTCGATCGCGTGCTGGCGGGATGCGCGCAGATTCCCGAGGCTGTACTCGCAGATGCTGGATTCTTTTCCGATGCGAATGTGCGTCGCGCTCAGGCTCGCGGAGTCGATGTCTACATCGCGCCCGCGCGGACTCCGCATGGTGAAAAGGAGCCGCTGCCCGACGGAAAGGAACCGTGCAAAAGTCCAATGAAGGAAGCGATGCGAGAGAAGTTACAGAGTGAGCCCGGCGATGCGCTCTACCGACGGCGCAAGGCGATCGTCGAGCCGGTCAACGGCCAAATCAAGAGCCGTGGCCTCGGCAAGCTGAGCCTGCGCGGCCTGTCCAAAGCGCGTGCCGAATGGTCGCTCATCGCCCTGTCGCACAACCTGCTGAAGCTGCACAAAGCCCGACGAGCCCGCCCGCAGTCCCCGCGAGGCCCTGCCTCTGCTGCCGCGCACACCCTTTTCTCATCCCTGCGCCAGCTCGCCGCCCACATCCTCACCAACTTCAGCGCCCAATTCCCCACGCAGATCCTTACGGCAACGGGCTCCTAGGCCCAGAGCCCGCAGAGTGGCCCGGCGCGCATCTTGTTGTGCTCGCGCTGGGCGGGATTCCACTTCATAGGTCGCTCGGATGGAAACGAACGGTAGGCGTAGTCAAGCCAAATCGATCGGGGCGTGAGCGCTTTTGATGATTCAAACTGCGTCACAAAAGCAGCGCCCCCAATATGGGATTTTCCCAACCCGCACGATACGCACGTCGGCGGCGTCGGGTCGAACAGGTACGCCAGCTTGATGCGCGTCGCCTCGGCAGTCAGCTTGAAGGCTTCGGGCTTGGCGTCGAAGGGGAACACCCGTGCAGCGCTCGCGACGCTGAGCTTGGCCTCGTCGGCGCGGAACAGGGTCTTCTTGAGCACCTGGCCGGAAAGAAGCTCGTAGGTCACGTCCACAGCGTCGGGACCGGCCTTCTTGACGTAGAGCACCTTGACCTGGCCAGACGGCTCGACGCCGACGACGTGCGTATCGACTTGGAGGTCTTCGAGCTTCAGCATGCGGGTGGGCAAGATCCCACATTTGAGTGCCTGAAGATAGGGCGTGATGCGTGTAAGGTACTGTAGGCACGATGAGAATGTTGACGCCTGGGCGAGGGTGCGGTACGTCGGCCCAAGGTCGAGCCACATTAAACAATGTCAGCACAGGCGATAGTGCAGGCAGGGTGGCTCTTTCGTTCCCGGCATCAGAAACGCGCACATCAGTTAGTGCGGCGATATGGCGCGTATCTCGGTAAAGGTCACATGACGCAACAGGTGTCTGAAGTAATCAAACAGGAACTACTTGGTCCGAGCTTCACTAATCTTGGTGGATGCTTACGCGAATCTATTCGTTCAACAATTGCTTCCGTCGCGAATAACGCGCTCGATCCAGACTCCTGCAAATTGTCTCCAGATTGGATAAGACTGGATGACCCAATAGCGCGCAACCAGATTATCACTGACAAGAAAACATTAGAAGCAACTGCGGACCTCTTCACTCAGCGCCACATTGAAATCGTTAAAGGTGCCATCAGCGCGGCATATTTTCGAGTTCCGCCGATGGGCCAATTAAGAACACTCTTGTCTGACTTGGTACCATTGGTAATCAATAGTAGCCCATCCTTAATTGGCGTGATTTTGGAAAATCCATTTCCTGATGCATGGAAGAATGTGGGTCATGAGCTAGCGTTATCTGCTGTTAGGTTATTTAAGTCGAGCAATCCAGGGGCCAACGAATGGAGAAGATTGAATCGCATGTTGCTGGCCGAATATTTTCGCGGATGCATATTGCCGAACGCACGACTAGTGCAAGCCGCACTTCAGGGTCTCTCCTCCACTATTTTGGGAATCCGAGGATGCCTAGTGCGTATCTCTGGGTCAATCGATGGAAATGGTATATCAGATCCCGCACCGCCTCTTTTCTCATCAGTGTCTAGTTCTCCAAGCGTCGGTGCTGGCCCCTCATATGGACAATGGTCTGATTTGTTGGGTCATATTGAATTCGAGTCACGAAATATTCAGTGTGGGCACGGCATTGTCCATCGTATTTTAGACGTGAACCGCCCAGTGCCGCATGGAAGTCTGATTCAAATATCGCATGATCAAATGAAAGCGTTCAGAGATAGACGCTTTCGAGAAATTGAGCAATCCATCATGAGGTATATGACCCTGATCGGCATCGAGCAGCTATTACGAGCATGGGCCTCGAATTTGCACCTTGTTCACATGAATGGATCGGAGCCTGTATCTTGGAATGAGTGGAAGACGCAGCTTCCGTGCTCACCCGCTCTCATGAACAAGCTCGAAATGCTTTATGATCCCGATGGGCCGAATCTTCGGAACCGAATCATGCACGGAGGACTCCTTGAGCTAGAGAGCAAAAGGACCGAGAGCCTCCTTGGTGCTGTCACTGAAAAGCAGTTCACTGAAATATTTCCGACGTTAAATCAAGCTAATGATCACTACTCTGCTAACAACTTAACCGATCTGTGCCTCGATTGTCTCAGGACTTTAGAGCAAGAGATCCAGGATCAAGGGATTGTATTAACGGCGAGCGATCGAGCTTGGGAGTCAGCGATGGCTCTTTCAGACGATGATGTAAAATTTGGATTAGAAACTTATTGTGATTTCCTCCAAGATCCTAAAATTGGTGAAATTTTGCGGAAAAGATTATTTATGTTCCTGGGAGCATCAATGCCACTTTTTTCTTTGTGCGCGCAAGTCGGATTCCATGGCTGGATACGGAGTCAATGGAGCAGCGATACGCTCATACAACATATGTTCTTGGGCTTGACCTTTGAGGGACTATATCGATTGACTGCGCATCTGCTCGGATTTTCGATATTACAGGAATCAAGTAAGGGAGGGCTATATCGGGCCAAATATCGGATGCTATCCAGCTTGTCAGGTGGTTTATGCAGCGATGAGATAATCAGCCGTTTTGTGGCTCACCTTTTGCCAGAGGAGCAGGAAACTGCCAAGAAGGTATTGTCTCTAGCAACTAAAGCAAGAGATGCGTTAGCCCATGGAGCGATACCCTCTCAAACGGAGGAACGGAAATTTGGCGAAGGTCACTTATTCATCAAGTCAATTCAACTCTTGCAAGAAGCTGCCGTGCACCACCTAAAAGCAGAAGCAGCATATTTCAATTGGATTAGTCGTACTAGCAATGGAGACAACGAAGAAAGTGAGCTATCCGATTGGGTACAAGCAGAGGATCAGATTACCGAACAAATTATAAAATATAGCCGATAAGTATTTATGAAGGACATTTGCAGCCAATCAAAATGGCAGAGCACGGATGAAATCAACTGCTGTCGTCGCCAGCCAGATACAGCGAGATGTAGAGGCCGGGCCTCTGCTAAAACCTACATTGCGCTCTCGTCGCTGAGAGGAAGGACACCTCGCGAACCCGTCCGCGCGGATCGATAGTCCATGTTCCTGAGCTGAGCATGCGCAGCTTCGTAGCTTTGATTACATTGGCTTGCCCGCCAGATGGAACCATCAAGCCTCCATAATTAAGGCTCCACCAACGGAAGAAAAAAAGTCCTTGACACGGACGTAAACGGTGACGGTACCGTCGAGATCATCGTGTCGCTGAAGGATGCGGTGGACAAGGTGGAGAGCGTGTATGTGTATACGGTCCCGGGATCGGCGACGAACTGCCTGCCGTGGCCGACCGGGCGCGGGGATCTGCTGCGCAGCGGCTGGGCGCGAACAAAGTAGCGTGGGGCCGCGGCGGCCGGGATTACGATGTCCGCCATGACAGGGAGCGGCGACGATGAAGGCGCGGCCGGTCAGGCGGCCGCGGATCCGGGGTACGCGCTCGGGCAGCTGGCGCGGGCGCTTTCGCTGAGCACCTCGACGGAGCCTCTGGAGCCGGCGGTGCGGGCGCGCGCGGCGCAGCGGGCCGAGTCGTGGACGCGGGTGCTGGGCGGCATGCTCTCGGGGGCGCTGAGCATCGGGTCGCGCACGCCGGTGAGCGGGCTGCCGGGCTGGGTGACGCTGCGCGTGCTCACCGGCGGCTTTGCGACGGGCGAGGCGCTGGCCGCGGGGCCGCTTTTGCCGCACGAGCTGGCGCGGCTGGCCGCGCTCAAGCTGGCCCCGGACGAGACGGCGCGCGGTGCGCTCAACGCCTCGTACCTGACCGAGAGCGGCCTCGGCGAGCTGCGGGCGCTGCTCGACAGCGGCTGCTACCGCGTCGAGGTGCCGGAGGAGGGCGCGCTGCTGGTGCTGGCGTGGCTGCGCGCGCACGGTCACGACGCGGCGGCGCAGGCGCTGCTCACAGCGCTCTGGCCGCTCCTCGGGCGGCTGCGCTTCTACCCGGTGCCCGACGAGCGGCCGCTGCCGCCGGGGCCGACGTCGCTGGTCCACGTGCAGACCGTGGCCCAGGTGCGGGCCGGGCTGGAGGCGCTGCCCGAGAACCCGATGATCCTCTCGCAGCGCGAGGCGCTGCAGGTCTGGGCGCCGCTGCTCGATCGCGCGGTCGCGCTGTTCGTCGAGACGGTCGAGGGGCCGCTGCCCGCGGTGGCGCTGGGCCCGGACGGTCGGCCGCAGCGCGGCCCGGACGGCAGCTGGTCGCTGACGGGCGGCTGGCCGTGCCAGCACTACCCCGCCGGCTGGCGCGAGCGGGCGCAGGCGCTGCTCGACGAGGTCCGCGCGCTGCGCCAGAAGCACGCGCGCTGCACCCGCCTGGATCGGCTGAAGGAGAACCTGCCGCGGCTCCGCCTGTATCTCGAGCGCTGCGTCGCGGATCCGCGGTCGCTCGATGGGCGGGACGTCGGCATGATCCGGCTGATCCTCGCGCACATCGCGGCGGCGCGCGGGCTGCCGGACTCGCCGCGCTGCCAGGCCCTGCGCGCCGAGCAGGCCCGCCACGCGGCGCGGCCGACGAAGAAGGAGCTGAGCCGCGTGGTGCTGGCGCGGCTCGCGGGCGCGGCGTCGGATGCCGGGCTGCCCGGGGCCGGGCTCGAGCTGCTGCTCGCTCCGGTCACCACCTACGAGGCGGCGCGCTTCCAGATGCCGGCGGGGCAGGCGCTGCCGGAGTCGCTGCGGCCGCGCCTCGTGCGCTGCGCGGACGCGCCGATCGCGGAGCTCGTGCAGACCGGCGTCATCCCCTCGGGCGAGGTGCTGGCGCGGGTGCTGCCGCAGCTCACGTCGCAGACCAGCGCCGCCGGCTTCGCGGACCCGGGCCTGCGCCGGCTCTACGGCGTGATCTACAGCGCGTTCCGGCGGCGCCGCTCGCTGCTCTTGCTCAACCTCGAGAGCCAGATGCGCTTCACCGAGCTGCCGTGGGTGGCGGCGCTCCTGCCGCTGCGCAGCGACGACAAGGACACGTGCGGCGAGGCGCGCTTGGTGCTGTCGCAGGGGGTGCAGCTCGCGCTCACCGGGTTCCCGCAGGCGATCCTGCCGAACAAGCTGCTGCAGGAGCTGCGGGCGCTCGCCGAGCGCGCCGGCCTGTCGCTGCCGCTCGTCGACGAGATCGCCGCCGACATCTTCATGGGCGAGTTCACCGACAAGTTCGTGCGCGCGGCGAAGCAGGCGGGCGCGCTGCTGACCGGCTCTTTGTACGAAGTGTATTACGGCCTGCCGTACGACCGCGTGCAGCGGCTGCCGCTCGACGAGCCCGCCGCGGGCAAGGGCGGCAAGCGCAGGCCGACGACGACGGCGGCGGCGGCGGGCTCGCGCGAGCTCTACGCGCTGTGCTGCGAGCTCGCGCACGAGGCCGTGCGCGGTCCCGGCTCGGTCGCGCGCAACGGCCGCATCCTCGAGCAGGAGCAGATCCTGACCACGCACAACCTGGCGGTGCTGATCGAGGCGCTGGGCCTGGTCGGCAGCGAGACCGAGCCCGGGCCGCTGCGGCCGCAGCTCGGTGCGCTGGTGCGGCGCTGCTTCACCTGGGTGTGCGAGCAGCAGCGGCGCCGCTTCGCCGACTGGCGGTCGCGCCTGCACATGATCAAGAACACCGCGTACGCGTGGCGGCAGATGATCTTCTTCTTGTCCCTCTTGCCGCGCGACGAGGGGGCCGAGCTGCTGCTGTGGGCCGACTCGGAGCTCCGGCTGCAGCCGGCGGAGCTGCAGGCGCGCTTCCGCCCCGCGCTCACCGGGCTGGTGCGCGCCTTCGACGGCGAGTCGCCGGACTGCCCGCCGGCGTCGCGCCGCTTCCTCGGCTGGGCCGAATCGAGCTGGCTGAAGCCGGCGGCGCCTACAGGCTGATCCGGCGGGTCGGGCCGCGCTCGACCTGCGCGAACACCTCGCTGAGCTCGGGCGGCTCGAGCCGGCTCGTGCCGAGCACCCGCAGCAGCGCGCGGGTCAGGATCGCCTCGGCGGTGACGGCGCGGCCCTGCTCGGCGCGCTCGTAGAGGGCGGCGTCGCGCTCGGTGTCGGCGAAGCGCCGGCCCAGCGACGCCAGCCCGGCCACCGCGTCGCTGACCTTGGGCCGCGACAGCGCCTCGCCGCGGCGCCACGCCACGGACGCGCGCCCGACCTGCTCGAGCTCGACCAGGCCGCCCTTCTCGTACCAGGCGACGCCGCCGCGCGCGCCGCGCGGATCGCCCAGGTCCGCGAACAGCGCCAGCGCCTCGGCCCCGGCCTCGGACAAGAGCTCGCCCGCGACCGGCAGCAGCGGCGACGGGAAGATCGCCTCCTCGTAGATGTCGACCCAGTCCGTCAGCACGTCGGGGAAGCGCGGCGGCCGCGCTGCGGTCACGGCCTCGGGCACGAGCACCAGCGCCGGTCGGCTCTTGGGCGTCGGCTGCAGCCGGCCGCACAGGGCGGTGCCGCGCCAGGCCCGCCCCAGCCGCCGCAGCACATCGGCCATCACGTCGTCATGCGCAGGGACCACAAGCCACTCGATCATGCGGTCATCATAAACCGTGACCCGAGGGGGACCTGAAGCCCTCTGTGCGGCGCGAGGGACAGCGGCGAGGATCCGCCTGCGCGGCCGGGGTCAGCGGCGCGGCGGCGTGCGACCCCGGGAGCGGGCGCGGGCCCGCGGCGCGGCGGACGTCTGCGTCGTCGCTGTCGTCGTCGTCGGGGCCTGCTGCTGCGTCGGCGCGGGCCCGTAGGCGCGCAGGAAGCGCTCGACCTGCTCGTCGCAGACGCGCTCCAGCGGCAGCGGCCGCACGCAGTCGCCGCCGAGCCCGGTCTGGTGCAGCGCCGCCAGGATCAGCGGCGACAGCAGCGACAGCGTCGCCAGCCGCACGTCGCACGGCGGCAGCTCGCCGCGAGCGATGTGGTGCCCGAGCCGCGTCTCGACGCAGCCCAGGGTCGGCTCGAGGATCTGGTTGAGGTAGGCCGGGCCCACGGCGCGATCGCGCAGCCCGGTGGCGATGCCGAACACGTCGGTGGCGGCATTTACGTGCTGTGAGCG
>ERZ650309.1169-NODE-1169-length-12425-cov-8.501374_pt1 | contig 12425 bp, 9 predicted proteins | sample MGYA00376245_ERZ650309 | MGnify/ENA primary metagenome ERZ650309 (study PRJEB26733, sample SAMN07839294) | wastewater metagenome | biome: urban; feature: wastewater treatment plant; material: waste water | place: USA: North Carolina | collected 2016-04-26 ...
CTATTCGATTTTTGAGGAAGCCGCTTGGTGGGGTTGGCAAGCGGCGAATAAGATTATTGCTTAAAAACTCATAGCAAATAAACAAGCATCAACACAACTAAGATACTCGCAATAGCAATCATCATCAAATTAGTATTTTGATAACTTGCCAAAGCCATACTATTTCCATCAACCCAAATATCTTCTTGATTAGCTTCATCTGCTTTTTGCAACATTTCCACCAAAGTAGTCGTCATTTGATCGGTAAATTTATAAGGATCGAACTTGTTAATGCCATGTTGACGTAAAAAACCTCTCACCTCATGATCTATTGTGGCGTACTTCATTTCCCAGCTACTAAAACCAGAACTTACTATGGGTTGGTAGCTCAATATTTTTAAATCTTTATGACGACTATCCTTTAATAATTTCTCAAATAATAAATCTATTTGTTCTTTTTTACCTTCCAAACACTGAAAAAAACAACCATTACCATAATATAGCGCACCAACTAAACCTGCTCTTTTGTTAGATTCGCGCGCTGTATTTAAGATTTGTGCAATATTACCATCAACACCACCCTCATTAAGAAACGGCTTAAAGGTTGAACGACTCGCATAAGTTAGTCTATATAATGGCTGAATTGACATAAATCACCTTTGTTTGTTTAAAGCTAACTAGCTTGTTAGATTTTTGTATAGTACAAAAACAATATTGACATATAATTTTCATGGATTTAGTTATACAAAATATGGACAAAAACATTTTGTAGATAAAACAATAAATTAATACGACCAATGGTTAATCGTGTATTTTTAGGTGAGTAAATTTAGTTTTTTGATAACTGTCTATTTTTTCAATCTAACCACAGCACATCTTGTCTTTATCCATCAAATAATTGGCATTATTTCCAAAGAGCCACATACTATTTCTCTATAAGATAACAACATAAACTTTTAAAAGAGAAAGATCATGCCTTACGCGCTTAGTCCTTTAGCCAAAGAACTCAAACACTTAGAACAACACGGCGACTATTTGGCCGTTATCAAATTGGTTAGAGAGCAATTAGCACAAAACAAGCGAACTTTTGCCGATCCTTATGTCAAAGAATGGATTGGCAAACGCTGGCGTAATCTGTTTATTCAAGCGGCTGTACACGACAAACACGCAGTAAAAGTAGCGACTAAAAAACTTGGCTTAGGCAAAGACAAACGCAGTGCCGAACAAAAAATTGCTGAACGTTTTTTAAAAGGTGACACCCATTTAACTGAATGGCAATTAAATATGCCCACTGTGCAAGCCAGTATGCAAATTGATGACACATTGGTTTTTTGTCCCGGCTTTATTAATGGTTTATTGCCTGCTCATGCTTTTTCGGCAGAGTTTCCACAGTTAGAAGAAGAATATGGTTGGAAGATTTTTCAGGCTGATCTTCATCCTGTTCGTAGTTGCGAAGCCAATCAAGCCGATTTATTAGCCGCGATTTTAGAAGGCAAAGGATTTAAATCTAATCCAGGTGCAGCAAGCGACCAATTCCGTACCCCAAATGCACCTGATAAAGTATTTTTAATGGGTTATAGCAAAGGCGCACCTGATATTTTAAGCACCTTAGCGCAACATCACGATAAGTTAGATGGCAAAGTACAATGTGTGGTGACATGGGCTGGTGCGATTGGCGGCTCATACATGGCCGATAACTTTTATGAACTCATTAAGAATGCTGACACCGATTTGTTAACAGGTCGTTTGCATGACTTTTTGCAATTATTAGCCCCACAAATTACCCGCAAAGGCTCTTTACGTCGTTTGGATGAATATGACATCAAAGGTGCAGTACACAGCTTAACCACGCATGCACGTAATGAATTTTATAAACAATATCATCAATTATTAGATGATTTAAACATTCCGATTATTAATATTACTGCGGCCACCACTGCCCTCGAAGTCCCGACTTTCCAAATGGCAGACTGTCTAAACCTAACCCGTTATGACGGCAATAACGATATGCAGGTCACTCAGGAGCAAGCAAAATTCAAAATTCCAATGGCAGCCCATGCTGCAATGTTACATGGTCATCATTGGGATATTTCTTATCCACCTTTCCCTCGTGCAATTCGCATGACTTCACCTAATTTGGATCATCCCTTCCCACGCAAAGCCGCTATTATTGCTATTTATCAACTATTGGCCGAGTTGGGTTTGATTAACTAATTTAAAAAGGGCAAGCACAAAGCTTGCCCCTACAATAAAAATCTTGCTTTAGATTCTGTGCAGCCAAGATGTTCTGTGTTAAGTTCTGAATGAGGCTTTTTAATCAGCCATACTCGCTTTTATTATTATTAGTAAACACATGAATATCAACCGCCCACACTTACTTCGTTCAACGACAGGTCTTGTCGTCATCGCTTTATGTGTTGTCGCGAGTATTACTGTTATCTTAGCCTTTCAACCCTATATTCAACATGAAAAACAACTGATCGAACAACATCAACATCAAAAAGCTGAATTGATTGCTGATGATCTTGATAATACATTTAATACGATTAGCCAACAGATTCTAAATTTAAGTATATTAAGTGCTAGTTATTCTAATAATCCCACTCTCTTAGAACAAACTCTTACCAATCTACTGCGTGCCTCTTCGCCAGAAAATATTTATGGTATGGGAATTTGGTTTAAACAAGGACAATCGCCACATCCACGCTATCCACTTTATGGGCCTTATGCTTATTATCAAAACAAGAAAGTGACACTAACTTATGACTGGATGTCAGAAAGTTATAATTTTCAAAAACAGGAATGGTTTAAAATCATTTTATCTGGCCGAGGTCAACAACAATGCACTAATCCCTATTTAGATAATGGTGTAATGTATATCAGTTGTGGGCGTAGTTTTCCGTTATACAGTGATGCTAAAGGTATTGTGTCGATTGATATAGTCCTCCCACAACTTGAGGAGCTATTAAAAAAATACAGTACTAATCAACAAGAAATCATTCTTATTAGTGACAGTAAAAACCAACACTTAATTGCATATCCTCATAGCCAAGCTTTATTAAAACAATTCAAACAAGCTAAAAGCATTTTGGATATTAAAATTAGCGATATTTTACCAACTAAAAACCAAAAACAATGGATTATCTTAGAAAAGAAACTCAATATGGGTTGGTCTATTCAAGTTTTAAGCCGAAAAACGTGGATTGAACGTGAAGTAAATGCACTTAACCAACGTTTATATATGTGGTTATTATTTATTTGGTTAGCAGGCGTTTTAATTGATAGTTTTTGGATGTATAGCACCAAACGGATTCGTAATGCCTTAAACAGCTCTGTTGTTTGGCGTAACGCCTTAAGTGATGTGATTCCAACAGGCATTTTTTCGGCCAATTTTGATGGTCAAATTACATGGGCTAACCCCGTTTTTTCTAAATTAACCTATCAAGATAAATTCCCTGCCCCCTTGATTGATATTATTTGTTTTGAACATCAACCCAAATTTAGACTTTTTTGGCATCGCTTTTGTACCGAAGGCAAAGTTTCGGCCACTGAGTTTAAACTACGAATGGGTACACAAAAATGGGTATCCTTACGTTTGGCTCTCGCCTCTGAACATAATTTAGATACGCCAACTATTGCAGGCGTATTAGATGATGTGAGTGAACGTCGCCGTCACGAACAAGAATTACGTCATGCTAAAGATCAAGCTGAAGAAGCCAATCGCAGTAAAGGTGAATTTTTAGCCATGATGAGCCATGAAATTCGTACTCCCATGAATGGCGTCATTGGCATGTCGAGCTTATTACTTGATACTCCACTCAATACCGAACAACGTGATTTTGCTGAGACCATTCAAAACTCTGCTAATATTTTATTAAAAATTATTAATGATATTTTAGATGTTTCAAGGATTGAAGCAGGCAAACTTCCTATTGAAAACTATGCTTTCCGTACGGAGTCACTCATTACAGAAGTCATTAATTTAATTATCCCCATTACCGAGCAAAAACATTTACCCCTATATAAAGATATACCCGAACACTTACCGCTCATGTTGGAAGGAGATGCTGACCGTATCAAACAGGTATTACTAAATCTGTTAAATAATGCCATTAAATTTACCGAAACAGGCTCCATCACGCTTAAAATTGAAATTAATCATTTAGACCAACAAAATGCCCACTTAACCTTTAATGTCATTGATACAGGTATTGGCTTAAGCGAGGAGCAACAACGACGTATTTTTCAACCGTTTACTCAAGCTGACAGCTCAACGACACGCCGTTATGGTGGCACAGGTTTAGGCTTAACTATCTGCCGTCACTTGGTTGAATTGATGGGTGGCGAAATTCATTGTGAAAGCCAATTAGGTCAGGGTTCACGTTTTTGGTTTAGATTGCCACTCAAAATTAGTCAGCAACAAACTATTAACCCTGAAAAAACTCAAATTAGTTTACCTACTTTTGCACAGCAATTTACCATTTTGGTGGTTGAAGACAACCCAGTCAATCAACAAGTTGTGTGTAAAATGCTACAAAAATTGGGTTTGCACTATGAAATAGCACAAAATGGTCGTGAAGCACTGATGCAACTGAGTAGCTCTAATTTGTTTGATTTAGTGCTGATGGACTGTCAAATGCCTGTCATGGATGGTTTTGAAGCAACCAAACGTTGGCGTAACCAAGAACAAGTATTAACTTTGCGTAGAATTCCTATTGTCGCACTGACAGCAAATGCGATGCAAGGCGATGAAGAGCGATGTTTAGAAGCAGGAATGGATGCGCATTTAGCCAAACCAATTAACTTAGAAGCTTTAGCGACTGTGTTGGCTAAATGGTTAACTGTGTAAAACTATCCCTTCGACTCGGCTCAAGGAGCGGAATCGAAACCAAACTACTTAACCTGAGTTCGCGGTAAAAATTCCAGTTTTTAAAGGGGAGTCCCCTCTTTAGAGGGGATTTAGGGGTGTGTTAAGGCTAAAAACAGTGTTTTGCTGTCCATTTTAACCCACCCCTAGCCCCTCCAAGGAGGGGAATTTCATCGTTGTAATTAAATAGATTCAATAAAAACGATAAGATAAAGCTCTCTTATCCCAAACTCAGGTTACTTAATATCGTAACCGCGTTCTTCGTGTGCAATTAAATCCAAGCCTTCACGCTCTTCATCTTCATTAACACGTAAACCACTGGTTATAATTGAAGTTAATTTGAGTAAAACCCACGTTAAAATCGCAGTATATAAACCAATCACCACAATACCAGTCACTTGGATAGATAACTGACTAGCAATACTATCGTGACCAGCAGCATAACCTAAACCCGAAAAAATACCTAAGTTTGGGCTACAAAAAATGCCTGCCAAGAAAGTTCCTAAAATACCACCCACACCATGCACAGGAAACACATCTAAAGAGTCGTCAATTTTGAGGGTCTTTTTGATAAGTTGGGTCATAAAAAAGCAAATTAGTCCTGCTAAAATGCCAACAACTAATGCACCTGCTGGACCAACAACACCTGCCGCACCTGTAATCGTACCTAAACCTGCTACCATACCAGTCACAATACCCAAACCAGACGGTTTACCAAATTTAATCCATTCACAAGCCATCCATGTTAATGCCCCTGCCGAAGCAGCAATATGAGTCACAAACAACGCCATACCTGCCGCACCATTAGCAGCCAACGCCGAGCCTGCATTAAAACCATACCAACCCACCCACAACATACCTGCACCAGTAATGGTCATCGTTAAATTGTGTGGAGGCATAGCCACTTTGCCAAAACCTTTGCGTTGCCCCAATACCAAGGCACAAACCAAAGCCGCAACACCTGCGGTAATATGCACCACTGTGCCACCAGCAAAGTCAATTAAGCCATTTTTAAAAAAATAACCACCACCCCACACCCAGTGAGCAACAGGCACATACACAGCGAAAGTCCACAAGGCACTAAACACTAATACTGAGGAAAACTTCATCCGTTCGGCAAATGCACCAATAATCAAGGCAGGCGTAATAATAGCAAAGGTCATTTGAAAGGCTGCAAACACCACTTCGGGAATATCACCCGTCATGTTTTCTTTACCCAAGCCAGCCATCAAAATACGTGATGTGCCACCTAACCAATCATTCGCACTACCACCATCAGTAAATGCTAAAGAATAAAAACCGATTAACCACAACAAACTAATCATTGCGGCAATCGCAAAACATTGCACTAAAATGGACAAAACGTTTTTACTGCGGACTAAACCACCATAAAACAACGCTAAACCTGGTAAGGACATAAAAAGGACTAAAGCGGTTGCTGTTAATATCCATGCAGTATTTCCACTATTTACTGGCATATCAGCAGCAAAAACAGTCGGAGCAAGACACAACAATGTGGCTCCAATTACTCTTGGAAACATAATCATCTCAAAGAAAATAGGACAAATTTATTGGTTAAGATGCAGGCTTACGCGGTTAAACCTAAAAGCCATAATCCCTTGCCAACAGCAACAAGGAGCATCTTTTATCAGCACATGATGTTAAACAGGGTCTTTTTACCGAAAAACCCATGAACTGAAAGATTTATGATGAATGTTAGACAATATCTACCAAGACAACTTCTTAGATGGCAGACTCGTTAGTTTCACCTGTACGAATACGCACAACTTGCAATAAATCAGTCACAAAAATCTTACCATCACCAATTTTGCCAGTACCTGCAGCTTTGCAAATGACCTCAATCACGCGGTCAACATCAGCTTCTTTAACCGCTAAGTCCAAGCGAACTTTTGGCACAAAATCAACCACATATTCAGCACCACGATACAACTCAGTATGGCCTTTTTGACGACCAAAACCTTTAACTTCAGTCACCGTTAAACCAGTCACGCCAATATCAGACAATGCTTCACGCACATCATCTAATTTAAACGGCTTAATTACCGCACTCACCATTTTCATTTTTACAAACCCCTATCAAAAAAAAACCCTAGATAATCTAAAACGCTATCAATAGATAGTGCCTTAAACCAACTAGGGTCGATATTGTAACTTAGGTCTTAAGTTTTGCGTTATTCTTAGTGTATTTTTTGCACTAAAAATTTGCTAACCAAACTCAAAAATCTAAATTACAATCTATGACAATCTAAATTGTCGATTAGTAGCGGTCACCACGACCACCGCCGTAACCATCACGGTCACGACCGCCACCAAAGCCGCCGCCGCCATCACGACGACCACCGCCAAAACCACCGCCGCCGCCGCCATCACGACGACCGCCACCGAAACCACCGCGACCACCTTCACGACGAGCGCCTTCTTCTTTTGGACGAGCTTCGTTAACGGTTAATGTACGACCAGCCATTTCTTTACCGTGTAATGCGCTGATTGCAGTTTGTGCTTCTTGGTCAGTACCCATCTCTACAAAACCAAAACCTTTAGAACGGCCTGTTTCGCGATCCATAACAACCATCGCAGAACGAACAGCACCATGAGCAGAGAAAGCTTGCTCTAAATCGGCATTGCTTACGCCATAGCTTAAGTTGCCAACATATAATTTATTGCCCATGAAAGGGACTCCTCAAAGAACGATAACTCTGGGTTTATATTTTGACTTGCAAATTTTTTATAAACCCTAAACAAACACCACAAACCAGATCAGACCGACACATTGCACAAAAACACAACCGAACGAGTCACGAAGCTACAGCTAGTGATTTTTCGAGTATAACCTACATATTGCCAATGTACGATAGTTACTTGAAAAAGTTATGGTGTTTTAAGCTACTTAGAGAAGACTGGTTACAATTTAATCAGGCTTTTTGGGTCTAACGATATAAACCAACCACCTGTCCTTGCACCATCATGCCCAAAAATGGCGTATTAAGTCCTGCTGACATTAAATTTTCAGGTGCAATAGACCATGTTTTTTCGAGATCAACAATCACGACACCTCCACCGAGTTGTAATGCACCTGCTTCGATACCTAAAATTTTGGCTGGATTAATGGTTAAAGCACGCCATAACACATCTTCGGTTAATACTCCGTCACGCACTAATTTTAAACCTAAGGGCAAAACTGTTTCTAAAGCAGAGATACCAGCTTCAGTGGCAGGAAATGGTGCTAACTTGGCTGCTGCATTTAAGGGTTGATGGTGTGAACAAATCGCATCAATCACACCCGACTGTACTGCCGCACATAAGGCCAAACGATCTTCTTCACTACGTAACGGCGGACGGACATGTGCCAAACTATTAAAACCATCAATGGCCGCATCAGTTAAATGTAATTGGTGCATTGCCACATCCGCCGTGATATTTAAACCACGTGCTTTGGCAATACGAATTAATTCAACCGAACCTTTGCAAGATAATTGGCTAAAGTGAGCTTTAACGCCTGTTTCTTCGACTAATAATAGCTGTTTGGCTAAAGCAACTGTTTCAGCAACACTAGGAATAGCAGGTAAACCTAAACGTGATGCAGTAAAACCATCATGAGCACAACCATTGGCCAAACTGGGTTCTTCAGGATAAAAGAACACCGTTAACTCTAAAGAGGCTGCGTATTCTAAACAACGTAATAAAGTTTCATCATTAGCCAAACCATGACGCGCATTAGTCACCGCAATACAACCAGCTTGACTTAAAGCAAACATATTGGCGGGTTGTTTGCCGTCTAAACCTTTGGTTAATGCTCCCATAGGATAAACATTGACCTGATTAGCTTGCTGATTTTTCTCTAAAATTTGCGCAACAATAGCAGCATTATCAATCACTAATTTGCTATTTGGTGGCAAGACAACATGAGCAAAACCAGCTTTAGCGGCTGCTTTAGTTTCACTAGCAATCGAACCGTGTTGTTTTTCGCCTTCACGCAAACTGGCACACAAATCGACAAAAGCAGGCAAAATCAAACAACCTGTGACATTTTGCACCTGTTGATGAGGCATGGCACGTGCTTCTGAACCAAAAGCCACCATACGACCATTTTCAACCAACACATCCATCACACGATCTAAATTGCTGGCAACATCAACAACACGGCCGCCTTGGAGTAATACAGCTTGACTCATGATTAAATTTCCCCACGTGCTGTTACTTGACCTTGCATGGTGAGGGCTAAAACTGCCATCCGCACTGCAATGCCATAATTGACCTGTTTTAAAATTAACGATTGATGACCATCTGCTACTTCAGAGGCGATTTCTACCCCACGATTAATTGGGCCAGGGTGCATGACAATGGCATTTGGTTTGGCATAGGCAAGTTTTTGTGGGGTTAAACCATATAAAGCATAAAATTCTTCAGGACTGGCTAATAATGGTGACTCCATACGCTCATTTTGAATACGTAAGGCAATCACCACATCTGCACCCTCTAAGCCCTGCTCTAAACGTTCATACAACTTCACGCCAAGTTGTTGAAAATCTTTGGGCTGCAAGGTGCGAGGCGCAATCACTCGAATTTCTTTTGCGCCCAAGGTTTGTAAAGCATAAATTTCTGAACGAGCCACGCGTGAATGACGCACATCACCAATAATCGCTACCGTTAACTGACTAAAATCGCCTGCATGACGGCGAATGGTTAACATATCCAACATACCTTGTGTGGGATGATTGTGCCGACCATCACCCGCGTTAATCACTGCCACTTTGGGTGTCACTTGACTAGCAATAAAATGCGCTGCGCCCGATTGTGAATGACGCACCACAAAAGCATCAGCGGTCATGGCTTCTAAATTCCACAACATATCTCGCAGCGTTTCGCCCTTACTATTAGAGGACTTGGCAATATCAATATTGACCACATCGGCACTCAAGCGTTTAGCTGCCACGGCGAAAGTGGTTAAGGTGCGCGTAGAAGCCTCAAAAAATAGATTCATTACGGTGCGCCCTGCTAATAAGGGTTGATTAGTAATTGCACCATCTTGATCCAAAAACGATTCGGCAAAATCTAAAATCTCGGTTAATTGTTCACGATTTAAGCCTTCAGTGGTTAAAAAATGGCGAAGGCGACCTTGTGCATTAAGCTGTAAGCGACTAGGCGTGTGGGCTGAGGACAAGTGCATGATAATTTACGATGTTATAAGAAAGTTGGCGTGATTTTAGCAGAAAGATAACCGTCTGTTGACGTTTTGAGTAGGCTCAGTTAAGAAACTATTTGTAGTAATAAAAACATCAATACGCGCAAGAATGATTCACAAAACACGCATATACGTTACAATGGTTGAAATAAATAAAAAGGTGTTGTGGCTTGTGTATCAACATAAGTCATTTGCTAAATAATACTTCAAGGCAAACTGCCTTGCTTTTGTTGAGATGGATGATGGCTAAACGATTAAAACTCCTCGATTCTGGTTGGTTAATGATGGAAACGCCCGAAACGCCAATGCACGTTGGCGGTTTGATGTTGTTTCAATTACCCGAAAACGCACCTGATGATTATATGCAGTCATTTTTTCAATACTTATTACAAGTTGATGATGTCTCTGCACCGTTTAATGAAAAATTACAGCGCGTATTACCTTTTAACTTAGATGCCAGTTGGATTAAAGACGGTAATTTTGATATTGAATATCATGTCCGTCCGTCCGCATTGCCCAAACCCGGCCGTATTCGTGAGTTGTTAGCTTTAGTGTCACGGTTACACGCGCAACGTATGGATCAACGTCGCCCAATGTGGGAATGTTATTTAATTGAAGGCATTGAAGGCAATCGTTTTGCTGTCTATAGCAAAATTCATCATTCGATGGTCGATGGTGTTGCCGCTACTCGCCTCATGCAATCACGCATGGCACGTTCTGCCGATGAAGATTTGCCACCAATTTGGTCGGCTGAATGGACAAAACGTTTACCTAAAAAAGAAAAGCGCAGTTTGCCCTTACCACCTTCTCCCAAAGAAGCCTTTCATAGCTTTAGCAATGGCGCAACTCAACTGATTGATTTGTTAAAAACGCCACGCGACAGTCATGCTAAAGCCTTATTTCAAGCTCCAAAAACCATTCTTAATCATAGAGTTACTCCTGCCAGACGTTTTGCCGCGCAGTCATGGCCAATGGAACGGATTCGTCATGTTGCCAAAGGTTATCATGCTACGGTTAATGATATTGTTTTGGCCATGTGTGGTGGCTGTTTGCGTGATTACTTAAAAAGTTATGATGCCTTACCTGCCACACCTTTAGTTGCACAAGTACCTGTGTCGGTGCGTGCAGCTGATGCCAGTGATGATAATGGTAATGCGATTAGTGCGGTGCAAGTAACCTTGGGAACGGATATTGGCAATCCTGTTGATAGACTACGTGCCATTCAAGAGTCAATGCACGCGGCCAAAAATCGGCTATCACACATGGAAAAAGCCGATATTAATGCTTTTACCGTGTTGAGTAATTTGCCGTTAATGTTAGGTCAAGCCACAGGGTTGGCTGGTCGACGCACCACGATGTTTAATGTGGTGATTTCTAATGTACCCGGCCCGAAAGAGCCATTGTATATGCACGGTGCAAAAATGTTGGCTAACTATCCTGTGTCATTGATTTGGCATGGTTATGCGGTCAATATGACGGTTCATAGTTATGTGGACAGTTTAGACTTTGGCATTATTGCTTGTCGTGATACTGTGCCGCGTGTACAAAGAATGTTGGACTATTTGGAAGATGCGTTGGCCGCGTTGGAAAATCATTTACCAAAATAAAGCCCCCTCGCCCTAGCCCTCTCCTAATTAGGAGAGGGAACTTCATCGTTATGATAACCTGCATCACAAACCTAACGCATAAACCCTAATTCAAATACTTGAGGGCGTAGTTTGTCACTGAGTGTGTCATAGGCGGTTTTAAAGGCTTCAAAACTGACAGGTATTCCGTCTTTGCTACGCGCTTCTAAGGCTTTACGAATTTGATACCATCCTACATCGGCACGATTTAATTTTAACTCTTGGCGTGTATGGTGGTCATCTGTTTGGCTAAAATAGGCTTGCCACAGTTTTTTACCTTCACTTAATACGGCTTTGGCCTCTTTGGACAATTTTTTGCCTTTAAGATATTGCACCATAAAATACGATTCAAAACGGTCGGGCGCGTTGACTTCGGCTTCGGTAAAGGGAATAAAATGATTCACGATTGACCATTTTTTGCCGTTCCAGTCTAAGTCGTTGGCACTGGCAGTTAAGTTGCTGCCGTTAAACAACATCCATATTAAACAATCGTTTTTAAATTCCTCTGTCAGTGGTTGAGTAGGTTGCAAAAATTGGTCACGGTCGTTAAGCCATGTGGGTTTGATTAAACGGCGGACAGAAAAGACTATGGCGGCTTGCCAAAGGTTTTTATCAGTCACAAAAAAGCCGCCAGCACTACAATAACCTGATGATAATAACGCTGTTAGGTTTGCGTGTTGTATATCTCCTCCGGGGCAAATCATGCTCGCTATTGCACCATCTGCCCATTTTGTTCCCCTGACATCTTTGG
>ERZ650309.1170-NODE-1170-length-12425-cov-4.740097_pt1 | contig 12425 bp, 7 predicted proteins | sample MGYA00376245_ERZ650309 | MGnify/ENA primary metagenome ERZ650309 (study PRJEB26733, sample SAMN07839294) | wastewater metagenome | biome: urban; feature: wastewater treatment plant; material: waste water | place: USA: North Carolina | collected 2016-04-26 ...
TGCTCTTCCGATCTGACCAACAGGCTTTCTTGTTTTGGTTTCCATATCATAAACATAAAGATTCGCTTCGTTGACCGAGAGACTCTCCTGAAGAATCAGTTTACGGTCATCAGGTGCCCAGTCGGTCACTGCCCATCCACCACCTTTCACTTCACACACCATTGATGTTGTAGCAGGATCCAAAGGATTCATCACATACACATCACGATCAGTACCATTTCGTTTTGTAGAAGTGTAAGAAATTTTTGTGCGACTATTGTTCCATCTGATGTTACCATTTTGCGACCTCCCACCATCGGTGAGCAATGTGATATTGCCGCTCTTCATATCATAACGGTAGAGTTGCCCGAATTCATTACCGCCGGCATCGCGAGAGAAAATAAAATAGTTTCCACTCACAGGTTCAAATGTGGCACCCGACACCGGTTCATCAAAAAAAGTAATTTGCTTTCGTGCTCCCATTGGCATAGAAAGGTAATGCAATTGAGGAGTGTTGCCGAATCGTGTTGAGACCAGCATTTCCCGTTTGCCGGGAACCCAATCGACATGTCCTGCAGAACGTGATTCGGTATACTTGCGAACAGCTTCACCGGTTGCAACAGGAATGGCTGGAATGTTTTTCAGAATCAGCTGGTCGCCGGGTTTAATATTGCCCGGTTGCTGTGCCATCACACTGTAAGCAAGAACTAATGACAATAATAAAATGGAACAATACTTCATAGGTTCAGAAATTAAGAGTTCAATGTAAAAACAAAGTTAGCAGAAGTTCTAAAACAGGAGCATACATGATGATGTTGATTGTCAGCTGTCGCGGTATCGCCAAAGATGTCGGCAAGCCAGTGTGCGATAGGGCCTCCATACGGAAGCGGTCTCTTCCATTTCCAGAAGCAATTTACGTCCATCACCCTTCAATCCATATAAGTCTTTCATGGCATTTCTGATTCCCACATCATCCAAAGGCAGAATATCGGGGCGGTTCATGGTGAACATGAGTATCATTTCAGCGGTCCATTTACCCACACCTTTGATCGCGGTCAGGTAAGCAATCAGTTCCTCATCACTGAGTTTCGAAAGCTTTCTATACTCGAATCCATGAGTGAGGGCATACTCAGCTATATTTTTTAGGTAACCGGCTTTCGCATAAGAGAGCCCGGCTTCACGCAACTTCTCCACCTTCATTTTGATCAGGCGCTCAGGTTGTGGATCTTCATCGCTGAACAGATTCAGAAACCTGCCAAAAATGGTATCACCAGCTTTGGCAGAAAGTTGCTGACTGGTGATGGATCGAAGTAATGCAAAGTAAATATCCTTGTGTTTGCCATGTGGAAACTCACCGGTTTTACGAATCACTTTCCTGAGGATAGGATCCTTCTTCAGAATCTTATAAGCGTCCTGCAGGTCCCACGTAACTTTTGCCATTTTATTTTCAAATTGAGGCAACAATTTATGCAATTAATATGTCAATTGCATCAGTTGCTCGTTCGTTCCCCTAGTAAAAAAAATAATTCCTAACTTTGCACAAACCTTAATCTATGAGAATCACCCTGTTAAGCACATTTCTATTCCTTTCCTTTGCTTTAAAAGCCCAAACCCCCAACCTACACTGGGCCTACAACAATAACGGTAAATCTTTTTACGAGGACCGGGGTCAGCAGATTGCAATAGACAGCCAGGGGAACATCATTACCGTGGGCTATGCACAAAACCATTGTACTGATTTAGATATTGTGGTACTCAAATACAATAGCGCCGGGGATACTTTATGGAGAGCTCTTTATACCGGTATGGGAAACTACAATGATGAAGACACCCCATCTGATATCTGTCTGGATGCAACCGGAAATATATACATCACCGGAAAAAGCGAATTTGGAAGTAATACTGCTATGGTGACACTAAAATATTCACCTTCCGGAACCCTTCAATGGGCGAACCGCTATACTACTGCCATTGAATCGTTTGGTAATGGCATTGCCGTGGATGCATCGGGGAATGTATACTCAGCCGGTAGTTCAGGAAGTTTCAGCGACAAAGATTTTATTCTCATTAAATACAATGCATCGGGCACTCAACAATGGTTCAAAACTTACAGCATAGGATCATCAGATGAGGCCATTGATGTTGTTGTTGACAATACAGGTAATCCGGTTATCACAGGTAAAACCAGCACGACCGGTTTTTCATTCAATTACACAACAATCAAGTACAATAGTGCCGGGGTACAGCAGTGGCTTGCCGACTACAACACTCCATTAGGAAACTATTCAGATCAGCCTGTAAAAATTAAAACCGACGGTTCCGGTAATGTGTATGTTACCGGATTCAGCAACTATTCAACAATAAACACCAGGGACATTCATACCATAAAATACGATGCATCAGGTAATGTGGTTTGGGAAAACAATTACACCAACCCATCTATTGCAAACGACGATTTCCCTTATGACATGACAACCGATGGGGCAGGTAATTGTTATATCATAGGGTCGACGATAGGAATCACCGGAACAGGTCAGGATATATTGGTTCTCAAAATAAATAGCAGCGGACAATTGTCATGGTCGGCTGCAATTGATTCAGCAGCAAGTACCGACTACCCCGGATCAATTACACTCGACCCTAACGGCACCACCGTATACGCTGCAGGACACATTTCAACAGGACCTGACCCATACTTAACCCGCGACTGGATCGCAGTCTCTTTTGATACCTCAGGTCAGGAACTGAACCGGATCGCATTGGACGGCCCCGGAGGAAACTTTGATGTAGGACTTGGCATTGCTGCCGGACCGGGAGGTCAGGTTGCTATGACCGGAATGTTTTTGATGGCTGATGAACTTCATGCCAATGGTGAAACTTCAACAGTGTTATTCAACAGTTCGCTACAACCGCAATGGACCCGATACGATAACGGATCTTATCTGGTTGACGACCAGGGCAGCGATATGGTTGCCGATGAATCCGGAAATACCTATGTCTGCGGATTTTCTGAAGGATTAATATCGAGCTATGACGATCTGATCGTATTTAAAGTAAATGCTTCAGGTCAGTTGGTTTGGGAATACCGGTGGACCGGCATTGAAGAGACATCTGATGAAAGAGGTATGGCCATTGCCATTGACGCACAGAAAAATGTTTATGTAACCTGTAAAGTCGACACTTCCCTATCAGGAAACTACAACGACATTTATACCATAAAACTGAGTCCTAACGGTCAGCTCATATGGGAAAATTACTACAATGGAACAGCAGGTGGATCAGATGTGCCTGTAGGAATTGCAGTTGATGGCTCCGGAAATGTTTTTGTAGCTGGAACAACAGCATCAACAGGTACCGGACTTGATGGCGTGGCTATATGTTATGATTCAAACGGGACACAGTTATATGCCACCACGTATGATGGCGGTGGACAATCAGAGTATTTTCTGGATATGGCCATCGATAACTCCTCTAACCTTTATGCGGCCGGTGGTTTCAATCCACTTTCAGGGGCATTTACCGACGGCTTGCTGGTGAAATTTAATCCTGCAGGAACAGTTGAATGGGACACCACTTATGATTATGGCGCAGGAACCGGCGACCGCGATTTCTTTAACAGCATTGCCATTGATAACAATCAGGATATTGTTGTTGCCGGTCAGAGTAATTTTGATTTTATCACAGCCAAATATGATCCTTCCGGCAACCAGTTATGGTTTGACAATTACAGTTACAGCACCTTTACCGATTCAGCAACTACCATTGCTACCGATGTAGATAATAATGTTATTGTAGGAGGAAATTTTGGTCAGTTTGTTGCATCAGATTTTGGCGTTGTAAAGTACAATGCCGCAGGTGTGTTCCAATGGTCACAAAAATATTCCAATTCAGCTGGTGCAGATGACATGGTAAACGACATGGTTATTGATGACAACGGGAGCATTTACCTGGCCGGATATGAAACCGCTAACTTTACCACAAACTACAATTTCATGGTAGTTAAATTCGATTCTGCCGGAACATTCAAATATGAACTCATCTGGTCGGAAGTTGGAGGTGTTGATCCCGATTACGGAAAAAAGATCGACCTCGATTCAACCGGGAACATTTATGTTATGGGCGATGGAAGTGATAACTGTTTTGGAAATATATTTATAAATGGCTTCAGGTGGGATATCATGGTGATCAGATATGGACAAGGTATATTTTCCGGTTCGGAAGAATTTCCGTTACAGAAAGATGAATTAGTTGTCTTCCCAAATCCCTCTTCATCTGTTTTCAATATCCGTTTCCCGGAATCGTTCCTGACTAATTCGAAATTACAACTCGACATATTTGATATCACCGGCAGAAAATGTTTTTCGAAAGACGTTTCCGGTTTGTCAGGCAGTACCATCGATGAAGCTGCTCTACATAAAGGAGTATTCCTGGTGGTACTCACCGGAGAAAATGGAGAGCGCAAAACATGCAGGATGGTGAGAGATTGAGGTGGCGATTATTGTTTCAGAATTCTCCATTCTCGCGGGTAGTAGTTGTTGACCCTGTTTCCAAGTGCCTTTATCCAACCCAAAGGAAAATGTTCGTAGGTTACGAGCATCCATCCTTTTTCAGAAAATGGGAGCTGAAGTGCACCGCATTGCAGGTAGGTGATGGCATCCGGCTCCTCCAGATTTACACGCTTCACTTCAGGATGTACATCAATGCTGAGAGCTAACTCCTGCGAAGGAATGAAATCTTTACCTTTTGTTGTTCCTACATGCACACCTGCTTTCCTTACAAAGAGATGATCCTGAATTAAGGTTATTGAAGCGAAATGCTCTTCCGGAAAAGCATACAACTCATCCTCATGACTGTATGGTATAAATCGTGTTTGATTGTTTAGCAGTCCTTCAGGAAATTTAGCGGTTTCCTTCTTACCGGAATTTTTTGTTCTTTTTTTCACTTCCTCTTCCGCTTCGCATTTTCTGAGTGCTGAAATAAAGAAACCTTCGCCTTTAATACGGTGTGGATAAAACCTCAACCCTCCCGAAGATTTAACCATTTCATTGTTGAACAGAGGCAAGTCGACAAGCTCCATTCCATATGTGGAAATCATTCGGGCAACCTGTTCCTCGTTTTCACTTTCTTCATAGGTACAAGTGCTGTAAATTATATAGCCTCCTTCTTTCAGGGCAGGATATAAGTCATCGAGAATTTGATGTTGGCGCCTTGTGCAAATATTAACGGAATCAGGACTCCATTCATTACATGCTTCAGGATCTTTGCGGAACAAACCTTCACCGCTACAGGGTGCATCCACAATTATCACATCAAAAAAACCTTTCAGAGCTGAAAATTTTTCTGGTTCATTTTGTGTCACCACAACATTTGAGCATCCCCATTTGCTGAGGTTCTGTGAAAGAATTTTATTTCTCGAAGGAATCACTTCATTGCTCACCAACAAGCTTTGCTGATCCAACAGTGAGAGAATATGTGTTGATTTTCCTCCCGGAGCTGCACAGGCATCCAGCACACGTATTCCTTTTGAGCTTCCTGCAACAGCATTAAAAACCTGTTCAAGAAACATTGAACTGGCCTCCTGAACATAATAACATCCGGCATGAAATAAAGGGTCAAATGTGAATGAGATGCGCTCAGGAAGATACCTGCCATTTTTTGCCCAAGGGATATGCTCTTGCGAATCAAATTTTGAAACTGACTTAAAAGGATTGACTCTCACCGAAACAGGAGCTTGCGTTTCATGTTCAGCAAAAAAGAGTTCTGCTTCCGGCCCCAGCCGGAATTTCATTGCATCAGTAAAAGCTTTCGGTAACACATCCGAAAAATAGAAAAAAATACAATGCCTTTGGCAGGATTAAAATTTTAAACAGCGCTTATTGTAAAATCAATTGCACCACATTTGAAGGGTGGGCACTGTTCACATTAGGATATACTTTTTTGAAAGTCGCAGGGTCAATGTAGGAATTCGCATAAATTCCTTCGCCGTAAGCAACTACAAAAAGTGTATCGCCACGATTGAATCCGTTGGCATATAACTCAGCAGCAGAAAAACCATTCAGGTTGCCTGAACTTTGAGTGGCGAGCCATTTATAAGAAGGCGTATATTCATAATTGGTGTGACTTACACCGCTGTTCCGTGAAAAGAAGAGACGGATGCCGCGCTTATTTGTAGCATCAGGTGTCGGAGCAACAGTACAATTAAAAACACATGATGAATCAACAGGATTTATGGATGCCGTAAGTGCTGTCACCAATGTGGTGCTGAGTTGACCAAGAGTATCAATACCTGTAAGTTCCGTGTTTGCAAAATTCGTCACTGGAATAGCGAACTTTTTAAATGTTCCATACCCATATTTCTTAAATTCAATATCGTGCAATCCGTCACCTAAACCATATATCAGATATGAACCTCCCTCATTGGTGTTACCGGTAATATTTCCGGTAGTAGTGAGAATCACACCCTGATGATCGGTGGCAATAACACCAAACTCATCGGCCAGACGTACTTTTCCTGTGATGCTACCTTTGAAAACGGTTTCATTCTCGGGCTCCTTGGTACATGAACTAAATGTTACAGCAAAAGCTAATGCGCTAATAATTAATGAGTTAAATTTCATGACCTGATCGTCTTAATGAGTGATTTGAGGTCATACGAAAAGCGAAAAATAAGGTTCCGGACATGCTACGGACTAAGTAGGTACTGCCGGTTTTTCGGAATTATCATTTCAAAAAACGCTTAATAAACAGATTGAAAAAACTAATCTCTACCAATCAGGGCAACACGATCATGGCTACGTTTGATGGTGATGCAGTATTGATATTAGGAAAAATCTGCCCCGCAACAGGATCTAAATAACTGTTCGAAACGATGGTTTCGCCATAAGCAATAGCATAAACGGTATCTCCTGAGACAAACCCGTTATTGTAAAACTCGGCGCGTTCAAATCCTGTAACGGTAACCGATGATGTGGTGCCTGTCCAGTAACTTGAAGGTGCAAAAAGATAATCGGATGCAGTTACATCTGACGATTTACTGAAGAACAATCTGAATGCTCTCGGATAATTGGTTCCCGGTAAGGGCGACAAACTACAACTGAAAGTAAAGGTGGAATCAACAGGGTCGAGTACCATGGTAAGTGCAGAAGGAACCGTTGTACTTACCGGCGCCAGTTTAATGGTGTCGCTAATGATAGTTGTACCATTGCCATTCGCAGGAACAACCTCCAACCCGAATTTTTTATAAACAGCATATCCGGTTTTTTCATAAGTGAGCGAATAGGTCGCCTCACTCAAATTGTTTACCTGGTAATTGCCCGACGCATCTGAAATATCATACTTCCCACCATCTTCCGAAATTTTCACTCCGAAATGATCGGTCAACTGCACTCCGAATTCATCAACCAGTTTCAGCTGCCCGGTAATTTGCCCGTAGGTTCGCACAGGCGTTTCCTCCTTATTGTCGCACGAAACAAATGTTAATACTAGTGCAACAGCAGCGAGATAAATTGGTAAATTCTTCATTTTTATAGAGTTATGATGCAAAAATAATCAAATCAAGAGAACATGATGCCTCTCCGTCAAAAAGTAATTAACACCCCTCCATAATCCACAAAAATAAATTATATATTTGTAGTTCAGGGCGTTCCATCCGGAACTTCTCGCTCTTCGCTGCGTATAGTCATTACCTTATTATTGGGCTTCTCATGAGCCATAGTTGCTGCCGATACCTGTTATCGATTCTTCTTTTGTTGAGTTCGTTCGTGCAAACGAAGGGACAAACGGTATTTCTCGATGATTTCACCCGTGCGAACAACAATGTTGTAGGTAACGGATGGTCCGAAACTGAAACCGTAGCAAACACAGCCGCAACCATTAATGCCAATCTGCTCAGGTTAGGAAGCAATACTGCAGGACGCGATTATGTGTACCGCGATGTTAGCACTGCATACAATACTGTATTCAACACTAACACCGGATTGCTTACATGGGCATTTAACATGAGGCAATCGAGATCAGATCCCTCAGGATTTGATGCAGGCAATTACGGAGTCGTATTCGTGATTGGTTGCGACAACAATAATTTTCTTACAGGAAACGGATACGCTGTAGTATTGGGAAATTCAGGTACCGGCGATAATTTACGTTTGGTTCGTTTTACAAATGGTATTGATGCCAATTCGAATTTCACAAATATCATTGCGCCTGCTGTTGATTATGGATCCGACTATCTCACTGTAAAAGTTGTTTACAATCCCGTGGGTAACGCCTGGAGCCTATACGTAGGATCCAACCTGGGCTTTTTTGATGACCCGTTGACTGCAACTTATGGCCAGCTTGGGGTTACCACAGCCGATGCTGTGTATACCGGCACCGATTTGTTATGGTTAGGCTGTGGCTGGAATCATGCCACTTCAGCGAGTGATTTCGGATATTTCGATAATATACGCATCCCCAACTTGTGCAATGTGGCACCTGAGCCAACAACTCCTTCGTCGGCAGTCACTGCCACATCAATAGGAGCCAACAGTGCAACACTCAACTGGACTCACGGTAACGGAACCAGTTGCATTGTTATTGGAAGATTAGGCGGAGCGGTTACCTCCACTCCTGCCGATGGTGCAACGTATGTGGCAAATGCTTCTTTCGGATTGGGAACACTTCTTGCTCCCAACGAATATGTTGTTTATGTCGGCAGCGGAAATTCGGTGGTGGTATCAGGACTCCTTCCTATAACAAATTACGAATTCAGGGTTTTTGAATATAATGGATCAGGTTGCATCACCAATTACCTTGTCTCTAATCCGGGTATTGTTTCCTTCACAACAATATTATGCATTCCCGATGTAGAACCTACTGTTCCTGCATCGGCACCGGTTATTGTATCGGGTTTATCGAGCAGTATTCAGGTAGCATGGACAAGAGGAAATGGTGCCTATTGCATTGTAATTTGCAGAGCAGGCGCAGCGGTCTCTGCACCTCCTGTTGATGGAATTGCCTATATCGCGAATGCTGTATTCGGCACCAGTTCAACTACCGCTCCCGGTGAATTTGTAGTTTATTCGGGGACCGGAAATACTGTTACCGTTACCGGATTGCTTGCAAACACCACTTATCACTTTGCCGTTTATGAAATGAATTCAACGGGATGCAACACCAATTATCTCACTGCAAATCCCGCTCTCATTTCAGGAACTACTTCAGCAGTTTCAAATTACAATCTCTATTTCGGAAACCTTCACTCGCACTCCGATTATTCTGATGGCGACCTCGATAATGTTTGCAATGGGGCCAATTCAGCCTATTGCTGTTATGATATCGGAAACACAGCACTGAACTTCGACTTCATGGGCATTTCCGATCACAATCACAATGAAGGACCGGTAATGACACCCGGCAAATACAGCAGCGGTTTAAATGAAGCCATCACCTACAATGCTGCACACAATGATTTCGTTGCCTTGTTTGGCATGGAGTGGGGAACCATTTCAACCGGTGGTCACGTAGGTGTTTACGGCATCAATCAGTTGGTTGGATGGAACACAGGCAATTATAATATTTATTGCGCCAAAGGCGATTACAACACACTTTTTAATCTGGTAGCTAACACACCAAATGCATTTGCAACCTTGTGTCACCCTAATAATTCTGATTTCGGAAATATTGCCAACACGCCTTACAATGTGATTTATGATAATGCCATTGTTGGTGTAGCAGTTAAAAACGGACCTTACAACTCAACCAACATTTCCTATACTGATCCTGCTGCCGGCAACAATGCCAATTACTATAACAATTTGCTGAGTGACGGCTATCATCTGGGGCCTACTGTTGATCTCGACAACCATAACTCAGCCACCATGGGTAAATGCAGTCAGGGCAGAACTGTGGTACTGGCCACATCACTTTCTCAGGCATCAATTACCGATGCCATGCTCAACATGCGCTTTTATGCAACCGAAGATTACAACCTGAACGTTGCATTTACTGTGAATACCACCTATCCGATGGGCTCCATCGTAACACAATCTACCAACCCGGTATTTGATGTGGTCAGTTCAGATCCTGATGGAGAAGCTATCACTCAAATCAGAATTCTTTACGGTGTGCCGGGAAGCAGTGTCGCTCCAACTGTTCTTACTTCAGCAGCGAATGTAACTTCTTTAAACTTCACACACACATTTGCTACAGGAACATTTTATTACTATGCCGAGCTCACACAAGCCGATGGCAATATTACATGGACCTCACCTATCTGGTATACCAAAATCACCTCTCCTCTTCCCATTGAATTGCTAACCTTTACGGGAAGAAATACCAATAAAGGAAATCTGCTTGAATGGGTAACAGCTACCGAACTCGATAACGACTATTTCACCTTGGAAAGAAGTCGTGACGGGATTCACTTCGAACCCATTGCTGTGATCGATGGTGCAGGCACCAGCATGTCGCCATCCTATTATGAATTCACCGACAAATTTGCCAAAACAGGTTACAACTATTATCGCCTGAAGCAAACCGATTTCGACGGACATTTTACTTATTCCAAAATCATCCTCATCCGCACCGAAGAAAAAACAGCTCCATTTGGTATATACCCTAATCCCAATCGTGGCAACTTCATCGTCAGATTTGACGAACAGGGATCGTTCCGCATTGTGCTGATGGATGCAACAGGACGAATTGTTCATTCTGAATATGCAGAAGGTGTTTCCGATTACGAAATCACCTTGCCGGGAATAGCTTCCGGATTTTACACCATCAGAATTCTGAATGACGAAACATCATGGTCAGCAAAAATCATGATCCAGCACGACTGATATTTTCTGATTTCATCAGCCGACAATTTCACAAAACTATTACTAAAATTTTCAGTAGCTGCTGTTTGCCTGTTTCATAAACTGGCGCACCCTGTTTCTCGCATTATCTCTTACATTCATGTAAAAGAGGTTATAGTCAACGATATGATAATTTTTGAAATTGAAGAACATCCTTCCCCGGAAACGCGGTTCGTTGATGCGAAGCACCCCATCGGCCACCTGTGCATCACAAATTCCGGGAAGCACCTCATCGAATTTCCATAATACACTACCCTTGTTCAATTCTCGTTTCGCATATTCATTACCGTTAGTCCATAACAACGGGTTAACACAAACCGCATCACGATTTGGTTTCACATAGCCTTTAGGGAAATACCCCTTTGCATAGGTCCGCCATGAAACATAACATCCGGTATCATCGGCACTATTACAGGGCCGTAGTATTGTAAACAAGGTATCGTAAACAGGCATTCCCACCAGGTATGCAGCAATCAATCTGGTGGCAGGAGAAGGTTTGTCATAGTATTCCTGTAACAAACGTATGGCATGTGTTGTCCCCTGCGAATGAGAAGCAATGACCACGGGTCGGCCCTCGTTGTAATGATTCAGATAATATTCAAAGGCTGCCTTCACATCACTGTAAGCAAGGTCAAGCGCCTGTTCGCCTTTTTCTTTCTCTGAAGTAAAATATGCAGCAATAAATGCCTGCCGGTAACGTGGAGCAAATACCCTTCCTGCAGCATTGAAAACCGAAGCCTGATTCAGTATACTACCCTTATCGGTTTCTGCAGCCACATCAGGATCGAGAGCATCGGCATTCCACCCTGTGCTTTTTGGATTATGCTTCAAATAGGAAGTGGGGTGAATAAAAAACACATCGGCATTGGTTTCACCCTGCTGATCGCGTTCACCCGAAGTGGCAGGCACCCTGTCGGCAGGATCATTTTTAAAGGGCAAAGCGGCCCAGCTGGCGGCTTCACTGTAGTCGGGTGCGGCAACAGCTACTGTAAAGGGTGCCGTCATAACAGGTGGCCGGTATCTGCCTGCGCATCCTGCCACCCAAACAGAGATCAGTAGTAACCAAAAGGATAAATAACGGTTCATATTTAGTGCGGAAAGCAGCAAATATAAGGCGGAGCGAGGCAAAAATCCATTATTTCAGGCAGTTCATTGCCAATAAACAACATCAATTGTACTTTCATCAGGAATCGTTTAATTTTGCAGTTATGAAAAGAATATTGTTGCTGGTGGTGAGCAGCCTCACCCTTCTGATTCCCGCAAAGGGCCAAACTACCCAGGGTGACCCCGAAAAGGGACTGGTGAAATGGATGACTCTTACAGAGGCTATGGAACAAAATAAAAAGTTCCAGAAACCGATATTGCTCGATTTTTATACTGACTGGTGCGGGTGGTGCAAACACATGATGAAAACCACCTATTCGGAACCTGATTTGGCTCAGTACATCAACAACTATTTCTACCCGGTTAAATTCAATGCAGAAGGAAAAGACACTATTGAATTCCTGGGCAAAGTATACAAACCCACATCTGCTGCTCCAAAATCGCCTCATGAACTGGCAAGATCGGAAGAGCGTCGTGTAGGGAAAGAGTGTCTTCGCCTGTGTAGAT
>ERZ650309.1171-NODE-1171-length-12419-cov-5.305079_pt1 | contig 12419 bp, 12 predicted proteins | sample MGYA00376245_ERZ650309 | MGnify/ENA primary metagenome ERZ650309 (study PRJEB26733, sample SAMN07839294) | wastewater metagenome | biome: urban; feature: wastewater treatment plant; material: waste water | place: USA: North Carolina | collected 2016-04-26 ...
AACTTACCATCTTTGATCACGACGACTGCGTCGGTGCGAATGATCGATTTTTCTTCCGATAAAAATGATTGTTTATAAAAATTTTTGCACGCAGGACTTGTGTCAACTGCATCTTTCAGTGGGTGAAGCTGCCATTCTACGCCAGGAAATTCGGCGGCCCACACAGGGGACGTTGCACCTAAAAACATTCCATTCATACTAGTTATAGCTGACGTATTCCAGCCTCCAATAGGCTGATTAAAGGATGTTGACTCTCTAAACATAGAACTCACATTTGTAACAGCAGAAGTGTTCCATGCTGATACGTCTCCATTGAAACTGGAACAGTTATAAAATATATAAAAGAATTACTAGGCATTTAAATATGAAGACGACAGAGCGATATTTGCACGTAAGCCGCAGTAGCATAGTAAATATGGTTAGCCTATTTGATGATCTAGTGAGCCGGGAGAATATTACATGGTAGAAAAGTGGATTGTTTCATTTATGAGTTGAACACAGCCAATACTATAATGTTGATAATCAATATTTAAAAAAAATGATATTTTATAACGGCAATCTTTACATTGTGAGGCACTTATCATCAAAAGATTGACAGATGACGCTCTATAAATTTTTATACAAAAAAGCTTCTATCAAAAGGAAGGTTTTAGACATTAAAGACGACATTATAAAAATTATAAAAAACCTGCTTGTAAAGTAATTTTTTTTATTATTTATTACTGTGCATATGACATTGACCCCAGACATTTGGTTTATTGGATTTGTATAAAGACTGATGATTTAAAAACAAAGATTACGAATAAATCTTTTCTTTTATTTTGGTATTCGTGAATTTCGCGACGCTTCATTTGAAACGGAAAGCCCGGAGCGCAGCGTGGACTTGTAGTGTAAAACCCAACCCGCAGGGGCACGCCCAAAAAATCTGCTTTACTAATTGATGATACGTATTTCTTTTTGTAAACAGAATTTTGATTTGTACGATATGCGCTATGGAATCATTTTTTCTAACACATAATATACCGCAGGGCAGAAGCTGCTGTTTTTTAAAGTGATGTTGATTCTTTTGAGCAATACATCTTCATCGGTATAAGGAAAACGGGCACAATCTGAGGGGCGGTTATCATAAATGCCACATCGGTTATCGGATTGTAAAAAGGGACATGGGGTTGATTTTGTTACATAATCTCCATCTACATCTAAACTCAGATAGGTTGCTATGAATGCACTTTCTTTCATACCAAGGCGCTTGCTGATGCGCTTGATATCTGGGGTTTTAAATCGGGGTGAATAGTTTTTGCAACAAGCGGCACATTGCAAACAGTCAATTTTTGAAAATGCTTCATCGTGCCAATCCGATAATTTTGAAATGTATGGTCTGGTATCTTTTTTTTCTAAAAAATGCTTGTAAGTTTTTCGTCTTTCTGCAGATTTTTTTTTCCAGTTTTCTTCCATGGCTCAAGAAAATTAAGCAAAATATAAACTACATTTTTTTGTTTGATAGGACAGAGAAAAGTACATGAAACTTATGTCGATTTTTTTCTTATAAACAGTATGGCACCCCATACTATGAGCAACTGTGCCACTGCATAGGTGATCATAATATAAATGCCGGAAATGGGTCTGGGCAGGTAAAATCTGTTTAAACCAATAATACTATCAGATATTACAAATAAAAATGCGCCAGGTAAAAAGTATCTAAGTGCATTATGTGCTAATCTTCTGCTTTGTGTAAGATTGGCTGCACATAGTAGCATGAAACCGATTGTTAATGAATATAAAATAACAGGAATTTCAAGATTTTGCTTTTCCATTTTTTCCCACATACAGACAATCTCCAATAAAACAAGACCCAATACACCAAATGACATTAATGATAAAAACGTACTGTCCTTCTTTCTAAATGGTCTTTTCCTATAGAAGAAGATAATGTAACAGATATGTGTAAGTAGAAAGAAGCCTAATCCTAATGCAAAATATCCTTTTGTATCCCCAAGTAGCAATACAATATCGCCAATGAGTGCGCACAACAAAGCTCCACATATTAAACGAACAGATACCCATTTATCTGTATGTTCTATTTCAAATACCAGAGTAAGAAATAGCAGTGGCATAAGGATTCCTTTGGTAAGAAATCGAAAGGGAGAATCCGGCTGAAATGTGATTAGTACGCAATCAAATACAACTGCGGCAGTATAAAATACAAGAAAAAAAAATGTAATTGGTTTCATGGCAAGGCTTAAATGTTATTGTTTGATGATCAATTTTTTATTGCTTCCTTTTGGTATAAAGAATCTGGTGAGTGAATCGCTAATAGCAGCAGTATCAGCTATTGTGGCTTTTTTCTCGATATAAATATGAAATGTTATTGCTCCCGCTGCATCTGTAACACTATCAAAATTTGCTGCATTTCCAAAGCTTTTTAATTGTGCAGTTCTGCTTGTTGCTCTTGTTTTGTTTGGTGTGGTTTCAATAACAAACTTGAATAATACACTGTCTCCGGCATTGATGCTGTTATTATTTGTGGTTGTATTATTTTGATTTGGAAGTGTTGGGTTTGTAGCATTGCTATCTACCGGATTTTCAACAACGGCATGTCCACCAGAAGTGTCGGTATTGCTACCCGTAAAAAAATATTGATAAATACCCCAGCCCATGGCTGATAAAATAATACCGATGATGAAAAAACTTACAATACCAGCCACCTTTTCTCCTGTTTTTGATTTTGTAGTATTTCTTTGAGCCGATGCTTGTGTTGGTTTTGCTTTTTTTATTACTTCACCAATCGATTCATAAGCTATCAACTGATACACACCTGTGGTACTATTTTTTATATAGCCTACACCGCTTATTTCAAAAGCTTTTCCAGTATTTATAAATTCACGTGCTTGCTCAAAATATGAGGATATATCAGCAGCCACGAGCATTCTATTTTTTCCAGTCTGCTCTGCAATGAATTGAATCAATTCATCAGAAGTAATTGCCTTTTTATCATATACAAACGACCATCCTGCGGGTAGTGTAGCTTGCTCCGTGTCTGTTTGTCCTCCTTTTTCAAGTATGCCAATTTTTTCAATAGCCAGCGTTTTATATTGTTGAAAATATGAAGCTATGTATTCATCGTATTTAGCCAAAGTATAAAGTTTGAATTAGTAATAGTACGTAATTATATCAGATGGCAAATGTATTTTTTTTAAGCAAATGCTTGCTTTTATTTTATTGTCATTTGGACCATGCATCATTTATGCGGAAACTTATACTGCTGTTATGCTAAAAAAACATTCTGACCCCTGTCGGGGAATGATGGAGTTTTCAGCTATTTGTATAGTATCTATACTAAATAAGCTACCAAATAATGCTTTATAAGTGGCTATATTGCCACCAAAAGGAGGTTCATTTCCATCAAATTCTTTTATAAAAAGTAAACCTGATAATTGGCCACCGGGTTTTAATAAGGAATGCATTTTTTTTATATAATCAACTCGCTCAGTAGGATGTAGGGCACAGAAAAATGTTTGCTCAATAATCAAATCATAAGTTCCATTATGCACAAAGAAATCTTCACACAGTATTTTTATTTGCTGGTTATACTGTGAGAATTCATTTTTTAATTTATCTATTAATTCAGGTACAATATCAATGACAGTAATATCCGTAAAACCTTTTTCTAATAAGTATTTTGCCTCATAAGCATTGCCGCATCCGGGTATTAAGATAGGGGCATGTAGATTTGTCAAAGTATCAAAGTATGCAACTAATGGTTGGGTAGCAGCACCCACATCCCAAGCGGGGTTGGTTGAATATCTTTTACTCCAGTAATCCGCATCAAACATGAACATTTATTTTACAATGCAACAATTATTCAATCATTTAAAAGAACAGAACAAAGTCGCTAAAAGGCATTTAATCTGATGCCATGGCTACTTGAGGTATCTTTTGTTTTCTTTTCCAGATCAAATCTTTTGTAGTAAGGTAATGTATCACCTTATGCTCAAGCCAATGATGAAAGGGTAATAATATGGCGATGAGTACAATTTTGATAGCCAATATTTTCCAAGGCTCACCATGTGTGAAATGATGAATTTGGTGATCCAATATCAATATGATAAATTCAAATAAAAATATAAATGCAAAAAAGCCCATCGTTTTTATGAGCGATTCAGATGCCTTAAATACGCCCAACAGCGTAAGGAGTATAAATACACAAATGATAGCAATGGTAATACCCATATACTGGAGGTTGTATTTTTGACGAAGTGCGTCTGCTGCCTCGGCTTCTTTTTTAAGTTTTCGCTTTGCCTCATTGTCCAACTCAATTTGGATGAGTTCATTTTTTTTAGTAATAGATTCTAAGCTATCGCTGTAAGTATTAGCAAGTTTATTAAAGTATAGAGCTTGTTCATAATTGCCTGTGCGGCTATAAAAACTATCTAATTCAATATAAGTTTTTTCCTTTACATCTAAACTCAATGTGGAATCAGCAAGGTGTTGCATGTAGTTTAAAATTCTACGTTCATTTGGCAAATCTTTTATTGCTTGATAATATTGTCTTACAGCATTGAGATTAAAAATGGTGTTGTTGTCATCATTATTCTTCAGCATAAAGGGTTCAAATTTTTTGTAATAGTATCCAGCCGAATCCAATTGCCTTTTTTCCATATAGTAAAGGCCCATAAGTTTATATATTTCATACTCCGCACCAATATTTATAAGAAAGGATCTGGCTTTGGGTTTATTGTTAAAAAATTTTAGTGCATTTTCGGTACTTTCTTTATTCAATAAAAAATTAAGGATGTCAAAATATATATTGATTTTATAGCCGTCCATATTTACGCTATCTGCTAAATTCAATGCTTTATCAAAAAACTTCATTGCAAGTGGTTTTTGATCTTGCTCTATATAATTTGATGCAATAGAGCGCTGCGCTACCATTACACTTTCCCATTCTTTTGACTTATAGCCTATGCGCTCTACTTCAAAAAAATATCTTTACTTTTTTCAAATTCTTTTAAGTCAAAATAAAATGAACCAAGATCCTCCATGGCAAGCAGTATTCGCTCTGTTGATTTACTTTTTTCAGCAAATTCCCTTGCACTTAGTAGAGATTGAAAAGCAGCTACATAATTGTCCTTTTGTATCCATGTATTGTATATACTGCTATAGCAAAGACTGATGAGGCTGTCGTTCCCATATTCTATAGCATTAGAAAGACCGATGTTGTTATACTCTAGAGCTTTATCATATTTATCATAAGCCCTGCATAATCTGGCACGTCTAAGTTGAGCGATTATAATATACTTTTCTAAGTTATAATTTTTAGCTACAGTTTCATATTTTTTTGTATATAGTTCAGCAAGTTCCAAATTATTTCTAAGCCCCCCATAATTCAAATATTGATGGCTTAAGTAGTGATAAACCAAACATATAGCCTCATGATCTCTGCTGGTTTCTGCCAACTCAATCATTTTATTTGCTAAGCTATCACAGTATTCGGGCTTTTCTGGTAAATCGGCATTTATCCTATAATTCATTTGCTCCAATGTATTGTATAGACCAGCTTTATCAAGTGGTTTATCATTTTTTTCACCTGCCTGCGCAGGCAATGAATATAGATGAGTCGATAATAGAATGATAGCCTGTAGAATAAAATATTTGAACTTCATAGTTTGCTAAATTATAGGTTGACCTTATTTAAGAAAATTTTTGTTTAAATAGATCTCAACACATGCACAGATAGGGCATTTTTTGACAAGACTATCCAGCATCCATTGTAGCTTTTATTTGCTTTTAAGTTTCATAGTTTATAAATTACCAAAACATGCAACAAATTGACCAAGCAATCATTTTAAAAATGATAATCCTAATGCGTAGTCAATATCTTAATGAGTTGTAAAAGAGCAGATACCAAAAAAACGATACCTAAAAAAATGTTCAATGTTTTATTACTGATTTGATAACGCTGTACTAACCATTTCCCACCATGTATATATAATGCTAGACCAGCCAGTGTACCCAATCCGGCGCCAATTGTAAAACAATTAAAATCCAGTGAAGAATTTGATAATAATTCCACCGTTACCAAATAGCTACTCCAAAAAAACCAAAAAGGTATTTGTGCAGGATTTACAGCACTCATAGTAATGCCTAAAAAAAAACGTGGCATATTGTTATTAATTAGTACACCTTTTTTGCCTGGTGCAGCTTTTATAGCAGCAATAAAACTTATACACCCTAGTAGTCCAAACACAGCCACTGTAAACCATTGAATAAGTATAAAAAAATCTTCATTTTCACTCAACCATCCTACTCCACTCAAGGATATTCTCAAATATATAATTTCCACCAAAGCCACGCCCATTGCATATTCCCATGCATTCTTTTCATTTTCTTCAGTGCCAATCTGTGTAGCAGTTACAGCAAGGTTTCCCAATGGTAACTGCCCTACAAAACTGATAGCAGCTCCAACTAATCCAATAAAAAATAAATCAATAAATACAGACACGGTGCAATAATAAGGATAAGTGTAATGGTCAATTCAGGATATTATCAATCTAACCAAAATCTTAAACTCGAATTTGTTATGAAAATTCAAAATACAAATGGTATATAGTAAAGTGGTTCAACTTAATTTTTTAGCAGAAGAATTTCAAAAATTAAAAATTAAAAAAATTTATGTAAAATACTTCCGTACAAAGCAATTCGTTTTTTATAATAAATTGGCACATCGAACTCTGAATTTTTTGTGCTTTATGTCAATAAATAAAATGTACTACAAGCTTTATGGATTTATCATTCATTTAGCATATCAGTATGTCATAATAAAAAGGCTGCCTTTGTGTAGGCAGCCTTAAAAATAACAAAACTATTAGTTCTATGCTTCTGTTTCAGCAGCAGCGTCATCAGCTTTTGGGGCCTCGGTTTTTGATTCTTTTTTTGAATCAGATTTTGTAGCGTCCTCCGCTTTTTGAAGTTTTTGTTTGATTTCTGCAAGTGCACCCAAATCTCCCAAAGTTGCTTTTTCTACTTTGTTTTGGATTGTTTTTACAGCCTTGCGTGCTTTATCACTTTCGCTACGTGCTTCTTTTTTTGCAGATTCAACTTCTTCTGCTTTGGCTTGCTCCCAAATTCGGGTATGGCTTACAACTATGCGATGCTCGTGACGATCAAATTCCAATATTACAAAACTTGCATGCTCTTCTACAACTAAGCTCTTTCCATCTTCTTTCACCAAATGTCTGTTTGGTGCAAATCCTTCTAAGCCATAAGGTAATTGAATAAGCGCACCTCTGTCATCCTTGCGGGTTACAGTGCCTTCATGCTCAGAACCAGGAGCAAATGTTTCCTCTAAAGTATTCCAAGGATCTTCTTCTAATTGCTTATGACCCAATTGAAGCTTACGATTTTCTTTGTCGATAGAAAGAATGATAACATCCATTTCCTGACCTGCTTTTACAAATTCTGATGGGTGATTGAAACGCTTCAACCAGCTAAGGTCACTCACGTGTATCATACCGCCAATACCTTGCTCAAGCTCTACGAAAACGCCATATTGTGTAAGATTCTTTACAATAACATGGTGCTTGCTTCCCTCTGGGAATTTTTCTTCAATGGTATTCCAAGGATCGTCAGATAGTTGCTTAATACTTAAGCTCATCTTGCGGGTTTCCTTATCCAATGTTACTACTTTAGCTTCATGTTCATTGCCCAGCTTAAAGTATTCTTTAGCATTAATTGGCGTATTGGCCCATGTAATTTCACTTACGTGTACCAAACCTTCTACCCCTGGCATTATTTCAAGGAATGCGCCATAATCTTCAATATTTACAACCTTACCTTTTACAGTTTCATTTTCTACAATTGTTTCAGATAGTACATCCCAAGGATGTGGCGTTAGTTGCTTCATACCAAGACTGATGCGCTTTTTATCATCATCAAAATCAAGCACAACAACATTTACCTTCTGGTCTATTTTCAACACCTCTGTAGGGTGGTTGATACGACCCCAAGATATATCTGTAATATAGAGTAAACCATCCAAACCACCCAAGTCCATAAATGCACCAAAGTCTGTAATATTTTTTACAATACCTTCAAGTACCTGGCCTTTTTCGAGCTTACCTATGATTTCGGCACGTTGTGCTTCTATATCGCTTTCTATAAGTGCTTTGTGTGATACAACTGCGTTCTTTATCGTTTCATTTACTTTAACTACTTTAAATTCCATTGTTTTACCAACAAACTGATCGTAATCAGTAACAGGTTTAACATCAATTTGAGAACCGGGAAGGAAAGTTTCCAATCCAAGTACATCTACAATCAAACCGCCTTTTGTTTTGCTGGTAACCAATCCGGTAACCACTTCGCCAGTTTTATGTACTTCAACAATTTTTTCCCAAGAGCGGTGTACACGGGCAAGCTTGCGGCTCAGGAAAAGATTACCATTGCGGTCTTCTTTCTCCACTACCATTACTTCTGCCTGATCACCAACTACTGGTTTGCTGGCATCTCTAAATTCGTTTAAGGAAATAAGTCCATCACTTTTAAAACCAATGTTTACAACAGCATCAGTATTTGTAATGGCTACGATGGTTCCAATCATGATTTCACCATCTTCAATGGCAACAAAGGTCTTTTCATACACTTTGTCATAGCGTTCAGTTTCTTCCGGTGTGTAGATGGAAACATTACGTTTGTCCACGCTCCAGTCAAAATCATCGTGTGCAGCCACTGTTTCTTCCACAGGTGCTTCAATTGTAACATTGCTTTCTACAACAACCTCAGCTGGTGCTGCTTCTGTTTGTGGGGTTTCTTGTACAGGTTCATTTGTTGACGCTGCAGTGGTTTCTACGGCATTTTCTGCCTGTGGAACCAGCTCCTGTTCATCAGCGTTTTGTGAATTAATATTGTTTTCGCTCATATAAAATTCCCGTTTTTTTATCGGGGGCGCAAAAATAAGGATTTTACTCCTTTTATTATATGCTTTACTACTGATTCCTAACAGTAGATATCAATTAGGAACCTCATTGGTGTTTTTTTTGACAATTTTCGGGTTGTGTAGATGGAAGTTTTATCAAATCAGGTGTCCTAAGAAGGTCAATTTCTGTTTTGCTGGAGAATCATCCTCAACCACATCCTAATATTATATCCTTTATTCCTTACAGATAGCTTATACTTGTATCAAATTTTTTCACTGCTAAAATCAAAGCAAATGCCGGCAAAAAATTTCCTCGTAAAAATAAATGATGCTACAAAATATGTTTGCCTGATATACAATGCAGGAAATGCTGCCATTCAGGCAGCAAAAGTAAAAATTGACAAAAAGGATACACCAATGGATACTGATGGCGAGCCACTTAAAACAGATCAACCTTTTAGGCTGGGTTTGGGTAATGTCCTAAAAGGAAAAGAGGTCGTTTTACTATGCACACTTGCCCCAAATCCTGCTGTACAAAGCAAAGAACTGTCTTTAAGTTTTTCATTGCAGAATGCAAAACAAATCGGGAATGCAAAGCAAGGGCTCACCACAACAGATTATACCAATGGATATGCATTATTTGAAATAACTCTAAAATTAATTTGATATGAAAATATTAATTTTCAGAACTATCACCTGCTGCACTTTTTTATTTTTTTTTCTTTTTGTTGCTGCGCAGAATGAGGACAACACATTGGATGACATATCCATCAATAGTTTATCTGCTCCTGCAAGTCCGGGTTCCATCATTCTTGGTGTAAATCCCGCAGATATTCAAAAGCCTACAGACCTTACAGGCTTAATGGTTTCGCTGCGCAATGCCACTGATAATTTTACACAATTGCCCGTTTCATTTGCAATAGATATTGCTCCTGCTTGGCTTTTCAGCAACAAAAAAATAAGCTATGCCGATTTTATCAGTAATAGAAAAGCCTTCTTACAAACGCTCACATTTTCCTATGCACAGCTCTCTCAGAAAGATGAAAATTATAATGGATTAAAGCAAGGTATCGGTTTTTCATTTTCATTGATAAGACCTGCCATAAAAGACAGTGGGTATTTACAAAAAGTTTCTAGTATCAATCAGCATTTAAAAACACTATTAGATGCAAATGATAGTTTGCTTACCATAAAAAAAGAAAACAATATTGTATACCAACAAGTAGATGCGCAAATAAATGATTACCAAAATAAATTAATAGCCATTCAGTCAAAAACAAATCCATCCATAGAAGATACAGTTGCAGCAATATCCATCGAAAATCAAATATTAGTAGCAATTGCTTTAAAAGATGAATTAGACAACAAACTATTGGACGCCACAAAAAAAGAGACAGATGAAATGCATCAATTAGAAATAGAATCGCTTCAGAAACTAAGCGAAAATATTACACCAGTTCGAAAAGGATTTTTCTTAAATATTGCTGGAGGCACATTGGCAAAGTATGACGATTTTAAAGCAGGAAATGTTGGTCTTACAAATACTGCGCTTTGGCTCACCACAGGGTGGGACGGCAATAGTAAAGACTATACAGGCAAATCAACATTTAGTGTGTACATGCTTTCCCGTTTTATTTATAACAATGCAGACGAATGGTATAAGTCTGGCAATACCAAAAGCTACAATACATTTGACAATGGTTTGCGTATAGCATATACTTCCTCCAATCAAAAAATTTTGATCAGCGCAGAAGCAACAAGCCGAAAACTTTTTAAAACAAATTCATCTTCATCATTTGTATATAAATATTTGCTCAATGCACAATGGGCAATTGGTTTTAATCAAGTACTCACTTTTTCTTATGGCAGAGATTTTAATAACCATATTACAAAAGATGGAAACGTAATTGGCTATCTCAATTTTGTGCAAGGATTATTTACAAAAAAAACATTGAAAGAATAAACATAAAATAAGAACAGCACCAACACTTTCCCAAATGAATATAAATGAAATTGTTCATCACATGAAGTTGTGATGGCTAAGTTGAAATTTTTGTACAACCTTTTGCATCATCCCAAAAAAAAGTCGATAAGAAAATTTTCTAATGGCGGCCATTAGACAAAATGAGGCTAAAAAGCTTACTGTTATTGAGTTTCGATTAAAAAAGTGTTTTAATGTTGGGGATTTAATCAAATGGCTGGATGTAAATCCTTTCAGCGCTTTTTCAATAAGCACAATACAACAGTAAATCACGATGTTTTTACGCCACTTTACCAATGATTCTTCGGCAACCTTCAGTTTGATAACTATACACTGTATGTAGATTCCATCATTTTTACTCGGTACGGCACGCAGGCAAGAGGTTCCAGGGGCTACAATCCAAAGAAACCGGGCAGAAACAGCCACCATCCTTTACTAGCTTTTATTGAAGAAACCAAAATGATGGCCAACTTCTGGCTGAGGGATGGCAATGCTTACTCAAGCAATAATTTTCAGGGCTTTTTATACAATACCATTGAAAAATTAAATGGAAAAAAAATTGGTTTATTGAGAGCCGACAGCGGTTTTTATGGTAAAATTACCCTAATTAAAAAAGTCTAATGACTTTTTTGGGATAAAAATCAGTTATAATTGCAAACATCAATAACTGAACAATGAATAAGTTTTATTTAACTTTATTAGCCTTATGTTTTTCCATAATAACAAAAGCACAGACGAATAAAAATGTAATTTTTATAAGCGTTGATGATTTAAGTATTGCATTTGATACTTACGGCAATCCTGAGGTACCCACACCAAATATTACCAGACTGGCTCAGCATGGCGTTTTATTTAAGAATGCATATTGTCAATTTACCTTATGTAGTCCGAGTCGTACATCTCTTTTAAGCGGCAAAAGACCCGATGCTACAAATGTGACTGATAATTTAGTTGATATTCGTTCTACACTTGGAGAAGATTATAAGTTTCTACCAGAGTATTTTGATACATTTGGGTATAGAACAGAAAACTACGGTAAAGTAGGACCATGTGAACATGAGCGTCAAATATCATGGGATTATTACTACGACAATAATGGTTATGCTTATGATGCACCACCAAATGCTCCATACTGGTGTATAGATACAGTACATAAAAATGAAACAGAAACGAGGCCTGGCCTTAACACAACAGCTCTTATTAATAAATTAAAAGCAGGACCACAGGAGCCATATTTTATGGGACTTGGGCTATCAACACATGCACCCTTTACACCTACATTGGATGCATGGAATTTAATAGGAGACAATACGGTATCAGTACCCTTACAAGTAAATATAGAGGGTGGATTTGATAATGTATTTGGGAATGGATCAGCAAATATTTCACTGCCAAATACGCCAACGGATGACACATTAGATATGCCGGCACCGGCACGCACATTAACCAGAATATATTCAGATGAAGAATCTAGAAATATCAAGCATGCATTTTATGCAGAAATCATTCAAACAGATCAGCAGC
>ERZ650309.1172-NODE-1172-length-12411-cov-14.775575_pt1 | contig 12411 bp, 12 predicted proteins | sample MGYA00376245_ERZ650309 | MGnify/ENA primary metagenome ERZ650309 (study PRJEB26733, sample SAMN07839294) | wastewater metagenome | biome: urban; feature: wastewater treatment plant; material: waste water | place: USA: North Carolina | collected 2016-04-26 ...
CATACATCAAAAAGTCATAGATAAATCTGACCGCCTAAAGGCGGTGGCTTTAACCCTGAATACGGACTAGTAAATTTTAAAGGACTACTCATCAATGATGACCGAAGACCAATTAGAACAAGAGTATCTCGTGTCAAGCTATATTACATTAAGGTATCATTTTTGATGATAGAATCTAAGATTATTTAACCTGTTAAGGGCTTAAAAATGAATATTGCACAAACACTTCAAACACATATTTTGGCTTTACCAACCAGTTTTCAGGCGGAAGTTTTGGATTTTGTTGAGTATTTAGAAAAAAAATATGGCGTAGGATTAGTTGCTAAAGCCAACGATAATGAGCAAACAGAAGCTTTTATAGCGCGTATGACGCATAGCTTGGGTGATGATTTTCCTGATGATATTAGTGATGTGGACTTAGGTGAAGATAGTGTAAAGGACTTGTTGTAATGAATGGATATTTGTTAGATACCAATGCGTGTATTGCTATATTAAAAGGCAATCCTACGATCTTGGCTAATATTCGCCGAGTAGGAGTACGCCAATTATATTTATGTGCACCTGTTAAAGCGGAGTTATGGTTTGGAGCGTGTAAAAGTGCTAAAACAGTTGAGAATAAACAAAAATTAGAGACTTTTTTTGCAGAATTACCCAGTTTAGCTTTTGATGATAAAGTGATTAAAACACAGGCTGAGGTACGTATGGCCTTGTTTGCTAAAGGAACACCAATTGGCCCATATGATATGCAAATAGCAGCTATTGCCTTGAGTTATGGTTTAATAGTAGTGACAGATAATGTGCGCGAGTTTGAACGTGTACCTGATTTGCTGATATAAGATTGGTTGGTTTAGCGATAATAAACATATAAAAAAGGACTACTCTCAATGATGACCGAAGACCAATTAGAACAAGAAATGTTAGGCTATTTAGCAGACATCGGTTATCAGTGTATTAATGGTTTAGACATCGCTCCAGACAGCTCACAACCCGAACGCAGCAACTACCAACAAGTTATATTAACCGAACGCTTACGCCAAGCTATCCATCGGCTTAATCCACAAATTCCTGCTTCTGCCCGTGAACAAGCCCTAAGCCAAGTGCTAAATTTGGATAGCCCCATACAATTGGTGGCTAATCGCCGTTTTCATCATTATTTAGTCAATGGTGTGGCGGTTGAATATCAAAAAGACGGTGAAACGCGTGGTGATTTTGTCCGTTTAGCCGACTTTGAAAATCAAAAAAATGACTGGTTAGCGGTCAACCAATTTACCATTAAAGGCGCAAAACATACGCGCCGTCCTGATGTGATATTGTTTTTAAATGGCTTACCACTGGTAGTCATAGAATTAAAAAATCCTGCCGATGAAAATACCGATATTTGGAAAGCCTACGAGCAACTACAAACCTACAAAGAGCAAATCAGCGATTTATTTCAATACAACGAAATTTTAGTGATTAGTGACGGCACAGAAGCACGAATGGGGTCGTTATCGAGCAATGCTGAACGCTTTTTGGCATGGCGTACCATAGACGGCAACACCTTAGACCCACTTGGCCAATTTAACGAACTAGAAACGCTAACACGCGGTATTTTAACGCCAGATTTATTGCTGGATTATTTGCGCTTTTTTGTGTTGTTTGAAGATGACGGCCAACTGATTAAAAAAATTGCAGGGTATCATCAATTTCATGCGGTTCGCTCTGCCATTAATCAAGTGATTGCAGCTTCACAACCACAAGGTAATCAAAAGGGCGGGGTGGTTTGGCATACGCAAGGTAGCGGAAAAAGTATTACCATGACCTGTTTTGCGGCACGAGTGATGCGCGAAACAGCCATGCACAACCCAACGATTGTGGTCATAACCGACCGTAACGACTTAGATGGTCAGTTATTTGGTGTGTTTTCATTAGCACAAGATATTTTGCGCGAACAACCTGTGCAAGCCGAATCACGCCAAGATTTGCGTGACAAACTATCATCACGGCCTGCGGGCGGTATTGTCTTTGCCACCATTCAAAAGTTTATGCTCGCCGATGAAGAAACAGTATTTCCTGTCTTGTCAGATCGTCACAACATTGTGGTTATTGCTGATGAAGCGCATCGCACCCAATATGGTTTTAATGCCAAACTCAAAGTCAAACGCACTCGCCCAACAACTGCGGCTAATGATGCTTACACCGATACAGAATTAAAATCTTTAATGGCGGCAGAGCCACAAGCTGAATATCAAGCCAGTTATCAAGTGGGTTATGCCCAACATCTGCGTGATGCCTTGCCGAATGCCACTTTTGTTGCCTTTACAGGTACGCCTGTCTCTAGCGAAGACCGTGACACTCGCGCGGTATTTGGTGATTACATTCATATCTACGATATGCAGCAAGCCAAAGAAGATGGCGCAACGGTGGCCATTTATTACGAATCGCGTTTGGCAAAATTAGGGCTAAAAGAAAGCGAATTACCACAGATTGACGAAGAAGTGGATGAATTAGCCGAAGATGAAGAAGAAGCCGAACAATCACGCCTCAAAAGCCGTTGGGCAGCGTTAGAAAGCATTGTTGGCGCACCACCGCGTATTGCTCAAGTCGCAGCAGATTTAGTCAGCCACTTTGAAGAACGCAACCAAGCACAACAAGGCAAAGCGATGATTGTTGCCATGAGCCGCGAAATCTGCGTTCATTTGTATAACGAAATCATTAAACTACGTTCCAATTGGCACAGCGAAGACCCCGAAAAAGGCACGATTAAAATTGTCATGACAGGCAGTGCCAGCGATAAAGCCTTATTACGGCCTCACATCTATTCCCATATTGTCAAAAAACGCCTCGAAAAACGCTTTAAAGATCCACATGACCCCTTAAAGTTGGTGATTGTGCGTGATATGTGGCTAACAGGGTTTGATGCACCTTGTGTGCATACCCTGTATGTCGATAAGCCCATGAAAGGCCACAACCTAATGCAAGCCATAGCCCGTGTAAATCGGGTATTCAAAGACAAACAAGGCGGTTTGGTGGTGGACTATATTGGTATTGCCAATGAATTAAAAAGTGCCATTAAGGAATACACCAACAGCAAAGGACGTGGCCGCCCTACGGTTGACGCACACGAAGCCTTAGCCGTGTTATTAGAAAAAATGGATATTATTCGTGGCTTATTGCATGGTTTCGATTACAGTGGCTTTTTAACAGGTGGCCATAAAACCTTAGCGCAAACGGCTAACTATGTTTTGGGGCTAGACGATGGTAAAAAACGCTTTGCCGATAATACACTGGCGTTAAGTAAAGCCTTTAGTTTATGTTGCACCCTAAATGAAGCTAAAGCACTGCGCGAAGAAATTGCTTTTTTTCAAGCGGTTAAAGTGTTACTCACCAAGCGTGACACCAGCCAAAAGAAATTGAGTAACGAAGAGCGTGAATTAGCCATTCGACAAATTATTGGTCAAGCTATTGTTTCGGAAGATGTAGTTGATATTTTTAATGCGGTAGGTTTAGAAAAGCCCAATATCGGCTTGCTTGATGAAGCTTTTTTGGATGAAGTCCGTCATTTGCCTGAGCGTAATTTAGCCGTAGAGTTATTAGAACGCCTATTAGAAGGCGAAATTAAAAGCCGCTTTAAAACCAATTTATCTCAAGAAAAGAAATTTTCAGATTTATTAACCAATGTCATTAAACGCTATCAAAACCGCTCGATTGAAACAGCCCAAGTCATCGAAGAACTCATCGACATGGCTAAGAAATTTCAGGTTGCTGCTAGTCGTGGCGAGAGTTTAGGCTTAAATGAAGATGAATTGGCTTTTTATGATGCCTTGATTCATAACGAAGCCTCTGTGCGTGAATTGGGTGATGATATTCTTAAGCAAATTGCTTATGAACTTACCGATAATTTGCGTAAAAGTTTGACGGTAGATTGGGAAAAACGCGACAGTGTACGCGCTAAATTACGATTATTAGTCAAACGTATATTACGCAAATATAAATATCCACCCGACCAACAAGAAGAAGCGATTAACCTTGTGTTGCAACAGGCTGAAAGTTTGTCGGCAGAGTGGGTGGTAATGCTTTAGAGGGGAAATCGTCCAAATTGAGCATGCTCAATTTAGCTATTTATCTGTTTTAAAGATAATATTTTTTGACATGCTTATTGTACAATATTTTTTTTGATGGTCTTAATTTGACAGTATTATGAATATTTCGCCGCGTAGTTTGGTATTGGCTTTAGGCTCACATTGGGATGTTGTGGAGTGGTTAGTACAAAAATCACGCGATCAATTATATTTTGAGCCAAGCTATATTGTTTCTGTTATTAGTAAACGACAACCGCATTTATCTGTTATTGAGTGTGAAGAAATATTACGTAAATTAGTGATTAGTGGTTTATTAGAATTCATTGCACGTGGCGATACTTTGCAAATTAATAGCCATGTTTTGTCTTTTGTACGCAGTTTAACTCGTGAGCATGAATTAGGTTTATCCGCTGTTTTACAAGCACGAGTACACGCTATTCGAGAAGCAACAGATCAACTTAATGAGGGCGTGCATCTCAATAATATGGATATGATGCGTCATGCAGCGATTAATTTAGCGGAATTATTTCGACAAATCAGCCAACAGCTTGACCAAGACCGTCATGCTATTTTAGAAATTGCAGAAAAAGCAAAAGCAACAGATAGTCAATTATCTGCCACATATCGTTATCGGCAAGTGCTACAAGCCTATGATAAATATGTAGAGCCTATGGCACAAATGATGGATACAGGCATTCATGGTACGTTTTACCCTTACCTTGAGCAAGCTGAACGCGTCTTAGATAATGCTGTAGAAAGATTGACCACCCAAGGCTCGTTATATAGCCAACGCCAACATATTCGCCAAGTAGCTTTTGCTACCAAAGATTTACGACAGTTGGGACGTGAAGTCTTAAAACAATGTAGTGATACATTACTCCCCTTACGTGAGGAAATAAGACAACATAATCAATTAAGTACGTCAATTAGCTATTTATTAAGCCAAGTTCGTAAACGTAGCCTTAATAAAACGTTTCGTTTTGCATCACTACCATTATGGCAACGTGATATGCCAAGGCGAGTCACCGTAGGCGACGAAGTATTAACGATCATGGCGGAGGCAAAAAATTATCAGCCAATCAGTATTGGCTTTCCCGAAGAGATGACTGAGATTAGCCAAACAGTATTAGATATAGTTGACGATATTGCGGTGAGTCAGCATTTATTTTCTCAATTACCTGTGAAAGATGTTTTATCTTGGTTGCAACAGCATTATGGTTATTTAAGCGATTCGACTTTGTTGCGTTTATATCATTATTTAATACAGCAGGAAGCATGGCTGTGTTTTCAAGCTGAGCAAGCTGTATTGTGCGAGCTTAAACAAATTAATGTCTATCATTATCCACATGGAGTGGCATCACATTGAATTTACTCACGATTAATTTAGCTAAACTTCATAAGTTAAGCGAACTATTTCAATTTTTTAACAGTGGTAAACACCTAAACCGTTTAAGTGAGCCTGAATTATGGGCAGCTTTAGAACAAGAACAAAATCAGTATGAATTATTATTTGAACATTTAGGTTATCGCTTGCGTGTTGATGGACGTGGTTTTGCATGGTTTCATACCGAAGATAGTAATAGTAATGTGTCTAAAGCAACACGCAATTTGGCATTAGTGTTAATGGTATTATTTGATTATCAAGCTGATAACCAACAATCTTTAGCGCGATTTTGTGATTGGCGAATTGATAGAGTTTTGCTACAGGCAGTTTTTGATAAACACCGTGAGTTGTTACTGGCTGAATCTTTAGATATAGAAAGTATCACTCAAGTTTATGATACCGCCGTACGTTATGGTTTTGCTCAAGCACAAGATAGCACATGGCGTTTATTACCTGCGGCAGTACGTTATTTAGATCATTTCCAAGAGTTAGCACGACATCAAATGACAGAAAATGAGCTAATGGATGCGGCAGAGGAAGAGTAAATATCATGATAACCTATGGTTTTCAACGTTTAGTATTGTTAAACAGTGCAGGATATCAACGCGCAGAGTTACCCTTAGATGCCTCTGTTTCTTTAGTGGCACCCAATAATACAGGTAAAACTAGTCTGATTAATGCTTTACAATTTTTGTTAATTGTTGATAAACGTCGTATGGATTTTGGTGCAAATGATCTTGATAAAAGCCGTCGATTTTATTTTCCAAATAACAGCGCATATATTTTATTAGAAGTTTTTTTGCCAGATTCAGGTACAGTGGTATTAGGTTGTGTTGGCAAAGGTGTAAGCCACGATTATGAATATTTTGCTTACCAAGGACAGTTAAATATTGAAGAATATCGTTTGGCTGATGGCAGCTTAGTGTCACAACCACAACTTAAAAATCAGTTATTACAATATCAACGTTTGGTGTTTTCTTATAATACAAGTGACTTTATAGAGGTATTATATGGTAGGCGTAAAAAGCGTGTTGCAAACGAGCCTGATTTTGCGGTGTTTAAATTAGAACATAGTAGCCAAGTAGATGCATTTCAACGGGTATTAACACGTACTTTACGCCTTGATAAGTTGCGTTCCCATGAAGTTAAAGCCTATTTATTAAGTATTTTTAAACGTGATTTACCCGATGCAAACATTGATTTTAAAAAAGAATGGGATACTGCTTTTGCTGAAGTTAATCGTGAGCGTGAACAATATCAAGCTGCCGTTAAGCAACAAGCCGAGATTGCACAACTAGAGCAAAAACAACAAAGTCGTTTACAAATACGTGGCAAGCTATTGTATTTTAGACCAATCATTAACCAACAACTCAGCGAATGGCAACAGTATTTTGAGCAGCAAAGCCAAGCATTACAGCAACAGCAGCAGATTATTAACCAGAAGTTAGCACAACTACTCAGTAATAACGGCGATTTACATCAGCAAAAAGCACAATTACAACAGCAGTTACAGCAGCTTAATAACACTAGCCAACGTCAAGCCTTATTAGCACAACAATTTGCTTTGGTCGCTAACCGTCAACAATTAGAAACACAGCTTGCCGCTGTAAGCAATCAATTAGACCAACAAACGGCATTAGTACAGCAAGCCAGTAGTCGTCCTTTGGCGAGTATTGAGCGTGAATTAACACGTTGTCAGCAAGAAATTGTTAACACTGAGCGAGAATTAGCCTCATTGAGCGATAATTTGTATTTGGCCTTACAACAGCAACTCGAATCACAAAAACTTGATCTTATAAATAGGCTGTTTAACAAACAAGTGATGTTATTAGATAGTCAGCATTATCAATTAAATAGCACGTTATTTACGCAATGGTTGAGTAAAAACGCCATAGAAAACCTCGAGCTAGCAGGTTTAACCTTAAAGCTAGAGCAAATTAGCGCACAACACAGTCAGTCAAGTGCCGAACAACTCCAACAGCGATTACAAGAGCTTAAACAAACATTAGCAGATTATCAGCAACAAGTTGCAGCTGCCAAAGCCATCGAGCAAGCTAAACAACGTAAATTAGCCTTAGCACAAGAAGTCAAACATATTGAGCGTGATTTGGCAGATTTTGATGAACTAACAGGCTTAAATAACAGCAGCGAGCAACGCCAGCAACAACAGCAGCAGTGCCAACAACAATTAGCCAGTATTGACAGTCAACTGACACAGTTTCAAGCATACTACCAACAACAGCAAACACACGCTAGTCAGCTGAGTGAGAAACTCACCCAACTTAACGATAAACATCAAGAGATTAACCGTCAACGTAATCAACGCAAAGATGATGCAGTCGTATTTGCTTATTTAGATGAATTGCCCCATCAACCGTGGCTGACTATCAGCGAACCTGTGTTAGATGACTTAGCGAATAATTTAGCTGCCTATCACAAAGACTGCCAAACGCTGATTAACCTCGATGAGCAAATGAAAACGCGTTTAGCTGAGTTACACGCAGGAGGCTTAACTAAGTTTCAGTACAGCGAACAGCCAGAACAAGAAATTAGAAGAATTATTGAATTTGCAGAACTTTTACCCCAAGAAGCTCAATCTTTAGAGCGTAAGGCGCGTGATGCAGTCATTAATGTGACAGTGTGTTTGCGTCAATTGCGAGATGGTTTGTTGACTTTTAAAAGCAAAATGAAAGAGTTTAATAATTTAATCAATCGTCGTCAGATATCTGATTTATCTAAATTCAAAATTGAGCCGCAAGAAGAAACAGCATTAGTTGAGGCAATTAATTTATTAATTAACACAGCGGAAAAGGTTAACACAGGTGATACCTTTGAACTATTCAATCAAGCTAGTGTCCTAGATGATGAGGCTCTCAATAGAGCTAAAAATTTGTTAGTAGGCGAAGGTAAGGCGCATGATTTTTTAAGGGTAGAACATTTATTTAGACTCTCATTTATTGTAGCAAAAATGAATGGTGCTCCCGAAAGTTTTGAGGATATAGATAGTGCAGCTTCTAATGGTACGGTATTGATGGCTAAGTTGGTAACAGGTTTAGCTCTATTACATTTAATGCAGGATAAACGTCATCAAGTACGTGCGGTCTGTTATTTAGATGAAGCCTCTGCTTTAGATATACGCAATCAAAAAATCCTTATTGATACAGCTGAAGAATTTGGATTCTCATTAATTTTTGCCTCACCAACCCCACTCATTACTGCGCGTTATTGTGTCCCTATTAGCCGTCATCAAGGATGGAATCAGATTAGTCAAAAGAGTTGGCAAATTTTATCTAATAAAGAAGATAGTGTGCTATGAGTCGTCCTTTGATTGATGCACTAAATAAACTCATTGTCGCAAACAGCATGTTGCCAAGTAGTCAATTTAGCCCCAAACAACAACAGGCATTAAATAGCTTTTCCCAACAAACAAACGCGATTAGTCAGCGTCCACAAGGCAGAGGTACTGTCTATCAAGTCATCAATTTGCCGCGTGTTGAGTTAGAGCTTAAAACCTTACAACCGATAAATGCTGAAAACTTAGCTAATGACTTGCCTCAACGTAGTATTAATATTGGCTTATATCGAAACAGCAAAGCTAAACAACATAACCATGATGTTAGTTATATATTGATGAAAGCCATTAGTCCATCGGTGCTTTGGCAGAAAGAAAATGGTCACTATTTGGATGTTAGTGAGAATACTCGGTTATCAGGTGTTGCTAGTTTAATGATAACAGCATCAGATAATTGGTGTTCTCAACAACCTTTGTGGTTAGTTGAAAATCAAGCCTTATTTGATAACTTATCATGGTTGCCAGATGATGCGACAGGAACGATTGTTTATTACGCAGGACAATTACATGGTGTGTTATTAAATTGGTTGGCGCAAAAACCACGTTGTCGTGAGGTTATTCTATTTCCCGACTATGATGGTGTTGGTTTCTCAAATTATGTGCGTTTATATGAGAAGTTAGACCAAAAGGTTAAATTGTGGTTAATGCCCAACTGGCAAAATAAGTTACGGCAAATGGGTAGTCGAGAGTTATGGATTAAGAATAGGTCGCTGTTTGATGCAAGTTTGGCAAAAATGAAAGCTTTTGATGTAGATGATGAACTATGGTTGTTAATTGAAGAAATGCGTCAGTATGGTTTAGTACTAGAACAGGAAACTATTTTTATGAATATAGAAGATTGAGAATATATGTATAAAAAGACAATATTTTATCTATAAATGCTATAATAATAAAATATTAGCTAACGGGTTATCTTTTTATGGATAGTCTTTTAACCTTAAACTCTGCCTATGATGTACAACAAAGTTTGGCTGAAGCTGTACGCATACGCCGCAAACAAAAAAAATGGTCACGACAAGAACTCGCTGAGCGTAGTGGTGTGCCTGCGGCAACTATTAAACATTTTGAGTCAACAGGCCAAATTTCATTAAGACAATTTTTATTATTGTGGCAACTGTTAGACTCATTAGACACTATCCTTGAGTTGACATCACTCAAACAGCCTTTGCCGCAAAATATTGATGATGTTTTAAAGTTGAGAACCTAAGATGAGCTTAGATATTGCTCAGCTAGATGTGTTTCGTGTCAATAGCCTTGGTCATGAAATCAAAGTAGGTCGTTTAGCTCAAGCTAACAGACAAGTGTATTTTCAATACGATGAAGACTACCTAAAACAAGGTCATTGCCTTTCGCCATTTCGATTAAAATTTTCCCAAGAACTGCAAATTAATATAGATAAATCACAGCCTCTACAGGGCGTATTTGCTGATTCATTACCTGATGGTTGGGGACGTTTGTTGATGGATAGGTGGCTACGTCAACAAGGTTATTTACCTCAACAAGTGAGCCTAATGTCACGTTTGGCTTTAGTGGGTGATAGAGGCATGGGCGCATTACGTTATCGTCCTGTTCATCCTATTGCTGACGATTCGTTATTGCATTTACACGAAATTGGCCAACAAGCTCAGGCGATTTTTGAAGGACATCACGAGGATGTTCTACCACAGTTAGTTAATGTTGCTAGCTCTGGTGGAGCGCGACCAAAAGCCCTAATTTATATTAATCCTGATAATCAACAGATAGTTAGTCAGGCACAACGAGGCTATGAACCGTGGTTGATAAAATTTACCTCAAACAGTTTGGCATTAGGTCATGATGAAGGACGCTGTGAAGCTGCTTATTTAACTATGGCCGAAAAAGTGGGTATTACTGTTCCTAGGTGGCGTTTGCAGGCTCATCAACAACAAGCATGGTTAATGGTCAAACGTTTTGATGCGCCATCAGCATTGGGGCGTTTGCATATGCACAGCGCCGCAGGATTGTTAGATGCAAATTTTAGAGAGCCATCATTAGACTACGAAGATTTGATTAAAGTGACGATAAAACTCTGCCAATCAGTGGCTGCGGCTAAACAGCAATTCTTAAGAGCATTATTTAACTGGTATGCGTGTAATATGGATGACCATAGTAAGAATTGGGCATTTTTACAAAATGATGAGGGACAATGGCAACTTAGTCCGATGTTTGATGTGACCTTTAGTCCAAACAGTTATGGCGAACACATGACTGCATTTGCTGGTTACGGTAAATATCCACCCCAAAAAGCATTAATGCGTTTGGCACAGCATGCAGGCATTGGGCAATGGTCAGAAGTACAAAACATGATAAACCAGATTAAATCAGTACTAAGCACTTGGCCACAAATTGCAAAAGAATTAGAAGTTAGTGAATCTAATACGCGGATGATTATGAAGGCATTAGATGGGCGTTTAAGCACTTAATTTTTATTTTTGAATTGATTAAAATGCGCGTTATACTGCTCAATAGTTGTTATTTATAATAAATGAGTAATATAGTGCGCAATTATACCATCACCAATATAGAACAATTAGCCTTATCCTTAAAAACCATTCGGCGAGACTTAAAGCTCAGTCAACAAATGCTCGCTGAGAGAACCTTATTATCTCGACGAACCATCACCAATGCCGAAACCGCACATAATGTTGGACTGGTGGAATTTTGTCGAATGGCAAATGCTTTAGGTTATGAGCTGGTATTACGGCCAAAACAAACGGTTGTGTTTGAAGATTTGGCCGATGTATTTGCCGAAGATGAAGATTAAATCATGAGTGAGTTGTTATCATTATTTAATAAAATTCGCCGTTTAGAAATCATCACGCCACAAGGGCAAGCAGGGCTGTTAAGCAAAGAATCTAACTTTGTTTTTAATTATGGCCTTAACGCGGAAACAGAAACATCTGTGTCTTTAGTGATGCCTGTCCGTCAACAAAGCTATTAGTCATGTCTCGTTTTGACCGAAAAGCCGATGGCACTCCGTTGGGCTTTGAAGATATGGCCGTATTAACAGGCAGAAATACCGCCAGAAAATATGAAGGCAGTTATGAAATGATTGCTAAAGCCGTTGGGATATTTACAGGCGAATATAGTCATATTGAACTACAGCGGTTGTTTGAGCGTGTTGTCTTGTCTTGTAAATTGGGCGACGGTGATGCGCACTTAAAAAATATTGGTTTAATTTACGAACAGCCATCGGCTAGACGTCAATTAGCCCCCATTTATGATGTGGTCTGCACCAATATTTATCCTGAATTAGATGGCCAACTAGCTTTGAAATTAAATAAGAAAAAAAGCTTCCCTAACCAAGCCGAACTCATTGCTTATGGTCTGCGCTTAGGCTTAGAACAACAGACAGCACAACAGATTTTAAGACGTATTGACCACGCATTTGATGTGGTATGTGAACGCTTAGCTCAAGATGTGCGTTATACAGAAGATGATTTATTAATGAAAATTAAGCAGGCGGTTTATGCTTTAAGGTAGAGATATACCTGATTAATAAAGCCAAAGAATCTTTTTAAAAATATACACTCTCTGAGTTAGGGGTCGTCTCAGGAAACGGAATTTAAAGCACGTTAAGGATTTCTCAGTGGCCG
>ERZ650309.1173-NODE-1173-length-12407-cov-4.711545_pt1 | contig 12407 bp, 6 predicted proteins | sample MGYA00376245_ERZ650309 | MGnify/ENA primary metagenome ERZ650309 (study PRJEB26733, sample SAMN07839294) | wastewater metagenome | biome: urban; feature: wastewater treatment plant; material: waste water | place: USA: North Carolina | collected 2016-04-26 ...
GTATGGTATGTCACCAGTGCGTCGTTATGCCAATGTCAAGCCAACAAGCAAAGGCATTCTGACGGGTATCATCAACAATGGCCGTAATTCATACGGCTGGGTTGGCGAAACAGAAACACGTAGTGAAACCGACACTAAAAAAGTTGGTGAGTACGAAATTCGGGTGCATGAGCTCATGGCGTACCCGAAAGTTTCAAACACCATGCTCGATGACGCTGATTACGACATTGAGGGCCTGATGATTCAGGATGGCGCAATGGGCTTTGCTGAAGGTGAGGCGCATGCGTTTGTTCTGGGTAATGGCGTTAAAAAACCCCGCGGCTTTATGGCGCAAACATTCGCATACGCTGCCGACAGTAGTCGCACATGGGGTGAAGTTCAGAAGTTCAAAACTGGTGTAAACGGCGGCTTTGCTGCTGCGCCCAATGGTGGCGACAAGCTAATCGACATGGCCACTAGTCTTCGTGCTATTTATCAGTCCGGTGCGATCTGGGGTATGAATCGGTTCACCTTGGCCGAGGTGATGAAGCTGCCGCTGCTCGCGGCCAAGGAATGCCCGGATGCACCGCCGCCGAACGTGCAGGTGTCGACGCGTTTTCTGAAGCAGTATCACGTGGTGCCGATCGGCGAGGACGAGCAACACGTCAGCCTGCTGGTCGCCGAGAACGCGACCGGTCTGCGCAACCTGTTCAAACTGTCATCGCTGGCCTCATTCGAAGGACAACTGGGCAAGTGGTCCCGCATGGACGCCGAGATCATCGCCGAGCACTCCGCCGGCATCATCGCGACCACCGGCTGCCCGTCCGGCGAAGTGCAGACCCGGCTTCGGCTCGGTCAGTATGAGGAAGCCGTCGCGGCGGCCTCCAAGTGGCAGGACATCTTCGGCAAGGAGAACTTCTTCCTTGAGTTGATGGACCACGGCATCGAGATCGAGCGGCGGGTCCGCGAGGGTCTGCTGGACATCGGCAAGAAGCTGGGTATCCGGCCGTTGGCCACCAACGACTGCCACTACGTCACGCGTGAGGCGTCGCACAACCACGAGGCACTGCTGTGCATCCAGACCGGCAAGACCCTCTCGGATCCCACCCGGTTCAAGTTCGACGGCGACGGCTACTACATCAAGTCGGCCGCGGACATGCGGGCCATGTGGGACGACCAGGTTCCGGGCGCCTGCGACTCGACGCTGCTGATCGCCGAACGCGTCGAGTCCTATGCCGACGTCTGGAAGTTCCACGACCGGATGCCGATCTTCCCGGTCCCCGAGGGCGAGACGCAGGACACGTGGCTGCGCAAAGAGGTGCTGCGTGGCCTGGACCGGCGCTTCCCGGGCGGCCCGCCGCAGGAGTACCTCGACCGCGCTGATTACGAGATCAACGTCATCGTGCAGATGGGCTTCCCGGCGTACTTCCTCGTCGTCGGTGACCTCATCAGCCATGCTCGCGAAGTCGGCATCTGGGTCGGCCCGGGTCGAGGTTCCGCAGCCGGCTCGCTTGTCGCATGGGCGATGGGCATCACCAATATCGACCCCATCCCGCACGGTCTGCTGTTCGAGCGGTTCCTCAATCCCGAGCGCGTGTCGATGCCCGATATCGATATCGACTTCGACGACCGCCGCCGCGGTGAGATGGTGCGCTACGCCAGCGAGAAGTGGGGTAGCGACCGGGTCGCCCAGGTGATCACCTTCGGTACCATCAAAACCAAAGCAGCACTGAAGGATTCAGCTCGTGTCCACTACGGACAGCCGGGCTTCGCCATCGCCGACCGCATCACCAAGGCGCTGCCCCCGCCGATCATGGCCAAGGACATCCCGGTGTCGGGGATCACCGATCCCAACCATGAGCGGTACAAGGAAGCCACCGAGGTCCGTGCGCTGATCGATACCGATCCGGATGTACGGACCATCTATCAGACCGCACTCGGCCTGGAAGGCCTGGTCCGCAACGCCGGTGTGCACGCGTGTGCGGTGATCATGAGCTCCGAGCCGCTGATCGACGCCATCCCGATGTGGAAACGCGCCCAGGACGGCGCCATCATCACCGGCTGGGACTACCCGTCGTGTGAGGCCATCGGCCTGCTGAAGATGGACTTCCTCGGTCTGCGCAACCTCACCGTGATCGGTGACGCGCTGGAGAACATCAAGGCCAACCGTGGCATCGACCTGGATCTCGATCACCTGGGCCTGGATGACCCGAAAACCTATGAGCTGCTGGCGCGCGGCGACACGCTCGGGGTGTTCCAGCTAGACGGTTCCGCGATGCGCGATCTGCTGAAACTGATGCGGCCGACGGGCTTCGAGGACATCGTGGCCGTCCTGGCGCTGTACCGGCCGGGTCCGATGGGTGTGGATGCGCACACCGACTACGCCAAGCGTAAGAACGGGCTGCAGGAGATCAAGCCCATCCACCCGGAGCTCGAAGAGCCGCTGCGTGACATTCTTTCTGAGACTTACGGTTTGATCGTTTACCAAGAACAGATCATGCATATCGCGCAGAAGGTCGCCGGCTACTCACTCGGCCAGGCAGACCTGCTGCGTCGCGCGATGGGTAAGAAGAAGAAGGAAATCCTCGACGAAGCCTACGGCGGATTCGCCGATGGTATGAAGACCAACGGCTTCTCGCAGGCGGCGATCACCGCATTGTGGGACACCGTGCTGCCGTTCGCCGGCTACGCGTTCAACAAGTCGCATGCTGCCGGGTACGGCCTGGTGTCGTTCTGGACCGCCTATCTCAAGGCCAACTATCCCGCCGAGTACATGGCCGGTCTGCTGACCTCGGTCGGTGACGACAAGGACAAGGCCGCGGTGTACCTGGCGGATTGCCGCCGCCTGGGAATCACGGTGCTGCCGCCGGATGTCAACGAGTCGGTCCACAACTTCGCCTCGGTCGGCAAGGACATCCGCTACGGGCTCGGCGGTGTGCGCAACGTCGGCGCCAATGTGGTGCAGTCCATCATCGCGGGCCGTACCGACAAAGGGAAGTACACCGACTTCTCGGACTACCTCAGCAAGATCGACATCACCGCCTGCAACAAGCGCGTCACCGAATCTCTGGTCAAGGCAGGCGCTTTCGACTCTCTGGGCCACGCCCGCAAGGGCCTGTTCCTGGTCCATGCCGATGCGGTCGACTCGGTGCTGGGCACCAAGAAGGCCGAGGCCATGGGACAGTTCGACTTGTTCGGTGGCGGCGACTCCGGCTCCGAGGCGGGCGATGCGGCGTTCACCATCCGGGTACCGGAGGAGGAGTGGGACGACAAGCACAAGCTCGCCCTGGAGCGCGAAATGCTGGGCCTGTACGTTTCCGGCCATCCGCTCAACGGTGTCGCGCACCTGCTCAATGCGCAGGTGGACACCCAGATCCCGGCCATCCTCGAGGGCGCTGTCGCCAATGACACCCAGGTCCGGATCGGCGGCATCCTCGCCGGGGTGGTACGGCGGGTCAACAAGCAGGGATTGCCCTGGGCCTCAGCACAATTGGAGGACCTGAACGGTTCTGTCACGGTGAACTTCTTCCCGAAGACCTATGCCGTGTTCGGTGCCGACATCTCCGATGACGCCATCGTGCTGGTGAGCGGCAAAGCCCGGGTCGAAGACGAGCGGGTGTCGATCTTCGCCAGTGACCTTGTGGTGCCCGACTTTTCGAATGCCCAGGCCGATCGCCCATTGGCCGTGAGCCTGCCCACCCGGCAGTGCACACCCGACAAGGTGACCGCGCTCAAGGCGGTGCTGGCCAATCACCCGGGTACCTCTCAGGTACACCTGCGGCTGATCAACGGCGACCGGATCACCACGCTCGAGCTCGATCAGACGCTGCGGGTGACACCGTCGTCGGCGTTGATGGGTGACCTGAAGGCGTTGCTGGGTCCGGGCTGCCTGGGCGGTTAGCGGGATTTCCTTTGCCGGACGTCGGGATTGTGTTTCGATCATGACGCCGGCCGAGGAGGGTTCGTATGTTTGCTGCGCAGCGACCGAACACACTGTGTGAGGCGTTCCAACGTACCGCCGAGATCGATCCGGACGCGATCGCACTGCGGACGCCCGGCGGCACGCAGACCCTGACGTGGGCGCAGTACGCCGCTCAGGTCCGGAAGATCGCGGCCGGACTCGCCGGGCTGGGTGTGACGCGGGGCGACACGGTCTCGCTGATGATGAGCAATCGCGTCGAGTTCTATCCGCTGGAGGTCGGTGCGCAGCACGTCGGGGCTACGTCGTTCTCCGTGTACAACACCCTGCCGGCGACGGATCTGGCACATGTCTTCGACAACGCCGGCACGAAAGTCGTGTTCTGCGAGGCACAGTACGTCGAGCGCATCCGCGCCAGCGGGGTACCGATCGAATACATCGTCTGCATCGACGGTGCGCCCGACGGCACGCTCACCGTGGATGATCTGTCGGCCCGAGCGCCCGACGACTTCGACTTCGAATCCACCTGGCGCGCCGTGCAGTCCGACGACATCGTCACCCTCATCTACACCTCGGGCACGACCGGCCGGCCGAAGGGTGTGGAGATGACCCACGCCAACATCTTGTCCGAGGCGTACGGGATGGCCGAGGTCCTGGACGTCGAGTTCGGTGACCGCGCTACGTCGTACCTGCCCACTGCGCATATCGCCGACCGGTTGATGGGCCTGTATCTGCAGGAGGTGTTCGGTACGCAGGTCACCGCGGTCGCGGACATCCGGGCCGTTGCCGCTGCCCTGCCCGATGTTCGGCCGACAGTGTGGGGCGCGGTGCCGCGGGTGTGGGAAAAGCTCAAGGCCGCAGTGGAATTCGCGGTGGCCAATGAGGTAGACGAGGCCAAGCGGGCAGCATTGCAGTGGGCGCTGTCAGTCGGCGGCAGAAAAGCCGCGTCACTGCTGGCACACGAGCAGGTACCCGACGACGTCGCCGCGGAATGGGCCACGGCAGATCAGTTGGTGCTGTCGAAGCTCCGCGAAAAGCTCGGCCTGGATCTGGTCCGTTGGGCGGTCTCGGGAGCCGCGCCGATCCCGAAGGAGACCCTCGGCTTCTTCGTCGGCATCGGCATCCCGATGACCGAGCTCTGGGGCATGTCGGAACTGAGTTGCGTTGCCACCGTGAGCCATCCACGTGAGGTGAAACTCGGAACCGTAGGCAGGCCGCTGGCGGGACTGGAATGCCGCATCGCCGAGGACGGGGAGCTGTTGGTGCGCGGACCGCTGGTGATGAAGGGTTACCGCAAGGAACCGGCCAAGACCGCGGAAGCCATCGACGCCGAAGGCTGGCTACACACCGGTGACATCGGGCATATCGACGACGACGGGTACCTGACCATCGTCGACCGTAAGAAGGAACTGATCATCAACGCGGCTGGAAAGAACATGTCGCCGGCCAACATCGAGAAGGCGATCAAAGCGGCGTGTCCGTTGATCGGCGTGGTCATCGCCATCGGCGACGGACGTGCCTACAACACTGCGCTGGTCGTTCTGGACGCTGAGAGCGCCGCTCCCTACGCCGCGCAGCGTGGCCTGCCCGATGCGTCCGCGTCGGCACTGGCCGCCGATCCTGAATTGCTGTCCCAGATTGCCGCAGGAATCGCCAAGGGCAACAACGAATTAGCACGCGTCGAGCAGATCAAGCGGTTCTCGGTGCTGCCGACATTCTGGGAACCCGGCGGGGACGAGATCACGCTGACCATGAAGCTCAAGCGCCGACCGATCATCACGAAGTACGCGGCCGAAATCGAGGCCCTCTACGCGTCCGAAGCGGGTCCCTCGGTCCACGAACCGTGATCAGGCCGGCTTGCACCCGAACTGCAGACCGAATCCGTCGGCCGGGGGAGTGACGGGTTTGAGGCAGCCGAATGTCTCGATCCCGTTGTCGCTGAAGCGAATTGCACTCTGATTGGCATAGTTCACACACAACGGCCCGGCGGCGTCGGCCCGGCAGTTGTATTCGCCGAATCGCAGGCTCTGGCCGTCCTTGAGCTGCGGACCGGTGCCGGCATTGAAGCGGCCGGGGTCGCCGTGCACAGAGCCCACTTCAGCCGTGGCGCCCTCGAAGTCGACCCAACCCGCGACCCAATGCCCGTAGGCATCAGCCGGTCGGGCCAATGGTGCCTTGGGGTGGGTGAGGCAGGCCAGGGCGCCCTTGAATGCGTTGTCGGTCATGCAGTTGGCGCCGGACGCGGTGGTGAACGCGACGTCGGGTTTGAGATCGGTGGTCTCGCCATCGCGGGTCGCCGAATGAAATCCCGATACGTCAGCGGCGGTGCCGGCCTCGACCCAGGCGATGACGTCGGCCATCGGCGCACCTGCCGCCGGCGCGGTGGCCGGAGCTGTCTTGGTGGGGGCCGATGTGGACGTGGAGGTGGGCGGATGTGCGGACGTAGTCGCAGACAACGGCGGCGCTGAGATGGCCACGCCGGGCTGCGTCTGCTGCCCGGAATTGGCGGAACATCCCGCAACCAGGGCACACACAGCCAGAACAACCGGAAGTCGCATGCCCGTAGGGTAACCGGCAACGTCGCGACACACCGTTCACACACCCCGACCATACAGATTTTCGATAACGTCTACCCATGCACGATCGCACGGTTCGCGTGACCATCGACAGCGGCACGATTGAAGGCTTCACCCGTGACGGGGTACATCGCTGGCGTGCGGTGCCCTATGCGCGTCCGCCGGTCGGCCGGTGGCGTTATCGCGCGCCCCAACCCGTGCAGCCCTGGCGCGGGGTGCGGTTCTGTCATGGATTCGCCTACTGCGCGCCGCAAGAACGCAAGTACACGATGCTGAGCGTCGGCAAGTACCAACCGGCGGGCGAGGATTGTCTGACCCTCAACGTCGTTGCACCCGAGCATCCCACCGGTGAACAGCTTCCGGTGATGTTCTTCATCCATGGCGGCGGCTACCTGATGGGCAGCTCCGCGACGTCGATCTACGACGGTGCCGCGTTGGCCAGGCGCGGCTGCATCTACGTGTCGGTGAACTACCGGCTGGGCGCGCTGGGCTGTATCGACCTGTCGTCGTTGTCCACCTCGGAGCATCCGATCGACGGCAATCTGTTCCTGCAGGACCTGGTGGCCGCGCTACGTTGGGTGCAGACCAACATCGCAACCTTCGGCGGCGATCCGACCAATGTCACCATCTTCGGTGAAAGTGCTGGGGCACATGCTGTTTCGACGTTGCTCGCGGTGCCGCCGGCAGCGGGGTTGTTCTCCCATGCCATTGCCGAGAGTCCCGCCAGCGGCATGGTGCGCGCGCCCGAGATCGCAACTCGATATGCCGAGCAGTTCGCCGGACTGTTGGGGGCGAGCCCAGCCGAGGGCGCTGCCGCGCTGATGTCGGCCGGCACGTCGACGTTGCTCGAAGCGTTCAACGAGTTGATCGCCCGCGCGAGCGCGGACATCCTCGGCGCATTTCCGGCCGGGCCGGCCTACGGCACCGAGTTTCTACCCGAGGATCCGGTCGTCGCGATGCGGGAGGGAACCGCACACCGCATTCCGCTGATCGTCGGCAGTAACGCCGACGAGGGCCGACTGTTCACGCGGTTCATGCAGTTGCTGCCGACCAACGAGGCGATGATCGAGAAAGTTCTGGCCAACACGGCCGCCGGGACGCGCGATCGCATTGTCGCGGCGTATCCCGGGTACCCGAATTCGTCGGCAGCCTGCATTCGGCTGGGGGGCGACTTCGCCTTCGGCAGTGCCGTCTGGGACATCGCCGAAGCACACGCCAACCATGCGCCGACGTACGTGTACCGCTACGACTACGCGCCGCGCACGTTGGATCTGGCCGGCCTCGGCGCGACCCACGCTATGGAACTGCTCGCGGTATTCGATGTGTACCGCACGGGATTCGGCTCGGTTCTGACCGCTGGGTTCGACCGCCGTTCGGCCACCCGGGTCAGTAACGACATCCAGAACCGGTGGCGTGCCTTTGCCCGTGACGGCATCCCGGGAGAAGGGTGGCCGCAGTACGTCCCCGCCGATCGCGCCGTGATGGTGTTCGATCGACACAGCCACCTCGAGTACGACCCGCGCGCCGAACAACGCCGCGCCTGGGAGGGTTTCGCATTCGTCACCAACTGACCCCCTGAGTCGATTACGTTGGCCGGGTGGCTGTTACGAACACGGTGGTCCGCGATCCCTCTGAGTTGACGGCCGAATGGCTCTCCGCAAACCTCGACACCGGACCGGTCGGTGGCTTCACCGTCGAGCGGATCGGCACCGGTCAGATGAGCGAGTGCTATCGGGTGGCGCTGACCTATGACACCGCGGCCGGCCGCGCGGCGGGCCCGTCGAGCGTGATCCTCAAGGTCGCCGCGGCCGATCCGAACAGCCGTCAGACCGGTAAGGCGATGGGCCTCTACGAGCGCGAGGTCCGCTTCTACACCGACATCGCGCCGCGGCTGTCCGGCACTTCGGTCGCGACGTGTCACGCCGCGGGTTTCGACGCGGAGTCCGGCACGTTCCACCTCCTGCTCGACGATGCCGCACCGGCGACGGTCGGCGACGAAATCCGTGGTGCCACAGTGCAACAGGCTCGGGTGGCACTGGAACAGTTGGGCCGGTTCCATGGCCGGCTCCTCGGTGACGCCAGCGCCGACTGGCTGGTACGTGACAACCCGGTGAACCAGGCGTCGATGTCGGCGTTGTATTCCGCCTTCGTGGGTCGTTATGCCGATCGGATCGCTCCCGAGCATCGCGCGGTGTGTGAGCGCCTCGTCGAGGTGTTCGACGCGTACCTGGCGGCTGACGCCGCAGCGGACCAACCCCGCGGCGTGCTGCACGGTGATTATCGTTTGGACAACCTGCTTTTCGGCACCGATCGGCCATTGACGGTGGTCGACTGGCAAACCGTCACGTGGGGCCCGGTGCTCACCGACGTGGCGTACTTCCTCGGTTGCGCGCTGACCGACGATGTCCGCCGGGACAACTACGAGGCACTTCTTTCGGCGTATCACGCCGGTTTGGGACCTGACGCCGGACTGTCGCTCGATGACGTGCGCCGCGGCGTCCGGCAGCAGAGCTTCTTCGGTGTGGTGATGGCCATCGCGTCGTCGATGCTGGTCGAGCAGACCGAACGTGGCGATCTGATGTTCATGACCATGCTGCAGCGGCACTGCCAGCATGTCCTCGATATCGATGCACTGGCCATCCTGCCGGCACCGCAGCGTCAGGAACCGTTGCGCCCCAGCGCTTCTGATGAGGCCATCCATCCCGCCGACGACGACACGTTCTGGAACGAGAGCTGGTACTTCGACTTTGCCGACCCGGCTCAGCAGGTCGGCGGATGGGTCCGGTTGGGTTTGGTACCCAATCAACAACACTGTTGGATCAATGCCCTGCTGTGCGGTCCGGACATGCCGACCATCGCGGTGCTGGACTGGCAGGCGCCGGTTCCGACCGACCTCACGCACGTCACCGGGGATGGGGTGGCACTGGGTCTCGATGCTGCAGATCCGCTGCGCACCTTGCGGGTTACCGTCTCAGGGCGTGGCCAGGCATACGACGATCCGGGGACACTGCTGCGCGGTGAGCCCGGTCGTCCCGTCGAACTCACCATGGACCTGACATGGCATTCGGCCGGGGAGCCCTATCAGTACCGGGTTTCGACCCGGTACGAGATTCCATGCACGGTGACCGGCACCGTCACTGCCGACGGTCACACGTATTCGTTCAATACTGTTGTCGGCCAACGTGATCACTCGTGGGCTCCGCGCGACTGGTGGAGCCTGGAGTGGATGTGGAGTGCCGTGCACCTACAGGACGGCACCCATCTACATGGCGTCGAGATGCGCATTCCCGGTATGGGACCGCTCGGCATCGGCTACGAACAAGCGCCGGGGCAGCCGCTTCTTGAACTGCAGAAGGTTTCGTCGGTCGAATCCTTCACCGACTCCGGCCTGCCGGCGACCGCGGAAATCACCGTGGGCGACGTGCCACTCACGGTGGAGTTCCTGGGTCACGCTCCGGTGCAACTGGTTTCGACCGATGGTCGGGTCAGCCAGTTCCCGAGGTCGTGGGGAACCGTGCGCGCTGCCGACGGCCGGGCGGGCGTCGGGTGGTTCGAGTGGAACCGGAATTCGTCTCTGGGGTAGACGCAAGACCTATTGACGTCCCGCCAGCAGAATCTGGCTGAGCCGTGTTGTGGTGGCCTGACCGTCATCGCAACCACCTTGGCCACCAAGGGCATTCATGATGGCCAAGGTGTACCGCTGACCGGAACCGGCGAATCCGACGCTGTTGGTCACCCACCCACCTTGTTCGTCGGACCATCCGTTCTTGTTGCCCGGAGCCATCGCTGGCCCTGCACCCCACACGCCCCACTGCTGAATCGGGTCGACGCGCTGCATCTGGCCGACGATCCACGAGGTCTGGACCGACGGCAGTCGCGTGAGCATGTAGTTCACCAGTTGATCCAGGTCGTCGGTCGTCGACTTCTGAAAACCCCAGTAGGGGAACATGTTTCCGAAGCCTGGCTGCGGCACCACATGAGTCATGCCGAAGTGCGGGAAGTCGTTGTTGAAGACCGTGTGGTTGGGCCCGCCATAGCGAGTCCACAGCGCATCGGCCGCATCGTTGTCCGAGGAATGCAACATGGCGGTCATCGACGAGATATCCGCGTCGGTGAGCCGCAGTTGGCCGGCCTGCTGCCGCGCGAACAGGTCCACCACGATGCCCAACTTGATGGTCGACGCCGTCCACACCATGTCGCCGGCGTGTGAGTTTCGGTAGACGGCGCCCGTGCCGCGGTCCCGCAATACGTAACCGACCGTCCCCGGCCTGGTGGCGAGGTATGCGTCGGCCTGTGCGATGCGGTTCTGGGCATCGTCGGCCGCGGCGATGGGAGCGACAGGACTCCACAGCAGGGCTATCGCCACCACCGCGGCGCACCCGCGACTGAACCAACTCACCAGGACAGCGTGCCAGACGTCCGGTCAGTTTCCGGCGATCGGACGCGGCCACGTCGGTAACGGAATCGGTCCCGATGGAGGACGGAGCCTGTCCAGAACCGCTCGTAGTGGTGGCCAGTTGGCGCGACCGACACGCGTCACCGCGTAGGCGGTATGGATCACCGTCGGACCGGCCACCGGCACGACGGTGATCCCCGGGCTCGCAGGCCGGTCCAGCGGCAACAGCCCGACCCCGTACCCGGCAAGGATCAGATCTTCGATCAACTCAAGACTGTCGATCTGGTGGGCTATGCGAGGCACGAAACCCGCCAGGGCACCCAACGTTCGGACCGCGTCTTCGTCAGCAGTGTTGCGGGAGTTCACGATCCATGTGCGGCCGCGGTAGTCCGACAATTCGGCAGGCCCGGATGCCTCGCCGGTTCGCAGGCCCAGACCCCATGGAACCGACCACAGCGCAACGCTTTCCAGCAACGGCCCGGGGGAGCAGGGGGCCAGGTTGTAGTCGTAGGTCAGCGCCAGATCCAGGTCGTCGTCGGTCAGCAACGCAAATGCCTCGATCGGCTCGTATTCACTGATCACCACCTCGATGCCCGGATGGGTCCGCGACAGTTCGCTCAGAATCGGCAGGACCGAGACCCGGATGCCTGTGGCAAAGCCACCGACCCGCAGAGTGCCGACGGGTTCGGCATCGGAATCCAGGTCCAGCAGCGCCGCGTCGACGGCTGCCAGGATGGTGACCGCGTGATCGGCCAGTCGCAGGCCTGCCGGAGTCAGGCGGACCCGTCGCCCTTCGGGCTCGATGAGCGCAGTCCCGGTCTCTTTGGCCAGCGCGGCGATCTGTTGGGACACCGTCGACGTCGTCAGATTGAGGTTCTCGGCGACGGCCCGCATGGACCCCAGGCGCGACAGGGCCAGCAGGAGGCGCAGTCGACGGGTGTCCATCCGACCATTGTCCAGGGATTCTGCACAGTTCTGGGTTATCCGCCCCGAAGTTATGAATATTTAGCCAATGTGCGACGATCCGAAAATGACCGCACGTCCTGCCCACTTCACCCCGATCGATGCTGATCGGGTCCAGCCGACCCAGTTCGCGCAAAGCCTGTGGGGCGAAGACCACCTCAACGGACCGGCGGTGGTCGGGCTGGCCGCGCACGCGCTCGAGGCCGCGTTCGGCCTCCCGGACTTCCTGCCGGCCCGGCTCACGGTCGACCTGTTCCGAGCCGCGCGTGGAGTGCCGACGACGACCGAGGTGAAGTTGGTCCGCGACGGGCGACGGGTGCGCAACTCCGAGTGCGACGTGGTGCAGGACGGTGTCACGGTGGCCCATGCCACATTGGTGCAGTACCGGCTCGCCGAGCCACCACCGGGCGAGGAGTGGTTCCGCACAACCGATTTCGTGCCACCTGAGGCTGTCGACACGGGCTTGGCACCCTACATCAACAGTGACGGCGTCGGATGGACGCGGGCCATCGCCGACCATCAGAACGCCGGCCGCAAGCGCTATGTCAACCGGGCCATCGACGTCATCGAAGGC
>ERZ650309.1174-NODE-1174-length-12389-cov-4.023593_pt1 | contig 12389 bp, 9 predicted proteins | sample MGYA00376245_ERZ650309 | MGnify/ENA primary metagenome ERZ650309 (study PRJEB26733, sample SAMN07839294) | wastewater metagenome | biome: urban; feature: wastewater treatment plant; material: waste water | place: USA: North Carolina | collected 2016-04-26 ...
GCTCTTCCGATCTCAGGCAGGGAAATTGGCACGATGCCATACGGCTTAGTCATGAGGTGTTGGAAGGTCTTGACCATGCCAACGACACTTCAGGGATTGAAGGGTTGGCTTATAATTCTCTTGGCAAGGCATGGCAAAAACTTCAGGTTCCCGATTCATCAGCCTACTATTTCAGAAAAGGTCTTCAGGCACATATCGATCATAATAATGTAACCTACCTTCCTACTTCATTCATCAATGTTGCCGATCTAGAGTTGAATTCAGGAGCTTCAGCAACAGCATTGAAATTGTATCTGAGGGCAAAGGAACTCGCTGACAGCACAGGCAACAAACAAGCCATGGTGCAGTCTTATCTGGGATTATATCGCTTTTTTACAAAGACATCTCCACCTGAAAACCGTGCTGCTGAAATGCTTGCCAATGCCGAACAACTTGCACTTTCACTTAATGATAAATCTTATTTGTCAAAGGTTTATTCCGCTAAAGTTGAAATGTATAAATCACAAAATGATTTTGAAAACGCACTCGCTTATCAGGAAAAGCTGAATGCCCTTAACGACTCGCTGGCCCGCGGTGAACGTGAAAAAATTGTAAGGCAGCTGGAAGTGCAATTCGAGGTTTCTGAAATGAACCGTCAGCTGAAACTCACACGGCAGGAACACAAAATCACCAAGCTGACCAATTATTTATTGTGGGGCGCACTGGCAGTGCTGTTGTTTATTGGAGGAGGTATTTTCGTAATCACACGAAAGATGAACCGGCGCGATAAGCAGTTACTCGAAACCAAAGTTGCTCTTATGCAGGCTAAAGAAGAACAAAAAAAGCTGAAGGAAGCACAAATGCAGCATGAAATTGAGTTCAAGGAGAGCCAGCTGAGTGCCATGGCCCTGCAAATGATGCAGAAAAATGATTTGTTGAAGGAGCTTGAAGAGAAATTAGGTCAGGATACAGATAATCAACCTAATACCGAAATGCGTAAGATCATTTCAAGAGGTTGGAACCACGATAGCGACTGGAATGATTTCAATACCGTTTTTGAAGGTATCAATCATAACTTCTATGCCCGGTTGAAAGCTGCTTACCCCGAAATCAGTCCCAATGACCTGCGACTTTGTGCGCTTATCAAGCTGAATATGTCCATCAAAGAAATGGCTGGCATTCTCAATATTTCTCCTGATAGCGTTAAAACTGCCCGCTACCGCCTGCGAAAAAAATTGCAGCTCAATACAGAGGATAATTTGACTGATTTTATCATAAGTCTCTGATAGTCAAATATTGTCTACCAATTGAAGACCTGATTTCAAGCCAATGTTCACCTGTTGTCTACCTGTTTTTTTTGGTCACTGGCACCACATGGACTACTTTTACATCCAACATTAATGGTCAACTTTCCATCTGCAGGTGGAATTCATTAACCTCAAAAAAATTAAATTATGAAAAATAAAATCTACTCTTCATTATTGATGTTGTTGGTGATTGCAGGGGCCGTAAAAGCCCAGGTGCCTAACAGCAACTTCGAGGAACTGAATTTCGATGGCACACTTCGCAACTGGGGAAGTGTTTATCTTTTCAGTGTTACGCTTGATTCAAATGGCGTTTCAACTACCGATTCAATTGTTTTCGGAAATACTTATTTCTACGCCCCTTCTACCGATGCGTTTACTGGAAATTATGCACTGGAATTGAGCAATGCCTATAATTTCACCACAGGAATGGGAATTGCCGGAAGGGTCAGCTGTGATACCGATACAGTTTATTCTGCCTGGGGGTCAATCGAAATGATTGCTTCGAGTATTCAGCCAACTGAAATGAATTTTCATTATAAGTTTCTTCCTGCAGGAAACGATAGCGCGATTGCAGGAATTTACGTTTATGATGCCTTCGGCACTGTGATTGGACAGGGCGAGATGATCATTGGTTCGGCAGTTACAGCCTATACTTATGCAACCATTCCTGTAGTGTATACTTCTGCCAATCCTGCTGCTGCTTATTCTTTGGTATTCAGCAATCAGGTAGGGTACTCGGAAGTTAACCTTGGAACCAGATTTCTGATCGATGATGTTTCATTCACAACAACCGGGGTTCCATCGCTCGAGTCACAAGATGGTTTTGTACTTTATCCCAATCCCGCACATGACTATATTTCATTCAGCAGGAAAACAGATGCCCCGGTAAAGATCACTGTTTTTGATGTGAGCGGAAAAAATTGTTTTTCAGGTACACTTCAAGCCGGATCAACAGGGCTGCAGTTGCCACGGTTGAATCCCGGAGTTTATAACCTGCAATTCTCAGATAAGGGTGTTATTTGGAACCGGAAGTTGGTAATTGGTAATTAGTCCGGTTTTTATTGTTTTGGTGTGTTAAGAAAGAGGGTGTGGTGCCCTCTTTCCTTTTTTTACCGGCTGATGAAATCGCAAATCGGTTATCTTTGTCCCATTCAAATGATACTGACCGATACCCACATTCATCTTTACGCTGAAGAATACGAAGGCGACCGGAATGAGCTTATTACCACAGCCATTGATGCCGGTGTGAGGCGTTTTCTAATTCCAAATATCGACAGCACATCTGTTGCAGGTATGCTTGGACTTGCCAATTCATTTCCCGGAATCTGTTTGCCCATGCTGGGATTGCATCCTTGTTATGTTAAAGAGAATTTCAGAGAAGAATTGAATCTGATTTACTCTTATTTGTCAGATGCAGGAACGGGAGCTGTTGCTATCGGAGAAATCGGACTTGATTTTTACTGGGATCTCACTTTTCGTGAACAACAGGAAATCGCTCTCAAAGAACAATTTCAATGGGCATCTGAATTGAACTTGCCTGTTGCCATTCATAGCAGAAATTCAACCGATGAAGTAATAGCAATTTTGAAGGAATTGAAATCGCTTAATTTAAAAGGCGTTTTTCATTGTTTCAGTGGTGACATGAAGCAGGCAGAAACGATTATTGACTTGGGTTTCTATCTTGGAATAGGAGGGGTGGTAACATTCAAAAATTCAGGACTCGACAAAATTATTGCGCAACTACCTTTATCAAATTTGTTACTCGAAACAGATGGTCCCTATCTGGCACCGGCACCTTTCCGTGGTAAACGAAATGAACCGTCCTATTTGAAACTGATTGCAGCAAAAGTGAGTGAGATCAAAGGAGTTTCTATTGAGGAAATTTCTGAAATCACTACTGCAAATGCTGATCGACTCTTTGGATTAAAAAGGTTTTCGAATGATCAATAATTAATTAATGTTATGGCAAAAAAGATTTTAAGAACCAGCTCTTCTTCTGATATCAATTTATTTATTATTTATACAGGTGGAACCATTGGTATGATACAGGATCATATCTCTGGTGAACTGAAACCTATTGATTTTAGTCAGATCAAACAGGAGGTTCCGGAAATCAGAAAGTTCAACTATAATCTGGATGTTATTTCCTTCCGACCTGTAATCGACTCATCCGATATGCAACCCGGACATTGGGTGGAGATGGCAGGTTTGATTCAAAAAAACTATAAAGCATATGATGGCTTTGTCATTCTTCATGGTTCTGATACTTTAGCTTATACTGCTTCCGCGTTGAGTTTTATGCTTGAGAATTTATCAAAGCCGGTTATCATCACAGGTTCTCAGTTGCCTGTTGGAGAAGTGCGTACCGACGCCAAAGAGAACCTGATCACTGCAATTGAAATAGCTGCCACCAAAATCAACGGACTTCCTGCAGTTTCTGAAGTAGCAGTATATTTTGATTATTTTCTTTTCAGAGGCAACCGGGTCACGAAAATGAATTCTTCAAAATTTGAGGCATTTCAGAGCGTCAATTTTCAACCTCTGGCCGAGGCAGGGGTACATTTAAAATTCAACGAACATCTTTTGTTGAAGCCTTCAATGAAAGCGTTAAAGGTTTATACGAAACTGGATGACCAGATTGGTGTAGCACAAATTTACCCTGGTATGTCAAAGTCCTGGTTTGTTTCACAACTGAATAGTAAGGGACTAAAGGCTTTGGTGCTTCAGACTTTCGGAAGTGGAAATGCTCCTTCACAGGGATGGTTCATTGAGGAGCTTCAAAAGGCTATAAGCAAAGGATTGATTGTGATCAATATTTCTCAATGCCCCGGAGGTATGGTAGAACAGGGGAGGTATGTCACCAGCAGCAGATTGGCAGCTATGGGAGTAATAGGTGGTGCCGATCTCACAGTTGAGGCCGCTGTTACCAAATTAATGTTTTTGTTAGGCAACGAAAAATCAAAGACCAGAGTTAAGGTGCTGATGACTAAATCGTTGAGAGGTGAAATGACTACCTGATTCACCTAAATGGAGACTGCATTTTTGTTTTTATTAAGATGGCTTTTTTGCTATCTTTGCAGCCCTCAATCAGGATTAATAACTTCCTGAATATTCAACCGGAGAGATGTCCGAGTGGTTGAAGGAGCACGCCTGGAAAGTGTGTATACCCCAAAAGGGTATCATGGGTTCGAATCCCATTCTCTCCGCCAACAAAAATCGCTTCGCGCTTGCGCGCATTAAGCAAAATAAAAAAACCGGCCAAACTTGTTTGAAGCCGGTTTTTTTATTTTGCTTAATGCCAACGAAGTTGGAAGCGATTTTTGTTGAAGCCACCCCCTCCGGGATCAGTTTCAATCAGTTCCTGAATTGAAAAAAAATCCAATGTCACCCGGTCGAAATTGAAAAAGTGAATGGTTGTACGAATGCTGTTTTTTATTCAGCAGCAACTGCATTTTTCTTAAACCTGAATAAAATGTAACCGGCAATCAATGCTGAAATAATTAACACAGGTAAATCGGAAACCGATGTGCCAATTGTTTCGTGGTTAAATGGCATTTGGTTGCGTGCGGCAATGTAGGCAAATACTACTGCGCCCGAATTATTGATAAAATGAGCTAGCACGGGTAGCCATAAATTACCGCTCCACCACAATAAATATCCCAGCAACATTCCCAAAAGCATCCTGGGAATGAATCCATAGAACTGCATGTGAATTGCGCTGAATAATATTGCTGTTAACAGAATCGCCACATGCATGTTGCCGGTCATTTCCCTGAACAGGCGCAACAGCACACCTCTGAATAAAAATTCCTCCGCGAGGGCAGTAAGCAAACCTACCACCAGGACATTTGAAAGTAAATCTCCGGTTGTTTTCATATCCAGAAAAGCCAAGGTGAGCTTTTCCATTTCATCTTCTTTAGCACGTATCCATGCCTCAACACCACTCATGAATTCAGGAAGTTGAAGCATTTTGTTGAATTCATAAATAAGATTGATGAGCGGAGCAACTGAAAAAATGAGTACTACCACCAACAAAATTTCAGTAAGCTTTGGAATAGCACCAATATGAAGATATCGAGCAGGCTGATGACTGAACAGAAATGCTGTAACAATAGCCGGAACAAGAAACATTCCGAGGGCAGTAGAAAACACCTGCAACACTTTCATTGCCGATAGTACCAATGGATTTGAAAGGTCAGCCAAGGCACCTGCATCGGCAAATGGATCAATGCCGTAGATAAGTTTAACGGCTGCTACTCCAGTCATTAACAAGATAACCGACGACATGGCCACAATGCCTCCAAGGATTAGGAATTTTCTGAATACCGGTTTATCACTAAATACGCCTGAAAGCATGATTTTCATTAATTTTGCAGCAAATTTATTAATAATTGGAGGTACATTGCTCAAATGGTCAAAATTGGCAACATAGAACTAAATGATTTTCCGCTGCTGCTGGCGCCAATGGAGGATGTGAGTGATCCACCATTCAGAGCGGTGTGCAAAGACCATGGTGCCGATGTCATGTATACTGAGTTCATTTCGTCGGAGGGCCTAATCAGGGATGCTGCCAAAAGTTTGCAAAAACTCGATATTTTCGAATACGAACGACCCATAGGTATCCAGTTGTTCGGATCCGACATCGATTCCATGAGGGAAGCAGGACGTATTGCCGATGCCGCCAAACCAGATCTAATCGATATCAATTACGGGTGTCCTGTAAAGAATGTTGCCTGCCGCGGTGCGGGCGCAGCACTTTTGCAGGATATCCCCAAAATGGTTTCAATGACCTCCGAAATTGTAAAAATTGCCACCCGACCTATAACTGTCAAAACCAGACTGGGATGGGACGATTCAACAAGGAACATTGCAGAAGTTGCCGAAAGACTTCAGGACATAGGTATTCAGGCGTTAACCATCCATGGACGAACCAGGGCGCAGCTTTATAAAGGTGCCGCCGACTGGACATTGATCGGAGAAATCAAAAATAACCCAAGAATCACCATTCCTATTTTTGGAAATGGAGATGTTGACTCCCCTGAAAAGGCCAAACAGATGAAAGATCAGTATGGGGTCGATGGCATCATGATTGGCCGCGCCAGTATCGGATACCCATGGATTTTTAATGAAGTAAAACATTTTTTGAAAACCGGCACATTGCTTCCTCCACCAGATGTTGCCATGAGAGTTGCTACCTGTAGAAAACACCTTCAACGTTCACTTGAATGGAAGGGGCCCGTTACAGGCATCAATGAAATGAGAAGGCACTACATTAATTATTTCAAAGGATTTGACCATTTCAAAGATTACCGCATGCGATTGGTGACCACTTATAGTGCCGATGAAATAAATGAAATTCTGGATGAGGTCCTTTTCCGGTATTCAGGTAACTCGACTGTTACTGTTTAAAGGTGCTAATCACACCCTTATGTTTTATTTTGGAAGAGGCATAAAAAGAGGCAGCAAATCCTATCAGAAAAACTATTGCGGTTACACTCAGGAAATCGCCCGCTTCCATTGAAACCGGGTAGGCATCTACCACAAAAGAATCTCCATTTTCAAGTTTGATGAATCCAAATTGCTGTTGGAGCCAGCAAATGAATCCTCCTGCAACCAGTCCGGTTACGGCACCCAGCATGGTAATCAGCAATCCTTCAACAACAAAAATCCTTCTGATCATTTTTTCTGTGGCACCCAAGGCACGCAAAACACCAATGTCTTTTTTCTTTTCAATGATGAGCATGGTCAATGATCCAACAATATTAAAAACAGCAATCATGAGTATGAAACTCAGAATAAAATAAACTGCCCATTTTTCTGATTTCAGTATCCGGTATAAAAACTGATGCTGTTGCAATCGCGTTTCTGATTTGAATTGTTTTCCGGCTGCAGCCGAAATTTTGGCATTTACCGCCTCTTCATCACTTCCTGGCTTCAAACCAATTTCAACCGCAGAAATTTTATTTGCAGAACCAATTAATTCCTTTGCCATTTCCAAAGGAATCAACACATACTTTGAATCAAAATCCTGTTGTATGGTGAATATTCCTGAGGGTCTTATCAATTCAATGCTGAAAGCATCTTCAGGTGTGACCATGCTCACAGGTTTGCCTTTTTTGGGAACATATATGGTCATTGGATTGAACATATCTTCAAGGGAAAGGGAAAGCCCATATGCAATGCCTCCCCCAACAACAGCGTAATCTGACCGGGTGTCTTTAAGAAGGTATTTTCCTTCCACCACTTTAGAGCTGATGCCTGTGATAGAATCGAAATTCTGATCAACACCTTTGATAGTTACAATAAATTGACGGTCTCGGTATTTTACAAGTGCCCCTTCCTCCACTGAAAAGGAAACAAAGGCAACTTCAGGCATCGATTTAATTTTGTCGACTGCCAGCGATGTTGGGTCAAATGTTTTGCCTTGAACTGCACTGATTTTTATATCAGGATCAAAGGAGTTGTAAAGCGAAATAACCAAACCGCTGAACCCATTAAAAACAGAAAGCACAATGATAAGGCCCATTGCACCAACCATCACACCGATGACCGATATAACAGAAATGATATTGATGACATTATGCGATTTGCGCGCGAAGAGATATCTTTTAGCTATGAAAAACTCCGGTCGCATGTGCAGTTATTTCCAGGCTTTAACAATCAGTCCTGTTCCTGTCGGATGTTTCATCCTGGTATCAATAAAATTCAGTACAAAAGCAAACGGATAGGTAATGAGAAAGTAGAAGGGAAGCAACATAAACCCGATTGCCTTAGGCACCTTGCCCAGAAATGTAATCGGATATTTCATGGAAAGTCGCCATGAGATTTTTCCGGGTGAACCATAAGAATACCTTGCTTCTACCTTTGAAAATCCTGCGCTTTTTAATTTATCTTCTATTTCTTTGATGTTATAACCGTCACGCACATGTTCCTCAATGAAGGAAGTCTCACCCTCGCCATGAACATCTGATCCGCCCTGATCGGAAGGTGTTGAAATGAGCAACATTCCTCCGGGCTTCAGCGACCTGTGAAAGTTTTTGAAAACCTGCACATCTTCAAGTATATGTTCCATCACATCAACCGATAATACCAAATCATAGGAGTGGTCGCTGTAAAATTTAGTGAGGTCCTCAACTCTGAAGTTAACATTTTTGGCATCCAGACTTTTGAAAAAAGCATTGCAGTCTGCTACCTGCTCTTCCTTAACATCCACCGACAAAATATTGTAGGTCCAGCTTTTAGAATATAACCAGAAGGTGTATTGTCCGAAGCCGGCGCCGGCATCCAGAATATCGGCATTTTGCGGCGAAACACGTATCCATTTTCTAAGTTCCAGATGCACATGCCAGGCCCGCAGCAAAAGCAGATCAAGCAGGCGATAAAAGGTTTTTCTTAAAAACGGGCTTTTATTAAATACATTTCCAAGTGATCTTTTTATTGGATCGTACTCCATAATAATTTTACAGATTGGTTGTGTTAGTGATTGATTGAAACAGGAGTCAATAGCTTTTATTTGCCGTCTGATTCTTCTGAAGGATCGGGAGGAATGACAATTCCTTTCATGATTTTATCCATCTTTTCTGCGTAATCGAGTGAATCATCAAGAAAAAATTCAAGTTCAGGAATGATGCGAGCCTGATTCCGGATTTTTGCACCCAGTTTACGACGGATTTCACGAGAATGTAATGTCAATTGTTCAATGACCTGATCTCCCTGATTCTTAAATACCGATAAATAAATGCGCGCTATTGATAAATCGGGAGTAACCTTTGCTCCGGTCACAGTAACAAATGCACTTCCATAAAAATCTTTACCCTCCTTCTGAAAGATATCGCTGATCTCCTTCTGAATAAGACGGGCATATTTAAGCTGTCGGGTAGAATCCATGGTTGCAAAGTTAACGTTTTAAAAACAGCTTTGAAACCCTTTTTGAATTCCGATATCGCCTAATAATCAATATGATAGCTTATATTTCCTGCTCCTTTGTCAATATTCGGTAAACAATAGGGGCCGATCATCCCGAATGAATCCGTTCGGTTCATAAATAGTATATTTGCACCGTGAAAACCTATTTCCGGATCGTCCGCCTGGTCAAACCCTATATGGGATTGGCTCTTTTAAATGCCCTTTTCAATATACTATCGGTTGTTTTCAACCTTTTTTCACTCACAATGGTGGCCCCATTCCTTGATTTGCTCTTCCTTAAAACGGATAAAGATTATGCGGAAAGAATTGCAGGTGGAATGCCCGAACTGAAATTGTCTGTCGACTCTCTCGTTGATAGCTTCTATTATTATTTCACCACCATCATTGTTGATCCCGACAGAGGAAAGATGTATGCTCTCACCATGATATGTGCCCTTGTGGTGATTATGTTTTTCTTTAAAAACCTGACTCGTTATATGGCCATGTTCTTTCTGGCACCTGTAAGAAACGGAGTGGTAAAGGATCTCAGGAATAGCATGCATCGCAAAATAATGGATCTGCCGCTTTCATACTATTCAGATGAACGCAAAGGCGATATCATTTCACGAATGACCACCGATGCACAGGAAATTGAATGGTCGGTAATGAGTTCTCTCGAAGCAACATTTCGTGAGCCCTTAACGATCCTGCTTTTTCTCTTCACAATGATTTTCATAAGCCCGCAACTGACTTTGTTTGTATTTGTGCTTCTTCCTCTTACAGCAATCCTCATTTCCCGCATTGGAAAAAGCCTTAAGCGTACATCAGCCAAGAGCAAGGAGCGTCTCGGCTCACTCTTGTCAATTATTGAAGAAACCTTATCCGGATTAAGAATCATCAAAGCATTCAATGCTGAAAAACCGGTACAGGAAAAATTTGAAGACCTGAATAGAAAATACACTGCTACCATGAACAGGATGTATCGCAAAACAGACCTGTCATCGCCTTTGAGCGAGTTTCTTGGTGCCTGTGTGCTGGTTGTTGTAATGTATTTCGGAGGTAAACTGGTACTCTCCTCCGATGCATCCTTGTCAGCAGCAATGTTTATCACTTACATCGCTATTTTTTCACAGATGATTCCTCCTGCCAAAGCATTTACATCTGCATTTTATAATATTCAGAAAGGTATTGCCTCTGCCGACAGGATTAACAAAATTTTAGATGCTCCAAACGATATTGTGGATGCGGCACATCCTAAAGCAGTGAATGAATTCAAGCATGCTATCCGTTATGATAACGTGAGTTTCAGCTATAGGAAAGGTGATTTGGGTTATGTGCTCAGGAACATCAATGTTGAAATTAAAAAAGGACAAACCATAGCTCTTGTAGGTCAATCAGGTTCAGGTAAAACAACACTTGCCGACATGCTGCCCCGCTTTTATGACCCTTCAGATGGTGTGATTTCAGTTGATGGTATTCCTTTGCCAGAAATTAAACTGAGCGATTTACGCGGTCTCATCGGAGTGGTTTCTCAGGAATCTATTTTATTTAACGATACCATTTTTAATAATATCGCTTTTGGTATTGAAGGCGCCTCACAGGAAGCTGTTGAGCGGGCTGCTAAAATCGCAAATGCACATGAATTTATTTCTCAGATGCCCGAAGGTTATCAGTCCAATATCGGCGACAGGGGAGGTAAACTTTCAGGTGGACAACGTCAACGTATCAGTATTGCACGCGCAGTATTAAAAAATCCTCCGATTCTGATTTTGGATGAAGCAACGTCTGCATTAGATACAGAATCAGAAAAGCTGGTACAGGATGCACTTCAAAATCTGATGGCGAACCGCACTACACTCGTGATCGCACACAGGTTGTCAACCATTCAGTATGCCGATGAGATTATTGTGCTGAATAAAGGCGTGATCGAAGAGCGTGGGTCACATCAGGAGTTGCTACAATCAAAAGGTCTCTATAAAAAACTGTACGATCTTCAGTCTTTTGCGAGCTGATCAAAGGTCGATACGGTAAAGTACTCCGGTAGGACTCCTTGGCCCGAATAATTTTTGAGTTAAAATATAGATCTCGCCATCAGCATCCTCACCAAAAGAATTTATCTTTCCTTCCGTTTCATTACTCTTGCTGCCATTCAGAAATACATCACTTCTGTCCCACGTGCCATTCTGATTTTGCTTCAATGCAAATACTTTACCCGACCAGTCACCAAAGAAATAGGTGCCATGAAGTGATGGGAATTTCTTTCCTCGATACATATACCCTCCGCAAATGCTGATTCCTGTTTCATGATCGTATTCAGAAACCGGCAATTCAAGTCCCGATGTGCTGCAGTTGGTTTTGGGATTAAAACAATGATAGCCTTCCATAATTCTCCAGCCATAGTTGCCACCTTTTGTAATAATGTCAACTTCTTCGCGAAGTTTATCTCCAACTTCTCCGCCAATCAATACATGCGACTGCGGATCGAAAGAAAAGCGCCAAAACCTTCTTAAGCCGTAAGCCCAGATTTCTGGTCTTGTATTTTTAACACCAACAAAAGGGTTGTCGGCAGGAATGGCGTAAGGTGTTTTATTTACATCAATGCGCAAGACCTTTCCAAGCAATGAATTTAAGTCCTGCCCTTTTCGTTCGTTTAGCGGCGTGTGGTTATCGCCGATAGAAACATACAAATATCCATCGGGCCCAAAGGCGATCTGGCAGGCATCATGATCAACCCCTTGCCCCTGTATTTCAAGTATTCTGTATTCACTTGAAAGTATGGCACTGTCGGCATTTTCAGTGCTCACAGTAAATTCAGAAACCACCAGGGTGCAGCTATTTGTGTCGATTAAAGCAGGTGCATTATAGCAAACGTAAAATTTCTTATTGCTTGCAAATTGAGGATGGAAAGTAAAACCAAACATGGCCCTTACTTCTTCGGAGGTATCTTTCTGTTCAAGTTTGCTTTTTATATCCAGGAATGGTTGTGGCAATACAGTTCCATTTTTTAGTACCATGATTTTACCGCTAAGGTCAGCTATAAATAACCGGTGCGTATCATCGGGTGCTGCTTCCATTTCTACCGGAAAATTAATGGCATTGGTAACAAGTTGCAATTGTACTGACTGAGATGTATCTGCAATTAAAGGTGCATCTGCGGATTCTTTATCTTTTGAGCTATTTAAATTGCAGGAAGCGAGA
>ERZ650309.1175-NODE-1175-length-12385-cov-5.319059_pt1 | contig 12385 bp, 9 predicted proteins | sample MGYA00376245_ERZ650309 | MGnify/ENA primary metagenome ERZ650309 (study PRJEB26733, sample SAMN07839294) | wastewater metagenome | biome: urban; feature: wastewater treatment plant; material: waste water | place: USA: North Carolina | collected 2016-04-26 ...
ATCTACACAGGCGAAGACACTCTTTCCCTACACGACGCTCTTCCGATCTAACATCAACGCCGTCCACGACGAAGGTGTTTTCCGAACCGGAAGCGCCGTTGATCTGGAAACCGCCAACGCCGAAGCTGCCGGATTTCGGTTCCGCGCGAACACCAGGAGCGACAACCAGCAACGAATGGAACTGACGTCCTTTCGGAGTTTTATCAACAAACTCAGGAACGATGTTTGTTGCAGCTTTGCTTGACGTCACGTCAATGGTGTCGGAAGTGGCACTGATGGTCACGGATTCCGTAACCGCGCCAGCGGCCAGGGAAACGTCCACTTTGGCTGCTTGACCGAGCACAACGTTGACATCTTCGCTTTTAACCGTTTTGAAACCGGTTTGTGTAACGGTGAGGGTATAGACTCCCGAAGGAACTTTCGGGAAAAGATAATCACCTTCTTTGTTGGTGGTGGCTTCGAGTGAGCGAACCAGGCCGGGGCCGGCAAGCGTCACTTTGGCGCCTGGGATTGCGGCGCCAGCCGTGTCCTTAATCGTACCTTGCACGGCGCCAGTGTTTTCCTGCGCAAACGCGAGAGACGCGCTTGCGAGAAGCAACACTGCTCCGAACAGAACGGTAAGGATTCTGTTTGCAGAAAGTTTTGATTTCATTGGGATTTCTCCTACTGTTGGATTGAGGCAACCGTCGAAAAGCTTAATCGCTATCGTCGCGCTGCCACACACATAACTTTACATTCCTCAAGGATTTGAGTCCTTTGCAGAATGCTATTGCCAAAATTATTGATTACCTGAACTAATGAGACTACGAATACAGCCTTGAATTCAGAAAATGAACTTGATGTAAGCTTGCTCTGGATATTCGGCAATTGCTATTCCAATACGAACCAGATCAATCCATCAAGCTATAAAGACCCTACATTCACAAGCTTACAAACATCCGCATTTGCTTTCTTAGCGCGCGAAGTTCAAAAAAATGAATTTTCGTGCAGATTTTCGGATTAGGAAGCCATTTCCGAGAACAAACACAAACGAATATAAACTGGATAGTTAGGGTGGTTATTTAGGTTCAGATTCGGTGGTTTTATTGCTTTTTTGATGTTGAACTAAAATCGCTATCTGGATAAATCCGAGATTCTGAATTTACCAAGTTGATCATCGAAATTTTGAGCCATGTTTTAAACGCGCCAACTTTATGTAAACTTATCCCTTTAATGCACTTCTGCCATTGTGTAAACGATTCAATCTTGCCGGAATATGAGTTGCTCTTCAGTCGCCCGTAGTGGAGAGATATCCACAAGTCTCCCAAACAAATTTTTTGGATTTCACGGTCTGTATCAACAGCCAACTTTCCACAATTGTTTAAGTTGAGGTATTGATGCTTAGACTCTTTAAAACCACATCACCTTTGAACCGCTTTACGGCCAAGAAGCGGTTCCATCAACCTAGGAGGAGATCATGGGTAGAACCAGCTTTCTCAAAAAAAGCTCAAGGATTTCTAGCGCTTTACTGTGCATCGTTTGCTTGACGTTTGTCGGCCTGGCGCAAGACATCGCCACCAAAGGCGGCATCAGCGGTCGCGTGACCGATTCCAATGGCGGAGTGCTTGTAAAAGCCAAAGTTACCGTCAGCGGCCCGACTGGTGACCGTGTAGTGGAAACAAACTCAGATGGCGAGTTTGAAGCGCAAAACCTGATTCCAGGCAATTACAAAATCAAGGCGGAAGTTGCTGGTTTCAAGTCCGTTTCGATTCCCAATGTAGAGGTCTTCGTCGGTAAGATTTCGAATTTGAAGCTGACGCTTGAGGCGGGCAATATCACCGAAGTCGTGGAAATCACTGCTGGCACTGCGACAGTAGATACAACCAGCACAGCGATCGGCTCTAACCTTAACGACCAGCTTTATGAAAATTTGCCATTGCAGCGCAACGTTCAAAGCCTGTTTTATCTTGCGCCGGGCACCACCGACAGCCTTGGCGGAGGACGTGCCAATCCATCCATTTCCGGCGGTTCGGCGCTCGACAACCTGTACATTGCTGATGGTGTAAACATCACTGATTCAGCGTTTGGCGGTTTAGGAGTGTTCTCGCGCAGTTACGGCACGTTGGGCGTGGGAATTAACACTTCTTACATTAAAGAGGTTCAGGTCAAAACCGGCGGCTTTGAGCCACAGTACGGCCAGTCTCAAGGTGGCATTGTCAACATCATTACCAAATCCGGAACCAATGAATATCACGGTTCTCTGTTTGGTTTCTTTCAGCCGGAATCGTTTGAAGCTGAGCGCAAACAGCCAGATGACCTGCTCGTCAACAAAGTCGGCAAGATACTTCACAACGAAGGGTACGATGCAGGCTTTGACATTGGCGGACCGGTTCCTCGATTGAAAGACAAGCTGTTTTTCTTTGGTTCGTACAATCCTTCCGCACAACGCGTCATCGTTCGCGGGGCTGAAGGTTCCGGGTTGCGCAGCATTTACGGAAACCAAACTCACCAAAGCCGCTTCACCAACAATTACGCGTTCAAAGCGGATTACAACATTACGCCGAGCCATCAGCTCAATTTTTCGGTCTTCGGCGACCCAACCACGTCAAACGTCGCGCCGTTTTTCACGCTGAACATTGACAACACCACTGCCAACAGCAAATTGGATTTCGGCACGCGCAATACGGCAATTCGTTACAACGGTTCCCTCTCGCCAACCTGGACGGTGAACGCTTCGTTCAGTCAGGGACACAACACCTTTGATGAATCCGGCTTCGCTGATTTCCATCAGATTCTTGACCGGACGAACGCTGTTCGTGGCAATTACACGGCGATCGGACGTGGTTTTTATGAACCAACCGATGGCAAAACCTACCGTGCGACCATTGACACCCAGAAACAGGTTTCGTTCTGGGGAACGCACACCGCCAGCGTTGGCTACAATTTCCAGCGCGCGTTTTATTCCGGCTTGCGCGAACGCAGCGGCCCGAAATTTGTCATTCCGTCAACGAATGCCGACGGAACACTCAAAACTCCTGCCATCGCTGCGGGACAGCTGTCGAATGCAGCGTTTTCCTTACGCCAGGCGGCGGCGTCTTGTACGCTTTGTCCGTTGCTGACGGTGAACGGCACAGACATCCCTGTTTATCTGCGCCAGGATCGCGGTGAATTCGGCACCCCGTCGTTCGAAACCGAATCGAAATATCATTCGGCCTACGCCCAGGACACCTGGAAGATCAATCGCTTTATCACAGGATTGCTGGGCTATCGCTGGGAGCAGGAACGCCTGGTCGGCAGCCCAGGCCTGACTGGCAGCCGACTCAATTACGTCTTTTCCGGTAATTGGTCGCCGCGTTTTGGCGTGACGGTTGATCCCTTTGGCAAAGGCAAAACCAAGGTCTACTACAACTACGGCCGCTTCCACGAATTCATCCCGCTCGATTTGGCGGAGCGCTCGCTTTCGGCGGAAAAGGATTACACACTCGCGCGGTTCGCGCCTGATTACACCATCGTCAACGGTGTGCGACGCGCCAAACTCAACCAATATGGCACGGTCATTCCCGTGCTGGATGCCGCGCATCTGGTCAGCGGCGCTGCGGGTGGATCGGGCGGAGCGCCAGTGATTTCGGCGCAAGACCCCACTAACCCAATCCTGCCCGGAACGAAGCTCGGTTACACCAACGAACATCTGGTCGGCTTTGAACAGCAACTGCCCGGCAACATGGTGTTTTCGGTGCGTTACATTGATCGCAAGATTGCCCGCATTGTCGAAGACGCCGCAGTCGTTTCGCCCGAAGGCGCAGCGTTCTTTGGCCAGACTTACTTTATCGGCAACATCAACTCGAAAACCGATGCGGCGGTGAATCCTGTCCCGTACAAATTCGCGGTCGGCGCAGCGATTCCATCGCAATGCGATCCAGACCTGGTCACAGAAGTTTTTGATTTCACGGGCAAATCCCTGGGCAATGTTTGTTACGCCGCGAAGGGCAAGAACGGTCAACCCGCAGGCGATCCGGGTGCAGACGGTGTCCCGGATGGCTTCCCTGATCCGGTTCGCCACTATCGCGCAGTCGAAATCGAGCTGAACAAACGATTTTCGAAAGGTTGGCAACTGTTGTCGAACTGGCGAATCGCCAAGCTCGAAGGCAACTTCGAAGGCCACTTCCGCAATGACAACGGTCAAACCGATCCGGCGATCAGTTCGCTATTCGATTTCACCGCTGGCGAATTCGGTCTGTTAGGCGATCAATTTGCCGTCGGCCCGCTGAATACCGACCGACGACATATCGTCAATATCTTCGGCAACTATGCCCTTGGCGAAAAGAGTTTCGGCAAACTCATCCGTGGATTGAACCTTGGCGCGGGCTTGCACATGGAATCCGGCGTTCCGCTCAGCGAATACCTGGCGCATCCGGTGTACCTGAACGCTGGCGAAATCCCGCTGGGCGGACGCGGCAAGCTCGGTCGCACTCCGTATTACACCCGGTTGGATTTGCACGCGGACTATCCGTTCAAATTCGGTGAACGCGTGAAAATGACGTTGGTCGGCGACTTCTTTAACGTCACCAACAACCAGGCGATCCGGTTATCCAGCCAGTTCCGCGAAAGCACCGCTGGCCAATTGAATCCGGATTTTGGCAAACCCACGATTTACCATCCGCCGTTCAACATGCGGTTGGGTTTGAAGCTGGATTTCTAAACGGATTCAGCAATTTGTAAACTTACAGGGAGGGGAGCTTTTCCTCTCCCTGTTTTCTTGCTTGCCTCATCCTGAGTGACGAATAAACGAACGGAGAAACTTATGATTCAGAGAACATCACTGGCGATGTTACTGGCCGCATTACTACTGTGCGCCGTCGCTGTTGTCACGGCTTCGGCGCAAAATCCGGCCAGAGAATCACGAACTTTGCCCAACATGGTTTCAATCACCGGGCTGGTTCGTTTGGGGCAAACCACAGAAACGGCTGAAATGATTTTGGTGACGCTGGAAAGCCGAAGAGGCGGCGTTGTGGCGCAAGTCAGGACTGATCGCACCGGAAAGTTCAAATTCAGCGGAATCGGGACCGGTCAATATCGAATCATCATTCGCCATCCGGGTTATCAGGAAGCACAACGCGAAGTTGACCTGGAAACCGTCACCAGCGAACACGTGCAATTTCAACTTGTGCCCGACAAAGCGGCTCCGTCGGCTAAGCAACCCAATTCGTTGTTGATCAATGCCTCAATCCCAGCCGAAGCGCAGAAAGAGTTCGACCTGGGCCAAAATGATTTGAAGGATGACAAAACCCTGCCAAGCGGAATCGCTCACCTGGAAAAAGCCACCAGCCTTCACCCAAAGTTTCTGGAAGCGCATCTGCTGCTCGGCACTGCGTACATCAGCAACAAGCAATTGGACAAAGCCGAACGCGAGCTTCGAAAGACGCTGGAGATTGATTCGAAAACGCCCACCGCATATTTCGTGTTGGGGGACGTGTACCGCCAGCAGCAAAAACACTCTGAAGCCGAAAAAGTCTTGCTGGATGGGCTGAAGCTGGAACCGAAATCGCCGCTAGGCCATTTCACGCTGGGACAGGTCTATTTCGCCAAGGGTTACATCACAAAAGCCGGGCCGGAAGTCGGCCAGGCATTGCAGTTGAAACCGGATTATGCCGACGCGTATTTGCTGGCGGGAAATCTCTTCCTGAAAGCTCGCAATGCCGCCAGCGCGCTTCAGATGTATGAACAATATTTGCGATTGGAACCGAAAGGGCCGTATGCCCAACAGGCGCGTGAAATGTCGGAGAAGATCAAAAAGGCGATGGCTGAAAAGAAGTAGCCAGGAAACAACAAAGCCCGTTCGCCGGGTTCATCTGGGGAGCAAGGAATGAACGTTGGTTATCGAATCGGGTCCTCACCGCCTCAATAACTATCCATCCCTTGCTCCTCACACGTGCAGGAAACCCAAGGGGCACCTCCAAGCTTCCCACACGATCTCAAGATCCTGATTGAAATGTTATCAACGCAGGTAAATGTTTACCTGACAAATCTTCTTCAGTTTTGTGTATTGAAAAACGACCGGCACCTTGTCCCGAATGGCCTGCACATTAAGCCCAGTCACGATGGCTGTCAATTGGTTTGCCAGGGGGCTGAAAAATTTCACGGCAGATTACCGCGGGGCCAGTTGACTGAGCATCCCAGCGCCATACCGTTCAATTTTTGCCTCGCCCAGGCCATAAATGTTTGCCAGTTCTTCCAGACTTTTTGGCCGAACAATGGCCAGATGTTCCAGCGTTTTGTCCTGGCAGATCATATATGCTGGCACGCTTTCACTGGACGCCAATTCTCTCCGCCAGTCTCGCAGACGATCAACAATCCTGCGTTCATCCGCCGTTAGCGGCCGTAGATCAATGGGCGGCCCTTTTTTTTTACTGTGAGAATGATTGCGTTGCGGAGCTTCGTCGTTTGGCAGGATTCGCGCGCGGTGTAATTCTTCAGATAGCCTGCCGGAAGATTCCAGTCGCGCGGCTAACTCCCGATACACTTCCAAGGCAATCTGTGCGTCCAGAGCAGCATAATTCAACTGTTCGCGGCTTAACGGTCGCCTGCGCCAATCGCTGAGCTGATACGTTTTATCCAGCCTCACACCGAAAAGATGATCTGAAACCGACGCCAGGCTGAACGATTTCAATCGCAAAGTTCGCTTGGCCAGCCTCAGCGTATCCACCAACCCGGCGACGTTGAATCCCGCCTGCTGCAATACTCCGTGATCAAACCGGGCACTGTGAGCAGCCATCATCGCGGATGGGTCTTCAATCAATTCGCGAGTTTCTTCCAAACCGGCGGCCAGAGCATCCACGATGATGACTTCCCCCGTCGGCGAAGCCAGTTGCAACAAGCTCAATCGGTTTTGCCGACTTGGAAAGTTCGAGAAGTCCATGAACGTTTCTGTGTCCAGCCCAAGAATCGGCTGGTTGGCAAAAGCGGCCAAAGCAGCTCGTACATCCGCTGGATCAATCAGATATTCGTAAGGAAGTGCTCTCATTTTTGATGGGTCTTTCGTTCGTTTCCAGCTTTTCGCATTGAATTAGCGGCTGGCTTTAACTGGCAGCATACTGACATCCGAAACTCCTTAAAGCAAGATTCGCCGGTTGAAACTTGCTCCAAGCGAATTGCCACTGCGTCTGTACCTTTACCGGTTTCCTTGAAGTCCACTTGTCCTCGCAATACAAAACACGCCTGTCTTTCAACGCCGTCATTTTCCCCTGCGATTTTTTCGCTCTCGTCAGCCTGATAAACGCTCCGTTACCAGCTTCTGGCCGAACCTGACTCAACACCGCGCAGTAGTAGCTTTCAGATTGAACGCAGATTCAACGACAAAAAGCACAGAAGCGACTTTGCTTCTGCCACCGCTTCCGAATGCCTGACCGAACGTGATCGAGACGCAAAGAGAAACGGAGGGAACAATGACAAGTTACGCCAGTACAAAAATCACCGCTCGATGTTATCCGATACTGTTGGCAGTCTGTTTGATGAGCAGTCAACTTACCGCCGATGACCGCACATCACGCTATCAATACGGAGTCCGCAACAGCATGGAGCGTCCGCTTAAACCGGGACAGCTTTCGTTATTGCTGGAAAGCCTGCGCCAAAAATCCGGCTTTTTGGAAATGCACTTTGACGATAACAGCTTTCTGCGGCTCGGAGACCGATCCAGGATTGCCGGGGGGTCAGCCATTGCCCGCGAACTGTTGATCGCCGCAGTGGATCGCGCCAAAGGAATTGATTTGGAGAACCACGAGTTTTCCCTGAATGTGGCGTTTGCGCGCCTAGCCAAGCCGGTCGAATACAACAGCAGAGCAACGGGCGCGCGCATCGAGGTTTATCCGATAGAGATAGATTTCGCCGATTTCGCACACCTGCGCGGCAGCCGTGAAGTCATCGAAGCATTCGATATTGGCTTTGTCATCTTGCATGAACTGGCGCACGCAGCGCTGGGACTTCGCGATGCTTTGGTCAACGGACAAGAGCCAGGCGAATGCGAAGAATACATCAACCTCATCCGCCGCGACCTTGGAGTTCCGGAGCGTCAGAGCTATGTGGCAAAAACAATCGGCAAACCTGCGATTACCATTCAAAAACCTTCGCAACAAGCGGAACTGGTTTTCGCCTACACAACCGGCGCAAACAAAACCAGGCCCAAATTACTCAATTTGAACTGGGAAGCGGAACGCGTGGGAGCCGTGATCCGCACCGAATACAAACCGCAAACGATGTCACCAAGATCGCAAACGACAGTCGCGCCGTAAGCCATTCGCTTATTTTTTGCGAGCGTACAAGCGCATCACATCGCCGAAGTTCAGCCTGATTGTTCGGTCATCCAGCTTCAGTTTCCGGCTGATGGCCGACAACAGGCGAGCTGTCGGCGAGTGATACCGTCCAATTCGGCTGATGAACAGGCGCAAGCTCATTAATTTGCCGACGTTGCGAAGCTCGACAACTTCAAATCCGGTTTCTTCGCAAAGCTTCGTCAATGTTTGCGGAGTGAAAAAGAAAATGTGATCCGGGATGAATTGCCGCCAGCGCGCGCCCAACAAGCGAAACCACAAATTGGCAATGTTCGGAGTTTCAATCACCAGCCAGCCTTTTGGTTTGAGAATGCGTTGAAGTTCGGCCATCTCTGCGCGCGGACTGGGGAAATGTTCAATCACGTGATACAGCGCGGCAGCGTCGAAACTGTCGCAGGCAAAATGCGCGTCGGCCAAAGCTCCATTGAAACAGTGCAAGCCGCGCTGGCTGGCAACACGGCTGCTGGCGACATCGGCTTCGACACCGAATACGTCGAACGAATCATTTGCCGCTGCCAGCATTTCTCCGGTCGAACAACCGACTTCCAGCAATCGTCCGCCGCTGACAAACCGCGTGAAATCCTGCAACCGTTCGCGCGCCATCAATTCCCGCCAAGGTTGTTCGCTCTGCTCTACACGCGGTTCCACCAGCGCCAGTTCGCGAGCACGATCCGCCAGCCGTACCATTTCCGCCGCAACTTGCTCGCTAACAGGGCTTGCCGTGTCAGTAACCCGCGCGTCAGTAAGGGCCGGGACTTGAGTAACAAATCCCTCCCTGACGGTCGGGCTACTGACAACCACACTCACAAAGTACAAGCCGCAGTTACGGCAAAGCATCAATGGCCCATCAAGCCGCTTCGTTGTAAGAATGAAATTGGCTTCGATTCCGCCGCAAAGATCGCAAACTATTGGTTTGAGATTTGAGATTTGAGATTTGTGATTCAATTGGCTCAGCGGCTTACCTCAAGACTTTCCTGATACAGTTGAAGCGTTCTTTCTGCCGCCGCTCGCCAGGTAAATCGTTTTGCCTGCTCGATTCCCCGCTCTTTCAATCGCTCGCGCAATGACGAATCAGCAGTAATTTGCAGCAGCGCCAGTTCAATCGAACGTTGATCCAGCGGATCTATCAACAACGCAGCGTTGCCAGTCACTTCTGGCAAGCTGGAAACATTGCTGGTGATGACAGGAGTTCCGCACGCCATTGCTTCAACCGGCGGCAAGCCGAAGCCTTCGAACAGTGACGGATACACAAATGCCGTCGCCTGACGGTACAGCTTCGGCAAATCTTCGTCGCTAACGTAACCGGTCAGAATGACGTCGTCCGCCCAGCGTTGACGCCTGATTTCGGCAAAGATGTCATCCGCCAACCACAGTTTGCGACCGACAATTACCAGTTGAGGCCGGAAGTTTTCGTTTTCACTTCGCAGCTTTGCGTAAGCTCGAATCAAACGGATCAGGTTTTTGCGCGGCTGCAAACTGCCGACCGCCAACAAATAATTCCGTGAAATGCCGAAACTCTGGCGAAGTTGTTCTGTTTCGTTTAGCAACGGTTGGGAAGTGAAATGGGACTCAACACCGTTGTACGTTACGACGACTTTTTCCGGCGACAGCTTGTACGTTCGCAGCAAATCTTGTCGCGAGTATTCCGAAACCGTGGCGATTCGCGCGGCTCGTTGCGCCGTTCGACGAACAGTCAGTTTCAACTGAAACGATCCTCTGCGCGTGAACGTTTCCGGCAAATGCTCAAACGCCAGATCGTGAATCGTTGCCACCACAGGCACCTGACAAAACGGCGGAGCCGTGTATTGCACGTGCAGCACATCCACCGGCCGCTGCCGCAACTCATACGTCAGATACACAGGCACTCTAACCAGCGGAGTTGGTTTCGGTAATAACCGGATTTCAAAATTTGGGTGCCGCCGACCAAAGCCTTCGCTCCATTGTTCCGCCGCCAGAGCTTCAGCCAAATAAATCGTGTATTGGTTGCGGCCGTCAATTTCCGCCAACCCTCGGATGATTCCCCGAATATAAGTTTCGTTTCCGCCTTGTTGCGCGCCAATGGCGTGAGCGTCAATTCCAATATGCATCAAATTATTCGTCGTACCGATTCAAGTAAATCAGGTTGTCGTAATCCACGATGGCGATTCTGAGATGCCGCAACCATCCTCACCGTCCAAGCAGGTTACGACGCAATCCGGGGTATTTGGCGAAATAGACAAAACTGGTGAAAGCCATTCCACAAGTTTGAAGCGTGACTTCATGGCCAAATGCTTCGACGGGGCCGCCAAGCGAATCTAATGTAATGGGAATACCACCTTCCAAAGGCAATTCGAGCTTCTGGCCTATTTCGTGTTTGAAAAGGCAGACCTCCGATCCAGTGTCTACTTTGGCTGACGTGTGGTAAATGCAACCGCCATAACGAAGAACTGTAGGCAGAGCTATCCCAAGCTCATCGCTGGGATAAGTATATTGGTCGGTGAAGTCGAATTGAGTAATCATTGGTCAAACTCAGCATTCACAAAAGGCCGCTCAGATTCCCGCTCTATGAAAGTGACCATTGGCAAATATGCGCCATCTGCTGATGCTGCGGCATCAACAGTCTTAAAGTCAGTGCCGTGTGCAATCAACCGATCACCATCCAAAGCGACCCACTGATCGGGATACTCCCGCCAATGATCGGCCATCCATCGCATTGCGCCTTGCTGATCAGGAACTGGAATTGGATCAACAAACTTGCCGAGCGGCTCTTTTTTGCGCGGCGGCTGATTGATCAATTGGCGCAACCGCGCTTGCTCGCTGGCAGACAAAGCCGTAATTTCTTCCAGAATTTTTTCGACTGTCGCAATAGCCATCGTTGCCTCCAAACTCACTTTCGGCTGCTCAATTTTTCCATTGCCGATTGGGCAGCATCGTATCGCTCGTAACGCCGTTCATCGGCGCGAAAGGCTGTGGAATGATACACCCGGCGTCCGTTGACGACTTTCGGAATATGTTTCATGTGCAGCATCTCGTGATACAGAACAAACTCAACCAGATATTCCGGCACGTCAGCGCTGTCCAGCGAACGGCTGATGACAATCGTGTCGTGAACGTAATCGTGATGCCCCAAAATCCGTTTGGTCTTTCGGGCGCTCCAGCTTAAGGTCACCGCAGGCAATTCGCTGTTGAAGTAACGGCGATTGAGCCGCGCAAACATCTGATCCAGATTGAATTCGCGCCCAACGGAACTGCTGATGAATTTTCGGCCACGTTGCTGTTTGGCCAGATCGGAAGCTCGCTGAACATCCGGATGGTAAGCGTATTGGCGATACAGGTTTTGGTATTCCGTGCCGATTCGTTTGTTAAACAATTTGCCAACCAGAATGAACGCCAGCGCGCGATGCACCTGGGATGGAGCATCGCGCATGATGTCGGACAGCCGAACATAAACTCGCTGATTTCGGATGCGAATGGTGTGGTTCAGTCCGGCAAATTTATAAAACGCGATATGGATTTCCGGCAGATCCGTCCGCCGAGTGATCTGGCGAAACGCCTCCACAAAATGCAATTTCAACAAACTTTCGCCCGTTATCATAACCCGCTACCTCAAAACCTTTCTGTTTGTCGCCGGACTTCCCGATCTTGATTTGAACCGATGGAGCGCTGAATTCGGGAGCCAGTAAAGAAACATCGCCGACATGCTATGGAGTCCGCCAAGCTTACGTCAACCTTTGCTTGGGCTTGAGTCACGCTTCCGGCGTGCGAACCTTGGGCAAGTTCGTGTATTCTCCAATTATGCCGAGCAGGAAAACTGAAACCAGCCTCTTCCCTGAAATGGAAGCGCCGCTTAAGTCGCGTGCGAAGTCCACGGATGCAAGTGCGCCATTGGCCGAACGCATGCGTCCGCGCACGCTGGAAGAATTTGTCGGGCAAGAACATCTGTTAGCGGCTGGAAAATTGCTGCGCCGGTTGATCGAAGAAGATCGGCTGACATCGCTGGTGTTTTGGGGACCGCCTGGCACAGGCAAAACCACGCTGGCGCAAATCATTGCACAGCAAACCGCGTCGGATTTTGTTCCCTTCAGCGCCGTGACTTCAGGCAT
>ERZ650309.1176-NODE-1176-length-12372-cov-7.594707_pt1 | contig 12372 bp, 11 predicted proteins | sample MGYA00376245_ERZ650309 | MGnify/ENA primary metagenome ERZ650309 (study PRJEB26733, sample SAMN07839294) | wastewater metagenome | biome: urban; feature: wastewater treatment plant; material: waste water | place: USA: North Carolina | collected 2016-04-26 ...
ATACCTCTTTAAATTATGAGCAAAAACATTATATCAATACCATTCAAGCGTCTTGTGAAGCGTTATTAAGAATTATTAATGATATTTTAGATTATTCAAAAATTGAGGCTGGTAAATTAGCCATCGAAAATACTAATTTTAATCTTCATCAGCTACTGACAGAGTGCGCCTCGTTATTTGCTGTATCTGCCAAAGAGCGCGAATTGCCCATTTATACCCAAATTGCAAGCGATGTCCCTCAATGGATGGTGGGTGATCCAACACGTATTCGTCAAGTTATCATTAATATGTTGGGGAATGCTTATAAGTTTACCGAAAGAGGTGCTGTAACTTTACGCGCCAAATTACGTGAAGATAAAGGTAAAGATGGGGTATATATTTTATTTGAGGTAGAGGATACAGGCATTGGTATTACTAGCGAGCAACGTGAGCGTTTATTTCAATCGTTTTCCCAAGCCGACTCATCTGTTACTCGCAAATATGGTGGAACGGGTTTGGGATTAGCCATTAGTCGTTCATTGGTTCGTTTGATGAATGGTGATATTGGTGTCAAAAGTATTCCCAATCAAGGATCAACGTTTTGGTTTTATGTACAGTTATATCATGGTATTCAACCCATCAAAAAGCATCATATAGAACCTAACCAAACGCCATTTGTTTATCCAAATTTGTCAGGTTTGCATGTATTGATTGCAGAAGATAATCCAACCAATCAAATGGTGATTGTGGGTATGCTCAAAAAATATCAGATTGAGCCAATAGTTGCTGTTGATGGCCAAGATGCCTTGAGCAAAGTGATGGCCAAACCTGAATACTTTGATGTGATTTTTATGGATTGTGAAATGCCCAAAATGGATGGTTATACAGCAACCAAAGAAATTAAAGCATGGATCAATCAGCATCGTTTTAATGATGTCTTGATTTTTGGGGTAAGCGCACACGCCTTAGCAGAATATCAACAACAGGGTTTGGCATCAGGCATGAACGCCTTTATTGTTAAACCACTCAAACAGCAGGATTTATTACAAGCATTGACACAAGTGATGGCGCATAAAATGAAGCAGAAGTTGGCACGTTAATAAGGTGCTTCACCCTCGTAGTTGCCAGCAGGATCATAATGACAAGCTAAATATGTTTTGCCATTGCCTTGCGCTAAGGCACAACCTACTTGGTAGCTATAACGCCAAACAATTTGCGTATAATGGCCAACCATTCCACCTTTAGTGACTTGTGGAAATAGACCATAAACAAAATCTTTCTTTTCCGCACCCCAAGCATCAACCATATCTTTTAAGGAGTACGCGCCTGTTGTGCCGCGCCATAAATTCTCGCCATATTCAGCATCAGAGTGTTTAAATTCATTGTTTGCAGCTAAATGATCCGCCCATGTTTGTGCGCTTTTTGCTAATTCGTCAGACCAAACATAAGGCAATAAACCTAATTCTTTACGATATGGTAAGTGCGCATCTAATAAGGTTTTGGCATCAATAACAAGATTATTATGAGCAGGACTATTGGTCGGCTGTTTATCATCTGCAGAAACTAAAGCTCCATAAGCTTCTGCATAACAAAAATGACTAAATAAAAGGGTTGTCATGCCAATTAGTAAACGTGCAAGCATAAAATATCCTTGATGATGCTTGCCGTTTAGGCTGTGCGATCAAGCACAGCCTAAAGCAAGCTTAACTAGCAAAAATTTGCGCGACTGCTTCTGAGTTATAGAACTCATTTAATTGTGCGTCAATACGCTCTGCAATAAAACCTGTAGCAAGCATATCAGCTACAACAGATTGGGCAAAGACTAAAATATCTTGCACCAAACTTTCACGGCTAATATTGAGGCTCGCTAATAAGCTGACACCATCTTGCTGAGCAAAATCATTATACCAAGCCGCAATTAATTCATTGAGCATTTCTTTGGCATAGCTAGTATGACGTGCGTGATTCCATAACATCACACCTGTTTCAACACCAAACTCAATATCTTGCGGTTTAAGATATTGTTTCACTGTTGATAAAGACAACCCTTTGATTTTATGCCAAAGTTGGTCGGCAACATGATGAATTTGTTTGGCGTCTAAAGTCTTGATTAATATCTTTTCGCTAATATCAACGATTTTTTGGGTGTTTTTATGTAGGTAGCTTTTTAACGCAGATTCAATCGCGGCATTACCGCCTGTGCTTTCCATTAAACCTTTACCCATTTTCATTAATGAAGAAACACCCGGTACTTTTTTGGCTAAAGGATTTTCGTTAACTAAATAGTCACTTAAAGCTTGATAAACAATATCAGATAACAATTTGGCATAAACAGGATTGCCAACAATGGTATGAATAATATCAGCACGTAATTTTTCGTGACTGGCAATTTTATCAACAATGGCTAAATAATCTTTATGCTCAATGAGTTGATGAATATAGGTTTTGTCATTAATAGGGCTGTTAATTGCGGCTTTTACCAAATGCAAAATTTGTGCTTGTAACTCGGGAGTTGGTGCTTGTTCTAAAACATATTGTTGGGCAACTCGTTGAATATCCTCTAGTTTAACCAAAGCATTAATTGGACGAGTTTGTGACCAATCCAAATAGGCATTAATTTCACGGCTAAGCGTGATATTAAGATTTTCGCCAGATAATTGGTTTAACAAATGAGCGCGATGAGCAGCTAATAATGCGCTAGCAGTAGGGTGCATAGATATTATCCTTATTTGGTAGTCGTAGGAGCTGGAGCAAATTTATTAGGTTTAGCTTGTGCTTTGGCTAAGAATTTTAAATAAGCTTCACTGACAGGATAGTCTGCTTCTAAAATGGGTGTATGACCCACATCTTTCAGGATCAGATATTCACCCTCTTTCAAATTTTGCTTAATTTCTTCAACGGCTTCAACCCCAATAATGGCATCTTTGTCACCCCAAACCACCAAAACGGGAGCTTCAAGCGTTTTTAGACCTGTGTGGAAAGTGTCAGGCGTGTACCATTTCATTTGTTCAGTTAAACCTGCCATGAGCTTTTCTTGCTCGGGCAAATGGCGCATATGAATTTTTTCATAACCTTCCATGATTTCTTTAGGAACAAAGGGAGGGGAGTAAGTGGCAATTTGGGTGACTAATTTTTCAAAGTCACCTTCTTTACGCGCTAACAATTTGGTTAATTCTTGAGGTTTGGTAATTAAAGAGTTGCCTGCATTTTGATACACGCCTGCGGTATCAACTAACATCACACTGCGAACTTCTAAGAAGTATAAAGCGGAATATAAAACAGCAATACCACCGCCTAAAGAGTGACCTGCAACGTGTAAGTCTTTTTGAATACCAAGAGTAGTGACAAATTTACGTACAGCTTCTGCTAAGTTAGCTAAGGTGTATTCAAATGTTGCAGGTGCGATAGTGTCACCATGACCAGGTAAGTCAACAGCAACAACATGATATTGCTTGGTGAGTTGACGAGCAATACGATTCCAGTTGTCACGTGAGCCAGAAAACCCATGGATTAACAGAACTGTGGGTGCCGTTTTAGAGCCACCTTCACTATAACTAAAGGTGAAGTCTTCGACTTTAATGGTTTTGCTTTCTAAGCCAGCCCATTTGCGCTCTTGTTGTAAAATGGATTGGGTTAAAGCAACAGAGTCAGTGACGATGGCAGGTGCTGCAAACGTGCTTGCTTGATAGCTAATCGCTAATAGCGAGGCAAGTATGAGTTTTTTTAGCATATTATTATATCTCGTAAAAATTAGATTGAGGCGGTACTATAACGATTGAGTATAAACACAGACTATTCTGTACAACATTGACAGTTGTCATTTATTAACGGAAATTTGAGTCATACAGTAGAATCAGATGGTTGCATGATAATAAGACGTAATAGCTGAATAAGAGACTCTAAACGGACTGGCTTGCTTAAAAAATAATCCATGCCAGATTGTTTGGCTTGCTGTTGTTGCTCAATAAAAGAATGAGCGGTTGAGGCAATAATTTTGAGAGAGTCTTGAGCAAAATGGCTTTGACGAATGATTTGTGTGGTCATAAAACCATCTCGATCAGGCAGTTCACAATCCATAAAAATGACATCATATTGCCCGTGTGCATCATTAAATTGTTGTACAGCATCTTGGCTATTGGCACAAATATCAGATTTAATATTTAAAAAGTCTAATAATCCTGAAAGTACCATTTGATTGATGGCATTATCTTCAACGATTAAAACTTTTAGATGTTCTGCATGTAGAGGAAGATGATCTTGATCTGTGGGCTGTTGTTCGTGACTAAGATATAATGGCAACTCAACCCGAAAACTTGTGCCAGAACCTAAACGGCTATTAACAATAATATAGCCAGACATTAACTCAACCAGCCACTTACAAATGGCTAAACCTAAGCCTGTCCCTTGTTTTCGTTGGGCATTTTTTCCCTGACTAAACGGCTGAAATAAATTTTCTAGCGTTTCAGGACTCATGCCTTCGCCAGTGTCAATCACTTCAAAAAACCAATAATGTTCATCTATTACGTTAGCTCGAATAAGAATGACACCTTTGGATGTAAATTTGATAGCGTTACTTAAAAGATTGAGCAAGATTTGTTGTAAACGTGAGCCGTCAATTAACAGAAATTTAGGTAATTGAGGATTAATTTCAATATGAATGGCCGTGTGTGGTGACACACTATGCTGTAGTAAGGTTGTTGCTTGCTGAAATAGATTTTCGATATGTGTTGAGGATTCATATAAGCTAAATTTGCCTGCTTCTAATTTGGCAAAATCTAGTAAATCATTGATAATTCTTAATAATAATTGCCCAGACTCTTCGATGATAGATAAATAATGTTGTTGTTTTTGATTGATAGAGGTTAGTTGTAATAGTTCAATCATGCCTAAAATGCCGTTCATTGGCGTTCTGATTTCATGGCTAATACTGGCAAAAAATTGACTTTTTGCGGTATTACGAGCCTCCGCAGCCAACATTAAACGTTGTGTTTGTAAATGTTGTTGATTTGCTAGAGCTTGAGCAAGTTGATCGCCTAACTGACCTACAAATGACACGTCATCATCGTTCCAGTAGCGAACTTGTTTGTGTTCGCAGCATAAGACGCCAACAACTTTGCCAGAAACACGAATGGCGGCATCTAATAAGGCATAAATACCTGTTTGAGGTAAATAAACCGAACTAAATTCATTGGTTCGTGGATCAAGATAAGCGTTTCCTGCATCTATCGCACGTCCAGAAATAAGTGCGGCAAAATAGCGTGGATAATCCTTAGCATATAAAACTACATCTTGATAATAACGTGCTTCTATTCGATTATATTGGCGTACTAAACGCAGTTGTTGCTGATCCTCACTCAATAACCACACACCCACAACATCCGTGCTAAGAGTTTCAGCAGCCATTTGACAAATAATTTCGCTATAACAGTCAAAATTTCCTAGTGCAAGTTGAGAGTCTAAAGCAGCCGCAACAATGGTTTGTTGCATCAATTGTTTTTGTTGTCGAGTTTTTGTGCGTGAAGTAATGTCATTGATAAAACCAGAAATAAATATTTCTCCATTATCTTCAATAACTTGACCTTGTTCGTGGACATATTTAATTTGTTGTTGCTGATCAATAATACGATATTCAAGATCATAAGCTTTTTGACTTTTAATGTGTGTTTGCCGTTGATAGTCTATTTCTAATAAATCATCAGGATGAATAATTGTATTGAGATCAATCAGTGGTGTGTTGTCTGTGAGGGCAAATAAGGTACTAGCACCTAAACTATATTCTAGTAGATGGTATGGTGGATGGGGATAAGCCAAATAAGCCATCCCCACCAATAAATTGGCAAGAGTAGGGCGTTGCCTAGACATATCCTTATTACTCGTGCAAATAAATAGTTGTAGGGGCTATTGATATTTTGCCAATAGAATCAAAATCTCAACAGACCCTATTATCATAAAGCGAAAAAGTCACCTAAAAACGATAACCAATACTCAAACCGATGACAGGATATAATTCACTATAATCAGCATCGTTAATTTCTTTTTGCAGTGCCTTTTCTTCGTTAGCCACTTCTTTTTGAAAAATAGGATTGCTAGTATTCATTGGAAGGCCTGTATTAATATTTCTAAAAGTACCCGTTACATTTAAATCTACTGTAGGTTTATCTTGAAATAGCACGCCAATATCTAGTTTGGCATAAATACGGCCACCTTGCATGGCGTTACCCCAACCAATACCTGCATAAGGTGCACCAGAACCAAAGTCAATACCAGCATTAATTTGGCCATCAGGAAAGCTTTGATAAGATTTACCATCAATATCGCAGCTTTGTGGGCAAGTGGCTTTTAAATCAATATTATTATCATGAGCCAAATAGCCTGCACTCAAATAAAAACTACCACCAAAAGGATGAATATCGGTAATTAAACCATAACTACTAAAGTCGACAGTTCCTTTATAGTTTGTGCCGCTTTCTTCAAAGTCTTCATCAACTGAGGCTGCGCTAGCTGTTAAACGTAAATTTATATATTTATTTACGCCAAAAGTGCCTTGTACGCCAACACCTAAGGTACTCAAACCTACACCTACAGCAACGTCAGCCTGAGCTTGTTGGTAACATAAGATACTTAATAATACGACAGATAATTTCTTAAACATGTTAAACACTCCTTGAAATAAGAGGGGGCATCCCTTTATATTTAATTTTGATACGACAAACAATACTTAGTGAAAATAATTATGAAAAAGACAAATTTTTCTTTTCGGATAGATACCCGCTGGTGTTTGGATGAATTATTAAAAGATGGTTATATAAATCAACGAGATGCTAATTTAGTCGCAACCACACCACGTCCTCGTGATAAGTTACATTGGCATCCTTTAGAAGTGATAGCACAATTTGATTTTGTTAACCTAAAAAAGCCAAGCCATAAATTAAACTTAGATACCTTATCGGCATGGTTGGCTGATAAAGCAGAACAGCCTCTATTTCATATTGATCCTTTAAAAATTAATGCAGGAACAGTGACAGCCATTATGTCTTATGCTTTTGCTGAGCGGCATGGTATTTTGGCGGTACAGGTTGATAAAGAGTTTGTTACGATTGCCAGCGCACAGCCATTTCATAATGAATGGGAAGAAAATTTACAACATACCTTAAAAAATAAACAAATTAAAAGAGTGGTAGTTAACCCTGCTCACTTACATCGTTTTTCTATTGAGTTTTATAAATTAGCTAAAGCAATTGAAGGTGCAAATAATAGTGATGCTGTTGCCAGTAATACCAATAAAATTGGCAATTTTGAGCAATTATTGGAGTTAGGCAATACCACCAATCCCGATGCCAACGACCAGCATATTGTGAGTATTGTAGATTGGCTGTTGCAATATGCCTTTGATCAACGGGCGAGTGATATTCATTTAGAACCAAGACGCGACACAGGTAATGTGCGTTTTCGGATTGATGGCGTATTGCATAATATTTATGAGTTTCCAGCGTTAATTATGAACGCAGTGATTTCACGAATTAAAATTTTAGGCCGAATGAATGTTGCTGAAAAACGAAAACCGCAAGATGGTCGTTTAAAAACCCGTAGTCCCAAAGGTCAAGAAATTGAATTACGTTTATCCACCTTGCCAACGGCATTTGGTGAAAAAATGGTGATGCGTATTTTTGATCCCGATGTATTGGTTCGTGGTTTTAAAGAGCTAGGTTTAGTGGGTGATGACTACGATAAATGGCAAAAAATGGTGCAAGAGCCAAATGGCATTATTTTAGTCACAGGGCCAACAGGTTCAGGAAAAACAACCACGCTATATTCTACGCTTAAACAATTGGCAACGGATGAGGTAAATGTTTGTACGGTTGAAGATCCGATCGAAATGGTAGAGGTGAGCTTTAATCAAATGCAGGTACATCATGGTATTGATTTAGGTTTTGCCGAAGGCATTCGAGCATTAATGCGTCAAGACCCTGATATTATTATGGTCGGTGAGGTGCGTGATTACGATACGGCAGATATGGCTATTCAAGCTGCATTAACAGGTCACTTGGTATTATCAACTTTACACACTAATGATGCCCCTTCTTCAATTATTCGATTAATAGATTTGGGAGTTCCTGCTTTCTTAATTACCTCAACAGTCATAGGAATTATGGCACAACGTTTAGTGAGAACCTTGTGCCCACATTGTAAGCAGCCTGCGCCTTGTGATGAACAAGCATGGATAGATTTAACGCAACCTTGGATGGTTAATATGCCTGAGACTATCTACGCGCCTAAAGGTTGTTTGGAGTGTCGTGATACAGGCTATTTGGGACGAGTCGGTTTATATGAAATTATGCTATTAAATAATGATGTTAAACGGCTTATTAACGAAAACGCACCGTTAGCTGAAATCAAAAAACAAGTTTATAAAGAAGGTTTATTACCATTACGTTTATCAGGCGCACAAAAAGTTGCTAAAGGTCTAACGACTATCGAAGAAGTATTGAGAGTAGCACCTTTGTCTTGATGATTTAATTATTAATGACTGTTGTTCAGTGTTAGGCTACATAAAATGTGATAAACAATACTTTTTTTAATGTTAAAAGCCCATATAATAAATATGGGTTTTAACATTAACGTGTAGGACGTATGCAAAACGCGATTATCGCGTCAAGTCAACTGTATGATGGCATATTTCTTAACAAAGAATGGAATCGTAATAGCCATAAATAACATGCAGTTATCAGCATATCCTATGAGTGGAGTATCTTTATATGACAACTGCAACACCTGACTTGTTTCATTGGTCAGATGACTTTAACGTAGATATACAGGAAGTAGATGAACAACATAAAGTATTGGTTGATTTATTAAATCAACTGCATCACGCGATTGTCGAGCGTCGTGGTAAAACCGCTTCACAAGAGATTTTAAATCAATTAGCCGATTACACCCGTACCCATTTTTTATTAGAAGAAAGTTTAATGCGTGTTTTGCATTATCCGGGTTTAGAAATTCATAAACAACAACACGAAGACTTAATACAGCAAATACATGAATTACAAAGAAAAATTGACGAAGAAGGTGCAACGATAACCTTTGAGTTATTACATTTTTTAAAAATGTGGTTAATTCAACACATTAACGAAAGCGATAAACGTTTTGGTGATTTTTTTGCAAAATCTTCCCATTTGCAACAATATGCAACATGGAATAAAGAAGTTGAGCAAACCATGAAAAAGAAAAAATGGTGGTGGAAATTCTGGTAACTAGGGTCAACAGACCCTACTCTCCCCAAAAAGACTTTTGTGCATTAGGGGATGGGTAAACAACTGGTGCAGTGGGTAGTTGATTTAGCTTCTGCTCCAGTTGTTCAAGTTTTTGGCTTAATTGTTGTAATTCTTGTTGTTTATTTAACAGTTGAAGCATTTCTTGCTCATCAATATGAGCTTCTAGTTCTAAAAATAAGCGTTGTTGGCCATTGGTTTCGGTAGTAAATTGTTCTTGCAGAATATTTATTTTGACTAAGGCTGTGGCTGTTGCGGTAATTTTTTCTTCTAACTGATCGTTGATTAAGGTGCTTTGAGCCTGAATGTAAGTTCCTGCTTCTTGTGCAGCTTGACTTTGTAATTGTTGAATGAGTAAACGTTTAGCACTTAAACGACTGTCATTATCGCCTAATAAATAAGATTGCTGATAAGTCTTTTGCCAAGCAAACAAAGGCGTATGGTATAGGCAAATTAAAATCAGGACTAATCTACACCAAAATGGCATGTGCGAACCTCAAGCTTTTCTCAAATTGCTTATTGTAGGGTCTGTTGACGTTTTGATTGCGGCTCACACGCAAAACGTCAATAGACCCTAGATTTAGATTGCTTTAATTGAGTTTGTTCTCTGCGTTGTCTTTCAATGAATTGTTGTTTGGCAAATTGTTGGGCATGCGCAGATGAGCCACACGCAGTGATGACAACATAAGCAATACTTATATATTTTGAAAGATGTCTAAGATAAATCAACATAGTTCTGTCCATAGTATGATAGATGGTTATACATATTACAAAAGTTATGCCAATAATTAATATGTTTGATATTTAAGGTTTTTTTATTTTTTAAAAAAGATATAAAAGAAAAAGACCAACAAAAAATGTTGGTCTTTTTACAAGAAATGCTGTTTTATTTCTTTTCGGGTGTCCAACCTTTAGGACGCTCGTAATCTGCATTACTGAAAAACTTTTCGCGTTGTTCATCTAAAAAAACATGCGTTTCTGCTTGCATCACATTTAGGTGGTTTTCGTTAATTAACATGGTTTGATGTTTGAGCCACTCTTGCCATGCTTGTTTAGAAACCGTTTCAAAAATGGTTTGGCCTTTTGCGCCATTAAACGGTGGAAAAGCTAAGCCTTCCATTTCTTGTTGATATTTACGACACATTACCATCCGCGTCATGATTAAGCTCCTATACGACTGCGTGCGCGTTGCACCGCGGCAACAACTTGATTGGGGGCTGTGCCACCAATATGGTTACGCGCATTGACTGAACCTTCTAAACTTAAAACTTCAAACACATCTTGTTCAATGGTGGTTGAGAACTGTTGAAATTCGGACAAGGTCATGGCACTCAAGTCTTTGCCGGTTTGTACGCCATAAGCAACAGCTTTACCAACGATTTCGTGAGCATCTCTAAATGCCGTGCCGCGTTTTACTAAATAATCGGCTAAATCGGTCGCTGTTGCAAAACCGCGTAAAGCCGCTTCACGCATGGCTTCGCGATTAGGTTTAAGTGCAGGAACCATATCAGCAAACGCGCGTAAGCTCGCCTGTAAGGTGTCTAAAGCATCAAATAATGGTTCTTTGTCTTCTTGATTATCTTTGTTGTAGGCTAAAGGTTGGCCTTTCATTAAAGTTAATAAGCTAATTAAATGACCATTCACACGGCCTGTTTTGCCGCGGACTAATTCGGGCACATCAGGATTTTTCTTTTGTGGCATGATGCTTGAGCCAGTACAAAAGCGATCAGGAATATCGACAAATTTAAATTGTTGCGAGTTCCACAAAATTAATTCTTCGCTCATACGAGATAAATGCATCATGGTTAATGAGGCAGCAGCGCAAAACTCAATGGCAAAATCACGATCAGAAACCGCATCTAAAGAGTTTTCGCAAACTGCTTCAAAACCTAAGAGTTCAGCAGTATAAGCACGATCAATGGGGTAGGTTGTTCCTGCTAAAGCTGCAGAGCCTAAAGGCATACGATTAACCCGTTTACGGCAATCGGCTAAACGTTCATCATCACGCACCAACATTTCAAACCAAGCTAACAGATGATGACCAAAGGTGACAGGTTGAGCGGTTTGTAAATGGGTAAAACCAGGCATGATAGTGGCGGCTTCACGTTCGGCAACATCTAACAAGCCTTGTTGTAAACGCTTTAACACAAGGCGAGTGCGGTCGATTTCGTCGCGTAAATATAAGCGAATATCGGTTGCCACTTGGTCATTACGGCTGCGTCCTGTATGCAGTTTCTTACCTGTAATGCCAATGCGGTCAGTGAGACGGGCTTCGATGTTCATATGTACATCTTCTAAGTCCACGCGCCAATCAAAACGACCTGCTTCAATATCGGCTTGAATAGCGGCTAAACCGTCAATAATGGCATCACGTTCGGCGGTTGTTAAGACCCCGACTTTGGCCAGCATCGTCGCATGAGCGCATGAGCCTTGAATATCGTGCTTGTATAATCGTTTATCAAAGGAGACAGAAGCGGTAAACTCAGCGACAAAGGCATCGGTTGCTTCACTAAAGCGACCGCCCCACATAGTAGAAGATGGTGTAGTAGTCATACAGATTCATTTGAGATTAAAAATATAAACACTAAGACCGTTTTATCAGTCCAGTTCTTTTAAGAGTATAACAGGAATTATGCCAAATACGCCGCTGGTAAAAAACGCCGAAGCTCGTGCCGATGACTTCTTTTTGCCTGATTTTTGCAATTTACAATCGGTACTTAGGCTATTGATTGTTACGGAGTTATTGGCGATTTTTTTAACCTTAGCCGATTTAGAGGCACTAACACCTTTTCCGTGGACGGATTTTGGCCTGAAATCTTTTTTATTAGCATGGGTTGCCATGAGTATCGCCGTGCTGGTGTGCTGGTTGCGTCCGCATTTGCAAACCATTAAACGCTCTTATGCTGCATTTATTATTCTGTTTCTGTTTGTGATGTTGGTGGCTTTTTTTACTTTTATTGCCGAAGGTATTTTGCTGCTTTTGCAAATAAGACAAGAAGGGGACATTAATCTTGCGGTTGTCTTGGTGCGAAATATGTTGATGGGTGGCATTATTGGCGGATTAGTACTACGCTATTTTTACCTACAAGAGCAATTGCTTCAACGGCAGCGAGCAGAGTTAACC
>ERZ650309.1177-NODE-1177-length-12372-cov-5.474547_pt1 | contig 12372 bp, 6 predicted proteins | sample MGYA00376245_ERZ650309 | MGnify/ENA primary metagenome ERZ650309 (study PRJEB26733, sample SAMN07839294) | wastewater metagenome | biome: urban; feature: wastewater treatment plant; material: waste water | place: USA: North Carolina | collected 2016-04-26 ...
ACTGCGGACGCAAGATCCACCTAAACACCGGCCTTGTCGTCGGCATGGTCGGCATGATCGCCAGACCAAAAGACAGCCGCAAGTGACGACTCCCGCGACATGAAGTGCTCCTGTAGTTCCGCACCAAAGCTGGCCTGATCGCTGGTGCTAGGAACTTCCCCGACGAGCAGTGCCAATTTCAGATCGACTCGATCGGAAATGCCGATCGCACGTTTTCTCCGCTGATCGTTGATGCTCCATCCACAAATGAGAAGTTAGGACGCGCTGTCGCTTGAAGCAGGCGAAGCATAGCCACATTGAGAGTCAATCTGCTCGACATTAAAAATGCGCAATTACGAAAACCTTCCCATTAGGCAACATCGAAGTAAGACATCAGATTATTATATCTTAATAAGCCGCAATATTACGACAACTCATTATGATAACAGACTTCGGAGTCAAAATAATACACAGTATTATGATGACGCAATATGGCATCATAATATGACATCATATTATGGTGTCATACTATGGCATCATATTATGGCATCATATTCTGATGCCATTTCTTCAACGATGTGTGCAGTGTAATCATTTAGACCACATGGAAGCAAGCTATCAATTTCACACGAAAATATCAATGAGCACACTTTTTGCTAGCAAGTTGCAATGAGAAGCTAAATTAACGCTAAAAATGACACCTAATTCAGGTGCAATCATAAGGCGTCATTTTCGGCTGTGATTATCATGTGCAATCTTCTCGGGTCATATTTTGAACCCATTATCTTGCGCCTCTATCATGAGCCATTATTTGATATCATATTAATCTGCGATCTTCTGTTGGCAATATTCTGCCAAAGAATATTTATTGATAATTAGTCAAAATTCGGCATGCGCGGTTCCTGAGCGCTGATCCATGCTCGATGATAGATGAGAATGAGTTGGCATCATCTCATTCTGAGACATATCATGTGAAGCAAAGTTCACCCACTTGATCTGCTCTTTGAAATTTCGTATGATGAAATCATGAAGAAACGCTTCTGCCGCAACAGAGAGTGCAGAGCAGAACTACCCGAATCAGTCCATTGGTCTGCTATGTACTGCTCGGCGAAATGCAAGGAGATCGGGTGCCATAGCACCGCAGATGCCATAAGCTCATCTGATCCTTTGTCGGCTGTAAATGATTTATCAATTCAACGCGGAGCCACATTCGTCAGATTTGGATATAGAGCACCAGGGCGGAAATACTGGAGATACTACCCAGGTGACGCCGCTCTTATTCTGCCGCTTGAGAAATTCCCGCCTTTGCCAGTCTCCGGGAATTACCGCGTAATTTTGTTTGATGAGCGCCTCAGCCATATGCCAGCGGATGAGTTCAGTGTACATATCGTCGGCGCTGAGCGATGCCTGACGCTGCAAGGGTCGCTTTCAATTAGAGTTTACAAATGAGCAACGCACGAATTATTGAAAAGACTCTAAATTCAGATGAGCGCTATGTTAGATTGACCGTCACATCTCCGAGCGGTCCGTATGTTGTTCCTGGCAAGGGCCAGATATTGCCAAACTTGATTCCTGCCAACCTGATTGGATTATGTTTTATGGATACATTTGATATTCACAATCGGCAGATACGAACAAGAATACCGATACACCTTAATGGCTCGAACGCTCCGGTTGACGCCAAACAGTCAGCGGAATCAGAACAGGCAGCACCAGTCTCTAGGGCACATGAAAAGCTGCTAGGTCTACTCACTGCGAAACCACAGGAGTCGACAACATCCGCGCCTGCGCAGTCGAGTACAGCGACGCCTTCGCTTGCGTCTCCGACGCCACCTCCCCCCTCGCCGCCGCCTCCGACTGTATTAAAGTCGCTTCCAGCGCCGCCCCCTGTGCCAACCGGAGTGGATGCGGGACCAAGCCTGGCTCATGAAGTGACTACGGCTCAAGCGACCCAGCTTCGTTCCTACGTGATGCAGACCGAAGCAGCGACAGACAGCGCGCTAGAGCTTGAGAAGCTGACGATTATCAACAATGCGCAGTACACGCGAGAGCTTGGCGAGTGGCAGCAGATGTCTTCGGTGTTTCGCAAAGAGCTGTATGCCGCGCAATCGGGCTATGCTGAAAAAGCCTTGAGACATTTCGACGCAATTGACTATGCGGCGAATCGTCTTCTGCGAATGTCCGATGAGGTGGCACGTCGGGTCAAAGATCCGCTGTTTCAGCCAGCACCACCGCCGCCACCGCCGCCGCCACCACCACCGGACCTTGCTGGAGTCGCCATTTCGTTCATCAACATGATCTCCACGGTCGCTGGGGCGGTTGCGGGCAAAGGTCAGCTCCCGTCACCAAAGCAGCAGGATGTGGTGTTGAACCTGCTGTCAAAGGGGGCTGCGTCAGGCGCTCGTGGGCTATCACAGGTTTTGGCCGATGCAGAGCTTGGCAACGCTAGCAGCGAAACGACAAGCGCCTCTGCAATGGAGCATTTCGCCCAGGCACATACGCGCAAGCCTGTCCAAACCGCCAAGGCCGAGCAGGTCACGATTGCCAAAGACGATCTGTTGCGACTGGCTGAGCAGTCCATTCTTGGCTTTTGGGGCGACTCCGAGCGGCTTGCAGAGCTGATTCGCTCCGATCAGCTCAGTGAGGTGGTTCTTACGATTCCTCCGCCGCAACATGGGATTTACAGCATCGATCGCAATCGGCTGGTTCAATTGGTTGAATCTGGTGCGCTGACCCTCTTTGGCTTCTCTGGCGCTGAAGCACTCAAGATGTTCGAGTCTGGTGATCTGACCTCGCTGATCCAAGGGTTTAGGAAATGACAGCCAGTCTTGCAAACAAGAACTTGTGGCGGATCATCGGAGCAAAGCCTGGTAGCACCACGACACAGCTCAAGTCCGCCTATCGCCATTCGATGCGCCATGCGCATACGGATTCTGGCGGCAGCCATGAAGCGGCCACACTGATCAATCTGGCGTGGGAAGTGCTGGAGGACGAAGACAAGCGGCAACTGTATGTTGCAGATCGGAAGCAGTGGGCTGACAAGATCGGTGCAATGCTCTGCGCAGAGTGCGGTGAAGCCAATCGCGTCTTGCAGCGGCCAACTCGCTTTGACCGAATGGTCTGCGGTCACTGCAAAGCACCGATTGAGCTGAATCCTCAACAGGCAGCCAACTTGCAAACCAAGGCTCTGCAAATCGCCACGGAAGAGTTCGTACAAGAATTTGGCGAGTTGATCATTGACAAAGTGCGCAGTGCAATCAGAAAGAGGCTAAGCAAATGACGCTTCGAGTGTTGCCATCTCGTGTTGACAAAGATCCGCCCGCTTCGTTTTACGCGAACTTGATTGCGTATCTTGCCGAAACCTATCCGAATGCGACGCTATCGGAAAAGGATCTTTTGTCGCTAAAGCCGCTTTGGGACAGGCTCTGGCGAGCTGGACGAAACGCTGAAGCCACAGCGCAAAGCACATGTACTTGTGATGGCAAAACGATATTTGCTTCACCGGCTATCGACGTTGACTATCGGCGTGGAGTGGCACGCGCGCCGCTTCGCTCGCAGCGCGGGCAGTTGACTCCGCTGAAAGCGCTGCGCGAATCGAGCCAGATCGAGACGAGCAAGCGGCTTGCGTCGAAGTCGAGCGAGCGGGCTAAGGCCATACGCGCCAAGATCGCAGACTTCGTAAAAGACTTGCAGGCTCGTCCGCCAAGAACGGAGGCACAGGCGGAAGCCAAGCGGCAGCAGCTCGCAAGGCTGGAACAAGAGCTTGCGGAGGCAATCGACATGGCCCGCGCGCACTTGCAACAGGCCGAAGTGGACCGTGCAAGCGAAGGCTACTCGGCGTGGCGAAAGCACCTTCCTTCGTTAGAAGTGCCGACCAAGCCGCAAGCGAGCCCTGCCATCGAAGTGGTGAAGAAAGAACCGAAGACCAAAAAGACCAAAGAGCCCAAAGCCCCAAAGGCAGCCAAAGCCCCACAAGAGCCAAAGGCGAAACGCAGGAGGAAACCCGTGGCGCAGCTTCAGTCGGTTGATCAAGTCAAGACAGAGCAACGAAAGAACGCCGCTCCAGCGACGGACGACAGGGATCAGAAGATGGAGTCAGCCATCGGGAAGAGCCTGACGGATATTTTGAAAAATCTTGGGCTGGGCAGCGGCAAGTAGGCGCAAGCGGACGCAATCGCCAAAGAGGGTATGTCGATGGATGTTCTTGATGCGGCGCATGCAATCGTAGAGCGACTCGAGGCCATGCTCGTCGCTTCCCCGCCGACAGGGGTCGATGCAGCCTATGCTCAAGACTTCTTTGCTCGGCGGCGTGTATCCGTACAGGCGCAGATCGCCGAGGCGCTACGGCCCTTCCTCGAGCCCATCGACGACCGTCTGGACACGGCCAACCGACACAAGTGGGCCGGACATACAGCGGACACGATACGCGCCTGGGCGGGCAAAGCGGGCCGAGCGGAGCAGACTTGGCTGCTTTCGCGCGTGCTGGCCCACCGTCCCGACTTGACCGCCGTGGTCCAGGAACTGTGCGACCGCTACGAGCTGGATGTTGGCGAGCTGACAGCGACGAGCAAGACCGTGTATCGCTTGGTGCCGGGCGTGGCTGGGGACCGGCTGGTGGTCTACGAGGCCGATGGCGTGTCTGGCGCGGATCTGCCCGACGTGATTGATCGCGCCGACTTCGCCGGATTCGCCCGCGCTGCCTACTGGTCTGATGACGCTTCGCAGGCGCTTTTGACCGAGGTGGCGGGGACATGGTTTGCCAAGCACGTCTCGACCTCGGAGCCGGTGCAGGTCGATCGGGCCAAACACGGTCAGCGGCTCGAGGAGCTGGTCCAGCAAACGCAGCTAGAGGGCCTAGTCGGCGACGAGGAGGCAGAGCGCAGGCTCGAGTTCCGCGTGCGGCTTTTGGAGCAGGCCGGGGCCGAGCTGGGGATGGGTCGCAGGCTCCACCTTCCGCCGCCAGACCCAAACCTGGCCGTGGGTCCATTGGCGCTGGCGGAGCTTTTGGAGCGTGACCCGCCCACAAGCCCAGGTGAGCGGACGACCGCGAACTTTGAGGCGATTGCCACCCTGCTGTCGCCGCCAAAGCCGGGCGACGCGGCTTCGATTCTGCGGTACACGGGCTGGGGCGGTCTTTCCCTCGAAGCGGCGAAGACGTATCTGCCGCCAGCGCTCGTACCCGACGACAAGGCGCTGATCCATGAGTATTACACACCGACCAAGGTGGCGTCGGAGCTGGCGCGCTTGCTTCTGCCACGCATCCCGCACCTTCCCCGGCATTCGTCCGGGGATGTGCTCGCGCTGGAGCCCTCGGCGGGCATTGGGCGGCTCCTCAACGCAGCCTCGACACCTGGGTTTGAAGCGCTGAGCTGGACAGCACTGGAGTACAGCCCGCTGGCGGCAGCGCTGCTGCGGCGGGCGCGGCCCGAGCTGACTGTGCTGAACACCTCGTTTGAGCAGTGGACTGTCTCGACGGCGGGTCGGCTCGACGGACAGCTTGGGCTGGTGCTGTGCAATCCACCCTTTGGGCAGCGAGGCGCAGAGACAGCCATCGATCCCGATCCCAAGTACCGTGAGCGACGCGCGGATTGGTACTTTCTGCGGCGAACGCTGCGGCTTCTGGCCGAGGGTGGAATCGCTGCGTTCATCATCCCGTATGGCTTTATGACGGGGAAGCCTGCGCAGTTTGTCGCGCTGCGGGAGCAAGTGCTGCGCTCGCACCACCTCATCGCCGCGTTTCGGCTGCCGTCGTCGATTTATCCCGGTGCCGGAATTGTGACCGATCTGGTGCTCCTGGAGTCGCGAGGGGGCACGCTGCCAGCGGTGCTCGATGAGGATCGCTTCATCGTCGAGGGACAGTATTTTTCGGTCACTGAGTCGCATGTGCTCGGCACCGAGCGCGGAAAGGACGGCGACGAAGACGCTTATCGCTACGAGGTCGAGGGCGAATTTCAAGGGCTCCCGCCAAACATGGTGCTGCGCGAGCGCTGCAAGACCTGCCAGGTCGAGCGTGTCTCGCCCGAGCTGCCGCGATCGGTGAGGGCCGAAAGACAGCGGCTAGCCGACCTACCCGAAGCCGTCCTCGGGGCCAGTCTGCTCGGTCGTCGAGTCGCCAAGTACCTCGACCTGATCGCGGAGCGAAGCCTCCCCTCGCTTGCGCAAGCCCGCGCCCAGCATCGCGAGCTGCTCGATGACGTGATCGCGTTTGCCGCCAGCAACCGACTGGACGAGATCACGAGCTACCAAGATGTAGACGGCGTGGCCGCGCTGCTGTCGGTCTGGCAGCCGGACGGCAAGATTGCCGAGACGCTGGCCAAGGCACAGCAGGTCGCGGCGCGATACAGCGGCAGCGACTCGATCGCCGACACCGCCGCATGGCTACTGAGGGAGCGCGGACCGTTTACCGAAACTGCGCTGCGCGATTTTCGCGCCAGCCTTGCGTTTGGCAATCCAGACACCGCAACGCTGGAAGCCGAGCTGGTACGGGCAAGCTTCGCCAAGGACTGGACCGATCCGCCGGTCTGGCTCGCGGAGACGGACTACTACACGGGTCTGGTCGGCGAGCGCTATGGTCGCGCCATCGTCCACAAAGACGATCCGCTGACCGCTGCCCAGGTCAACAGGCTGCGCAGCCTGATCCGGTTTCCGTCGATTTCCGAGATTGATCCAAGTCCTCGGCTTACGTGGATGCCGCTCAACCTGCTGCGCGCGTGGATGAGCGAAGTGCTCGGCAAGCCGGTCGCCGAGCTGGAGCGGACCGCCGCGCTGCTCACGTACAAGGGCACGCCGTATGCCTTCCTCGAAAAGCGGATCGGCGGCAAGAACGAGGAGTCGGTGCTGTTTGGCTGGATCAACCTGGACCTCCAGTTCTTTCAGCCTCCCTACGAAAAGATCGTCGATGACGAGGGCGAGGAGGAATCCAGCGAGGAAGCGCTCGAGCGTGCTCGGATGGCCTATACCGCAGCCAAGACGTTGCACTTTCGCAACTGGCTGCTCGAAGACCAGCGCCGAGTCGATCAAGTCGAAAGCAGCTATGTCCTGGCCAGCTTCGTCGCTCCGACGTTCGAGAGCGCGCCCTTGCAGATCGCTCGCTGGGGAAGCCAGATCGTGCTCAAGCCGCACCAGTGCGCCGTCGTCCGTCGCCTGGTCCACCACAACGGCGGGCTCAATGCGTTCGACACAGGCGTTGGCAAGACCTTCTCGGGCATCGCGACGATGGCCATCCAGCGTGAGCGCGGCGTCTGTCGGCGGCCCCTCGTCGTGGTGCCAAACACGCTCGTCTGGAAGTGGTATCGGGACATCCTGCGCTGTCTGCCGGACTATCGCGTGGTGGTCGTCGGCGCGAATCGCAAGCTGAATCGCGCGGGCGTCTGGGTGAGCGGCCCCGACTCGCAAGAGGATCGCGAACTCAAGTGGCGACGATTCCAAGCGGGTCAATACGACTGCGCGATTGTGCCCTACTCGTTCTTCGCGACCATCGGCTTGCGTCACGAAGCGTGGAAGCAGTTTGCGGAATCGACGCCGCTGCTGGCCCGCAAGCTTCAGCTCGATGCGCGCGAGTTTGCCGAGATCATCGAGCGCGCCCAAGAGCGAGAGCGCACCGGAAAAGCGAAGGAGCCGCCCAAAGTCAGCGACAAGCGAGCCATCGCAATCGTCGGTGAGGACGTCTGGGAAGAAGCGGACCTGGAGCAGCGTGAAGTGATCCGGCAGCACGTCGCGCAGGATCTGCTGCGGGAGTCGATCGAGCGCGAAAAGACGCTGGTCGCACTGACAGAGAAGCTCGGCGGTCTGTCCGAGCGCAACGTCGCCCTACACCGCGAAGCCCTCGAGCAGTTTGCTGCGGTTCGCGCTGCGGATACGGCGAGCAACGCCATTACGTTTGAAGAGATTGGCATTGACTTCTTGCTCATTGATGAAGCGCAGAACTTTAAGAACATCTGGGCCGTTGGACAGCTTGAGGGTGGAAGTCCCAAATACCTTGGCGCGATTCAAAGCGGCAGCGAGCGCGGATATCAGCTAGCCGCATATCGGCACAACCTGTCGAAGCGCCTTGGCACGCCGGGCGGCACATATCTACTGAGCGCAACACCAGCCAAAAATTCACCGATTGAGTATTTCACACTGATCAACTTGGTCAACGAGCTGGCGTGGGCAAACGTAGGAATCCCCACCGTCGAAGCATTTATCGATCGCTATCTCCAGATTGAGCGTCGCGACGTGGTTCAGCCGAACATGGAAATACGCGAGCAGAGTGTCGTGTCCGGGTTTCGCAACTTGCTGGAGCTGCGCGATGTCATTTTCAGATATGCCGAGTTTAAGACCGCTGCGGAAGTGGGTCTTAAGCTTCCCGAGAGCAAAAGCTCGACCATGCTGGTTGATATGACCATGGAGCAGAGCAACCTCTATTACAAGTTGGCAGACAAGTACACCGCTGCCGTTCGTTCCATGGCACACGGCGGAAAGAACGCAGCCAAGCTGAAGAATCAAGCGCTCTCACTCCTCGCCAAGATGCAGCTTGCGACGATCCATCCCGCGCTGGTCGAAGGTCCAGTCACTCCCGCACACTATGAATTTACGCAGGTATCTTTCAATCATCCCGATCTTCCGCAGGAAGAAAAAGAGCGACGGCTGATTTTGATTGAGATGGCGGGTGGCAATCGGAAGGCGTCAGGCCAAAAGATCGATGAGCTGTTTGAAGAAGCAAAAAAGAATACTGAGATAGTAAACGATTGGGAGCTGGAGACGAGCAACCTTTGGAACATTGCCAAGCGCAAGTGGGCCAAGAAAAAGAAACTCCGAACGCAGTTCACCTATGCGTCTGCTGGCAAGGTGGCGGATATGCACTCGCCCAAGCTCGATCTCTGCGTCGAGCTGATCATGGCCAACCCAGGCTGCGGTCAAATCGTATTCTGCGACAACGTGGCGGTTCATCGGTGGCTGCTGGAGCTTCTGGTCGAAGCTGGAATGCCGAGGGAGCGAATCGCCGTGATCAATGGCGAGATTGCCAAAGATCCAGTCCGACGGCTGGCCATCTCCGACGAGTTCAACGGTGTTCCGGCGGTGGTTGCCCCCGACGGCACCATCGAGGTGGAGGAGATCATGCCGCGTTACGACGTGGTGATTGCAAACCAAGCCGCATATGAAGGAATCGATCTACACAGGCGAACCTGCACGGTGTATCACCTCGACTTGCCGTGGGAGCCCAATACGCTGAGGCAGCGCAACGGACGAGCCGTGCGCCAAGGCAATCTACAGAGCAACGTCGATATCAAAGTCTTGATGGCACGCAGATCGCTGGATGTGGTTCGCTATGAGTATATCTTGGGCAAGCTGCGCTGGATGAGTGATCTCATCGAGTCGGCAGACAATGCGCTGAGCAACCCTGCCGCCGACAACGAGATTGACTCGGAGGCCATGGTGCTCTTCATGACCAAAGACGAAGAGAGCGCCAAAGCGGCCATCGCCGCGCTGAAAGCGTCGCAGGAAATGCGACGGCGCAAGCAGATTGCGGGTCGCGCCTGGCGTGACTTCGAGCTGCTGGTGTCCAGGGTGAAGTCGCTGCGCAACAGCTCACTCGACAGCGAGCGGAAGCTCATCATTGAGGAGGAGATCAAGAAGCTTCGACGCTCCATCGAGAACATTCCCGAGGATGTGTGGCCGTATTCATGGGTCTTGGCCCACCTCGATCGGGACATCGCCATTGACCACGACTTGGACATCAACTCCGTTCCCATCATTGATGGCTGGACGCTTCATGGTGCCGTCGAGATCGGCAAAGTCCAGGGACTGGTCTACGGCTGGCGAGAGTTTGGAACTGTCGAATGGCACAAGCGGGATATGAATGACGACAGCGCCGACTTCAAACAGGGCTTGGGGCAGTTTCTTACGCTCGGCTATCTGCCACAAGAGAAGCACGCGCACCCAAGTTATCCTGAAGAGGATTTGAAAGGACAGCTCCTTGCGTTGTTTGCGAGCGTTCGGAGTTCAGGCACATTTGAGCTTCTGGGGCTGAAAATCTGTAGCGCAAACTGGCGACAGCGACTCAAGGCATGGTGGCCAGAGATTGTGCAGATGGTGAAAGGCACGGCACTCGACTTTCTGGTTCCGATTCGAGTGGGTTCTGGGTTTGATTTGGTGGATTCCTATAACCCCAAAGTGACCATTGACACACTCGCGGATTTCGATCTGAAAACGTATACGGAATTTTATCGCTTTGTGACTTCGACACGGACGGACTTCACCTACTCGAATGTGGCGCTGACCGTTGAGCAGTGGTGGGGCGTTCGTTTTCCTCGCGGGGTCTTGCTGAGTAGCTCTGTGCGATATGCCAATTCGGTCACTGGCAAGCGCGTGAGTGCGGTGCCGCTCTTGGCCAGTGCCGATCTGGCGGTTGTGCAGGACGATGGCTTTCCTGATATGCCCTTTTTGCTTATCCATTTGCCATCTGGCTCGATTCTGCGTGCATTCCGAACGCTGGATATCGCGCGACTCGCCCATGACTTGGTGCTGGGTCGGCAGGACTGGAGTTCGGAGCTTGCGCCCTTTGAACAAAAAGAGATGGTGCAAACCGTCCTTGAGAGACTTGCTGCGCGCTCGGAGGTTCCGAGCGACGACGAACTACGAATCTGGGGGGTTCGATGACAACAAAGCGACGCAACACCGATGTATCCGACAGCGTAATCAGCGACCTGGCCGCGAGCGCAAACGCGCTGGCGCTGGTCAAGGAGAACCTGAACACCAAGCCCACGCGGCGAGAACGAGCCAAACGGGCGCTCGCAGTTGCGGAAAGACGGGTGCAGGACCAGACCACCAAGACACATCGTGTGGCCGTGGATCTTGGGGGCGGCACGATTGCGCAGATATCGACGGAGCTGGTCAATTGGGCGGTGCGGTCGCTCGGCAACTGGAGCGGCAAGGACTCGTGGATGGGCAAGAACGCCGATGTCATGCAGGGCGCGCCGCATGTGATGATCGGCATGGCGGTTTATCTGACGGAACTGCTGACGCGCCCAAAAGGGAAGCTGCCGAGCCTCAAGCGCGAAATCGCGTCGGAAGCGGCCAACGTCTTTACGCACCTTGGGTTTGCGAACCTCGTGCGGGCGCTGCGGATTCGGTGGGCCGACGGCAAAGTCGATGCCTCGACGCTGGCGAAAGTGACTGCCGAGCGAGATGCCGCGCTGGCCAAGCTGGCAGCGTCGGGGGGATCGGCGAAGTAGGCGCGCGCTGGCGTGGGATGCCACGCCAGGGGGGAGGACGGAGATGGAACGGCTCGAGCGACTGGCTCGCACGTTGGTTCGTGCAGCCGATGGTTTGATGGAGCTGCCGCCGGACACGCTGTGGTGTTTGGCGGTGCTGGTGGCGGCCTGGTGGCTGCGCGACCGCGACCTGGGGGCGACGTATCGGTTATCGAAGGCTGGACTTTCCGCCGAGCCGCTGTTTGCGCGGTTCGACAAACTTCCGGGTCTGCCCGATGTGGCGGCGAGCGGGATGTTGGAGCTGGGGCAAACGCCAGACCTCACGCGGCAGCGGCTCGTCGAGCTATCGACCAAAGGCGCGTCGCTCACGGCGCTGGCGCAGTGGCCGGGCTGGGAACAGGCCAAAGCCGTCGTGCTGGAAGTCTACCCGCTGCCCGAAGCGACGGACGAGCTGGTCGCGGCGCTGCTCCGTCGTCGCTACACCAGTGCGGAGGCGGCAAGAATCCTTGCTGGCAAGAGCTAGTGGCGACGATCGAGGAAGCCAAGACGGCGATTGTCGCGACGGCGCAGCGCATGGCCCGGTCGATTGCCTACTCGCGTGAGCACTTGACCGGCGCGGCGCTGGAGACGGCAGCGTCGATCTTCACGACGGCGAACCTGTGGGCGCTGTGCATTCTGTTTGCAGGGTGGGTGATTGGTACGGTGGTTTCTGGCCCCATCGGCATTGCGGCCAATGCGCTGCTCGTCGCTTGGGGTTTGTATTCGAGTTACGAGATATTGACAGAGCTATTTAAGAATGGAAAAGAGTGGGCGCTTCTTTGCTATGAAGCAAAATCGGAAGGTGATTTAAAAGTCGCTGGTGCGGTATTTGCCAAACTGTTTGTCGGTGGACTGGCGGATATCTTACAAGTGGTCATCTTGCATCGCACGTTCCGAGCGCTGCGTTCCAAGATCAACAACAAGATCCCGCCGCCCGCTGAAGTCGAGGGACTCAAGAAGGGCGAAGCGAAGGCCGAACCGAAGACGGAGAGCAAGCCAGAGACAGCGAAGGCCGAGAAGCCGAAACCGGACGAAGCCAAGGCTGAGAAGCCGAAGGACGAAGCGGCCAAGGACAAAGCGCTGACCGAGCGGGCGAAGGAAGCCAGCGACACAGCCAAAGAATCGCTTAAAGATGCCGTGGTGGATGGCGCGGCAGCCG
>ERZ650309.1178-NODE-1178-length-12357-cov-5.301414_pt1 | contig 12357 bp, 10 predicted proteins | sample MGYA00376245_ERZ650309 | MGnify/ENA primary metagenome ERZ650309 (study PRJEB26733, sample SAMN07839294) | wastewater metagenome | biome: urban; feature: wastewater treatment plant; material: waste water | place: USA: North Carolina | collected 2016-04-26 ...
GGGGTTACTCTAACCGCCTCGCAGATCTGATCGCACTCGTCGGAAAGTCGCTGTAATACATATGGGAATCAAGACACTCGCTGACCTGCTGGCCGAGGGCGTTGAAGGGCGCGGCGTGCTGGTGCGCTCCGACCTCAACGTCCCCCTTGACGAGGATGGCAACATCACCGATCCGGGCCGGATCATCGCATCGGTGCCCACCTTGTCGGCATTGGCCGAAGCCGGCGCGAAGGTCGTCGTCACGGCACACCTGGGTCGCCCGAAAGGCGGTCCCGACGCCAAATATTCGCTGGCGCCTGTGGCAAAAGCGTTGGGGGACAAGCTCGGTCGGCACGTTCAGTTGGCGGGCGACATTGTCGGCACCGATGCGCTGGCACGCGCCGAAGGGCTGACCGACGGCGATGTCCTGCTTCTGGAGAACATCCGCTTCGACGAACGTGAGACGAGCAAGGATGATGCCGAGCGGGCGGCCTTGGCCCGCGAACTGGCGGCGTTGGTCGAAGGTCCGGATGGTTCGCCGGGAGCGTTCGTGTCCGACGGCTTCGGCGTGGTGCATCGCAAGCAGGCCTCGGTCTACGACGTGGCAACCTTGCTGCCGCATTACGCGGGAACCCTCGTGGGCATCGAGGTCAAGGTCCTCGAGCAGCTGACGTCCTCGAGCGACCGCCCGTACGCCGTGGTGCTCGGTGGGTCCAAGGTGTCCGACAAGCTCGCAGTCATCGAGAACCTGGCGACCAAGGCCGACAGCATCATCATCGGTGGCGGCATGTGCTTCACTTTCCTTGCCGCCCAAGGGCTTTCGGTTGGTACCTCGCTGCTTCAGGAGGAGATGATCGAGACCTGTAAGCAGCTGCTCGATACCTATGCCGACGTCATCCACCTGCCGGTGGACATCGTGGTGGCAGACAAGTTCGCCGCCGACGCTGAATCGGAAACTGTTGCAGCCGAGCAGATTCCGGAAGGCAAGATGGGTCTGGATATCGGTCCCGAGTCGGTCAAGCGGTTCGCCGCCCTGCTGTCCAACGCCAAGACCGTGTTCTGGAACGGTCCGATGGGGGTGTTCGAGTTCCCGGCGTTCGCCGCAGGGACCCGGGGTGTGGCCGAGGCCATCATCGGCGCGACCGAGAAGGGCGCGTTCAGTGTGGTCGGCGGCGGTGACTCGGCCGCAGCGGTGCGCCAGCTCGGCCTGGCCGAAGACGGTTTCTCGCACATCTCGACCGGAGGCGGTGCGTCCCTGGAATACCTTGAGGGCAAGACCCTGCCCGGCATCAACGTTCTGGGGTCGTAGAACCATGGCACGTACACCGCTCATCGCGGGCAACTGGAAGATGAACCTCAACCATTTCGAGGCCATCGCTCTGGTTCAGAAGATCGCATTCGCCCTGCCGGACAAGTACTTCGACAAGGTTGATGTCACCGTCATCCCGCCGTTCACGGACCTTCGTAGCGTGCAGACCGTCGTCGAAGGCGACAAACTGCGGCTCACTTACGGTGCGCAGGACGTATCCCAACACGATTCGGGTGCGTACACCGGCGAGATCAGTGGCGCGTTCCTGGCCAAGCTCGGTTGCACATTCGTCGTGGTCGGCCACTCGGAGCGGCGGACCTATCACGGCGAGACGGACGAGTTGGTCGCCGCCAAAGCCAAGGCGGCCCTCAAACATGGGTTGACCCCGATCGTGTGTATCGGCGAGCAGCTCGACGTGCGTGAGGCCGGCAACCACGTGGAATTCAACGTGGATTCTCTGCGCGCTTCGCTGGCCGGGCTGAAAGCCGATCAGATCGCCCAGGTCGTCATCGCCTACGAGCCCGTATGGGCAATCGGCACCGGGCGCGTGGCCAGTGCGGCTGACGCGCAAGAAGTGTGTGCAGCCATCCGGTCGACCCTGGCTGAGCTGTCATCGCCCGAGGTCGCAGCCACGGTGCGCGTGCTGTACGGCGGGTCCGTCAACGCCAAGAACGTCGGTGAAATCGTCGCTCAGACCGACGTCGATGGTGCCCTGGTCGGCGGCGCGTCGCTGGAGGGCGAGCAGTTCGCGATGTTGTCGGCGATCGCCGCAGGTGGGCCGCTCCCGTGAGGCAGATCGGGCCCTAGCCGTGAGGCAGATCGGGCCCTAGCCGTGAGGCAGATCGGGGCCTAGCCGTGGCAGTGAGCAGCAACCGGTAGGCTGTGAGTCATGATTTTGGCCCTGCAGATCACTTTGATCGTCACCAGTGTATTGGTTGTGTTGCTGGTGTTGCTTCACCGCGCGAAGGGCGGCGGTCTGTCGACCCTGTTCGGTGGTGGCGTGCAGTCGAGCCTGTCCGGTTCGACCGTGGTCGAGAAGAACCTCGACCGGGTGACCTACTTCATCACCGGCATCTGGGTCGTCTCGATCATCGGCGTCGCGCTGCAGATCAAATACGGCTCGTAGTCTTTACGGCTCTTCGCCTTTCGCCGAAACCGGCCGCGCCCACCTCGGGCGCGGCCGGTTTCGTCATGCGGGCAGGGAGCGGGACGTCGATAATCGGTTGATGCCAGAGGGTCCTGACACCGCACTTCTGCCGATCGGCTCCGTCCTGCGTACGCAGGTGGGCCGCGAAGCCACCGAACCGATGCGCGAAGACATTCGCCTGTTGGGGGCGATTCTCGGCGACACCGTGCGGGAGCAGAATGGCGACGCCGTGTTCGACCTCGTCGAGCGGGCGCGGGTGGAGTCGTTTCGCGTCCGGCGCTCGGAGATCGACCGTGCCGAATTGGCCGCGCTTTTCGACGGTGTCGATGTTCGGCAGGCTATCCCGGTAATCCGGGCTTTCACGCACTTCGCATTGTTGGCCAATGTCGCCGAGGACATCCACCGCGAGCGGCGCCGGGCACTGCACGTGGCTGCCGGTGAACCGCCGCAGGACAGCAGCCTCGCAGCGACGTATCTGCGACTCGATGGTGCCGCACTGGATGCGGACACGGTCGCCGACGCATTGCATGGAGCGTTGGTGTCACCGGTGATCACCGCGCATCCCACCGAGACCAGACGGCGGACAGTCTTCGACACGCAGAACCACATCACCGATCTGATGCGACTGCACTCGGCGGGCCACACTCGGACCGCCGATGGCCGCAGTATCGAGTTCGAGCTGCGCCGGAATATCCTGACGCTCTGGCAGACCGCGCTGATTCGTCTGTCCCGCTTGAAGATTCAAGACGAGATCGCCACGGGTCTGCGGTACTACCCGGCCGCGTTCTTCGAGGTCATCCCGCAGGTGAACGCTGAAGTGCGCACCGCATTGCAAGCCCGATGGCCCGATGCGGAATTGCTCGAGGAGCCGATTCTGCGTCCGGGTTCATGGATCGGCGGTGACCGCGACGGCAACCCGAACGTCACGGCAGAGGTGGTACGTCTGGCCACGGGCAGCGCGGCGTATACCGCACTGGATCGGTACTTCGGTGAGCTGACGTCGCTGGAGCAGGAATTGTCGATGTCGGCGCGCCTGGTCACGGTCTCCGATGCGCTACAGGCATTGGCGGACAACTGTATCGAGCCACCGTTGGCCGATGAGCCCTACCGGCGCGCGGTGCGGGTGATCCGGGGCAGGCTCACGGCCACTGCCGCCGAAATTCTGGACAGTCAGCCAGAGCACGAATTGCCCAGTGGCCTGACGGGATACACCACGCCGGCAGAGCTGCGCGCTGACCTGGACGTCATCGATGAGTCGTTGCGCGCGCACGGCAGTGCCGTGCTTGCCGACGACCGATTGTTCCGGCTCCGGGAGTCGGTGCACGTCTTCGGTTTTCACCTCTGTGGTCTGGACATGCGACAGAACTCCGAGGTCCATGAGGAGGTCGTCGCCGAACTGCTGGCGTGGGCCGGTGTGCATGCCGACTACCGTTCGCTCGACGAAGACCAGCGGATCGCCGTGCTGGTAGCCGAGTTGTCCACCCGCCGCCCATTGGTGGGCCCTGATGCCGAACTGTCGGAACTCGCTCGCAAGGAACTCGACATCGTGCTGGCGGCGGCGCGTGCGGTCAAGGTTTTCGGCCCGCAGGCCGTGCCCAACTACATCATCTCGATGTGCCAGTCGGTGTCCGACATGCTCGAGGCAGCCATCCTGCTCAAAGAAGCGGGTCTGCTCGATGCGTCAGGTGACCATCCGTACAGCCCCGTCGGCGTCGTCCCGCTGTTCGAGACGATCGACGACCTGCAGCGCGGGTCATCGATTCTCGAAGCGGTACTGGACATTCCGCTGTACCGGGCCATCGTCACCGCACGCGGTGAGCACCAAGAGGTCATGCTCGGATATTCCGATTCCAACAAGGACGGTGGCTACCTGACAGCCAACTGGGCCTTGTACCGTGCCGAACTCGATCTGGTGGAATCGGCGCGGAAGACCGGAATCCGGTTGCGGCTCTTCCACGGTCGAGGTGGCACCGTCGGGCGCGGTGGCGGTCCGAGCTATGACGCGATCCTCGCGCAACCGCCCGGTGCGGTGAAGGGATCATTGCGCATCACCGAGCAGGGCGAGGTGATCGCCGCCAAATACGCAGAACCCCATGTGGCCCACCGAAATCTGGAGACGTTGCTGGCAGCGACACTCGAATCCACCCTGCTGGATGTCGAGGGCTTGGGGGCCGCGGCTGGTCCGGCCTACGAAGTGCTCGACGATCTGGCAGCTCGAGCTCAGCGGGCATATTCCGAATTGGTCCACCACACACCGGGTTTCGTCGAATATTTCACCTCGTCGACCCCGGTCAGCGAGATCGGTGCGCTGAACATCGGCAGCCGTCCGACATCGCGTAAAGCCACCACCTCGATCGCCGATCTGCGCGCCATCCCATGGGTGCTGGCCTGGAGCCAATCACGCGTGATGCTTCCCGGGTGGTACGGCACCGGGACGGCATTCGCCGAGTACATCGAGACGGTCGACGGCGGTCTGGAGATACTGCAGGATCTCTATGCGAAGTGGCCGTTCTTCCGGACGGTGCTGTCCAACATGGCGCAGGTGCTGGCCAAGTCGGACATGGGACTGGCAGCCCGGTACTCCGAACTCGTCGACGACGAGGCGCTGCGCCGACGAGTATTCGACAAGATCGTGGCCGAGCACGAACGCACCATCACGATGTACCGGCTGATCACCGGCAACGATGACCTGCTCGCCGACAATCCGGCGCTGGCCCGCTCGGTGTTCAATCGGTTCCCGTATCTGGAGCCGCTCAACCACCTGCAGGTGGAGTTGCTGCGCCGGTTCCGTTCCGGAGACGACGACGATCTGGTGCAGCGGGGCATCCTGCTGACCATGAGCGGTTTGGCCACCGCGCTGCGTAACAGCGGTTAGCGGGTCGCCACCCCGGCTCGACAGGGTCATCGTCGACACCATGAGCCGGGGTTCGCCGGGCGGCTACTGCGCCTTCGACGTCGTCTTCTTGACGTCGTGTGACGGCGAGCCGCCCCGCTTCGACGTCGGCCGCTGGGTATCCGCGTTGTGGTCGCTCTGCTGACCCGAACTGCCCGAGCTCGCGGAATCCGTTGAGTCGGAATCGCTTCCCGCAGCGGCAGGACTGCCCGACGACGGCTTTGCGTCAGCGCTTCCGCCGTTCGAGCCTCGGGCCTTGCGGGTGGGGTCGGTGATGCCGCTACCGGTCAACGACTTCCCCGACGACCCCTTGGCATCGGCACGTGAACCCTTACCTGGTCGGGCCTTGCGAACGGGATCTCCTGCGCCTGCATCCGGGCCTGCGGCGTCGGCCGACGACTTCGCGTCAGCGCCTTCGGCCTTGGCGTCTGCGACCTTGTCGGTGCCGGACTTGTCGTCTGCTGTGTTGTGCACGGGTTCGGTTGTGCTGGTCTGGATTTCGACCGATTTCGGTTCCGTCTGGCTGGTGCCGGCAATACCCGACTTGTGGTCCTTCGTCTGCACGGCATCGGTCTCGGCGGCATCCGCTGCGTGCGCCGCGGCAGCTGACGGCTTCACCCTCGCTGCTCGTGCCGTCGGCGCAGCGACCGCGGCGGAAGCCGCGGCGCCCTTGGTCTTGGCAGCCGCAGTGGCAGTCGCACCGGCCACGCCGAAGATGTGCCTGATACCGCCGATCACCGCACTCACGACGCTGTTGACGAGGTTGACGATGCCCTTCGTTACGCCGACAACGACCTTTGCTGTCGTCTTGACAACCCAGACCACCGCTGCCGCAATAGCTTTCGTCACGCCGACGACAAAATTAACGATGCCGGTGATCACCGAACCGACCAGGTGAACCCCTGCCGCGATAATGTTCCTGATCGCATTGAGGATCGGGTGCAACGGCGAGGTATGTTCAAAGATGAAGTCCTGGACCACCTTTACTGCCGGCTTTGGCGTCCAGTCGGTCTCCCAGAGTCCGTAGTTGTCGCCGTCAAGAGCGTCTCCGGTCTTTATGTCCCGCGTGGTGTAGAGGAAAATCGGGCCGGTACCGGCTTGCTTGCCCCAGGCGTAGAGGAAGTCCTTGATGAAGTCGGCTTGGTGTTGTTGGGACACGCCCAGCAGGCTCGTCGATGTCGGGAGGCCGTACTCGCTGGCCCAGATCTTCACCGCGTTGTCGCCGTTCTCGTTCATCATTGCCCTGAGGTCTTCGAACTGCAGAAGTGGCGAATCGGCCTGATTCTGTTGATTGGAGTACTTCATGTCGAACTTGTAGGGGTGGAACGACAACGCGTCGAAGTAGCCTTTGGCGCCTGCGCTGTACATGCCCTGCAGGAAGTCAACCGGGTTCATCGTCAACTCACCGATGGTCCGTCCGGAACCCAGGACACCACCGACGACGGTGATCGACGGGTCCACAGCCTTGATCGCCGTGTAACCGGCCTTGAGCAGCGCGGTGTAGTTTTCGGGGCTGACCGGATTCAGGAAGAACCGGGCGTTGGGTTCATTCCACACCTCAATGGCCGAGATCTTTCCTTTGTAGCGTTGGGCTATGGTCGTGGCCCAGGTTGCGAAATCCGCGGTGTCCGGCGTACCCGATCCGAGGGGCGTACCCGCCCACGCCGGTGTTTCATTGAGCGTGGCTAGAACGCCCAGGCCGCGCTTGTACGCCTGGTTGACGATGTAGTCGGCGTTGGACCATCGGTAGACGTCCTTCAACGGCTCGATTTCGGCCCAGTACAAGCCGATCCTGATGTTCTTCACCCCGATGGACTGCATCATGTCGAGTTCTCTGTCGATCTCGGCGTGAGTCTTCAGTCGGAGCAAGTTCGAGTCCGCGAGGCCCACCGTGAGCGGTGAATCGACGATCGTTGCGGTCGGTACGACCTTGACGTCGCGCTTCTCGACAAGCAATCGCGGGTCGGTGTTCGCACACATGGCTGTCATCACCAATGTTCCGATGACCACCACGATCACGCGTGGCAACACCAGCCTGCGCACCAACTCGCGCCGCATCCGAATCTCTCGTCGACACAGAACCTCAAGTCCTACCTGTGAGTAACCCGGCCAACATTAGACGACGCTGACCGCTATCAACAGCAAACGGAAGACCAACCCAAGATTCATAGAGTATTCAGACCCTAAAAGGGCGCCTCGAGCACTCGCGTTCGTCCGGCGCCGCGTTGCGCGAACCGGAAACGCACCGCCGGAATTGGCCATGCGGGTGGTGTGAAGCCGCGGCTTATGCCTCTGACGTGCCGAAACTAGGCGGTGTTGCCGAGCCGACGCACGATGGTCCGTCGACGGCACGAGTTGGGTGGACGGCGGAACACCAACGTGCCAAAAGCGCCGGCGGTGCCGTCCGGACGGTGGGCGATTCGTACCAAACGTCCGTTCTTAGCAATGATCCCTTCCGTGCAGCCGGATCCGCGGCGCACCCCGGGAAACTCGCCGCGGACCCGGCTATTCAGCTATGCGGCGCAGCGAAGTGAACAAGCCGCGGACCGCGTTCTCGGTGGCCGAGATCGGCGAGATGAGTGTTTCGGCCAAGCTGACGATGTTCTCGACCCGCACGACGATGGCCTCCATCCGATCGACGACGCCGTTCATCCGGGGCGCGAGTTCGTCGATCTTGGTGATGGTGTCGTTGAACCGGCCCATGGTGGTGTCCAGTTGGGTGGTCAATCTGCTCATGATCTCGAGCGTGTCGGCCATGTCGACCAGCAGTGCATCAACTTGCGACACGGTGACGTCGGCGTTCAACGCTGCCTGTGTCAGAGTCCGGATCCGGCCGCGCTGGGGTCGACTCTGGTCAGTGTCCGCCATGGGTATCAGTATGGCGGGCGCCGGACTCTGACGGTCCGCGAGGGAGCCCGATGCACCGGCGACTGGCGGGCGAGAAGTTGGCAAATATTTCAAGCGCGGGACAGCCGGCCGGGAGCACAGATACCGTGTCGTTCGGTTCGACAGCTGGCAAAGACGCCGGCCACCGACGGTAGTGAGGTATCGCCAAGCAATGTTGCGCACACTGACAGCCGCGTCCGTCATTCTCGGCGTCGGCATTGCACTGGCGCCGGGCGCCGACGCCACCCCGATGTACCCGGCCTTCAAGAGCTGTAAGGCGGCGCACAAAGCGGGCGTCTACAACATCCCCAAGGGCGACCCGCAGTACAAGAAGAAGCAGGACCCCGACCACAACGGCATCGCCTGTGAAGGTCACCCCAAAGCCAAGAAGGGGGATCCGGTGGACCCGGCGGTTCCCCTTGAGGACGGCGACCCGGCCCAGCCCTAGAGTTGGGCTGCGGCTGCTTCGTCCAGCAGCCACACCGTGGCTTCGGTACCGATCGCGCCGGCCGACGGGATGTCATCGGCAGATGCACCGCCCAGAGCCGCGGCAACGGCGTCGGCCTTCTCGGCGCCCGCCACCACCAACCAGACCTGACGTGCGCGCTGGACCGCGGGCAGCGTCAAGGTGATGCGGCGCGGCGGCGGCTTGGGGGAGTCGGTTACCGCGACGACGAAGCGCGAGGTTTCACGCACGGCGGCGGTGTGCGGGAACAGGGAGTTGATGTGGCCCTCACCGCCCATGCCCAGCAGGTGGACGTCGAAAGCCGGTGTCGGAGAGCCATTTCCGGCCACGGTGGCCAGCTCGCGCTCGTAGGCGCGGGCGGCCTCCTCGATGTCCTCACCGAACTCACCGTCACTGGGTGCCATCGCGTGCACGTTCTCGGCGGGGATGGCAACGAAATCCAGCAGCGCCTCGCGGGCCTGTTTCACGTTGCGGTCGGGGTCCTCTGTCGGCACAAACCGATCATCGCCCCAGAACAGATGCACCTTGGGCCAGTCGATCGGATGGCCGCCGACATGCTTGAGCAGCTTGATCCCGGTGCCGCCACCGGTCAGGACGATGTAGGCCACCCCGCGGGATTCGATGGCCGCATTGATCGCTGACACCAGGCGGTCACCGACGGCGCTCACCAACGTATCTGCGTCCGCGAACTTTTCAATGATCTGCTCAGACATAAATGACCTTGTCCAGTCCCTCTAGCGCACGAAGGTAGATGTCGTCGGCATCGAGGCGACGCATCTCCTCGGCGAGGCAGTCACGAGACTCTCTGCGGGCCAACGGAATTCGGGCATCGGGCTGGCCGGTGCGGGTCAGCTTCGCGGTGACACCCTTCTGTGGGCGGCACAGTGTGATGGTCTCGGTGGGCCGGCTCAGCTCGACCTTCAACTCGCCGACCGCGCGGGTGACCGGACCGTCGATGCAACTGGCCAACCAGCCCGCCAAGATATCCAGGGCCGGTTCATCTTTGAGCCCCGACACCAATGCCGCGGTAACCTGTTCATACGGTGGTTGGTCGAGTGACGCGGCCAGCAGTGCTCGCCAGTAGGTGACCCGACTCCAGGCCAGATCGGTGTCGCCCGCGGTGTAGCCCTCCAGGCGGCTCTTGATGGACGCCAGCGGATCGATGCCGTTGGTGGCGTCGGTGATCCGGCGGATAGCCAACTGCCCCAGCGGATCACGCGCGGGAACTGCCGGTGCAACATCGGGCCACCAGGTCACCACCGGCGTGTCCGGGAGCAGGAAGGGCATCACCACGCTATGGGCGTGACTGGCCAGCGGTCCCGAAAGTCGAAGCACCACAACTTCATTGGCACCGGCGTCCCGCCCGACCCGCAGCTGAGCGTCGAGGCGTGCGTCTGCGGCGGCAGTATCGCCCGGAACAACAACGACCACCCGGCAGGGATGCTCGCGGCTGGCGGTGTTGGCGGCATCGATGGATTCCTCGAGCATGGCCTCCGTCGTGGGGGCGACGACGAGGGTCAGCACCCGGCCGAGGGTGATGGCGCCGCCCTCTTCGCGCAGCGCGACGATCTTCTTGTTGATCGCGCCGGTATTGGTGTCCGGCAGATCGACGATCACGGCCGCCTCCATTCGCGGCCGGAACGCCGCAACATCTCGAACGCCGATTCCGGACCCCAGGTACCCGATTCGTACTGCTCGGGTTTTCCGTGCGCCGCCCAGTACTCGAGCGCGGGATCGAGGATCTTCCAGGACAATTCGACTTCTGCGTTCACCGGGAACAACGACGGCTCGCCGAGCAGAACATCGAGGATCAGTCGCTCGTAGGCCTCGGGCGAGTCCTCGGCGAAGGCTGATCCGTAGGAGAAGTCCATGCTCACGTCACGGACCTCCATCGCGTTGCCCGGCACCTTCGAACCGAAGCGCAGCGTGATGCCCTCGTCGGGCTGCACGCGGATCACCAATGCGTTCTGGCCCAGTTCTTCGGTCATCGTCGCGTCGAACGGCAGATGCGGTGCGCGTTTGAATACCAACGCGATCTCGGTGACCCGGCGACCCAAGCGTTTTCCGGTCCGCAGATAGAACGGCACACCGGCCCAGCGTCGGGTATCGACATCGACGGTGATCGCCGCGAACGTCTCGGTCGTCGAGGACGTGGAGAACCCTTCCTCCTCGAGCAGCCCGACGACCTTCCGGCCGCCCTGCCAACCCGCTGCGTACTGACCACGTGCTGTCGTCTCGTCGAGCGGCTCGGCGAGACGAGAAGCCGAGAGCACCTTGATCTTCTCGGCCTGCAACTCGTGCGGCGAGAAGCTGACCGGTTCCTCCATGGCCGTCAACGCGAGCAACTGCAGCAGATGGTTCTGGATCACGTCCCTGGCCGCACCGACGCCGTCATAGTAGCCGCCGCGACCACCCAGACCGATGTCCTCGGCCATGGTGATCTGCACGCTGTCGATGTAGTGCGCGTTCCATACCGGCGCGAACAACTCGTTGGCGAAGCGCAGCGCCAGGATGTTCTGCACGGTCTCTTTGCCCAGGTAGTGGTCGATGCGGAACACCGACGACTCCGGGAACACGCTGTTGACGACCGCGTTGAGTTCTTCGGCGCTGGCCAGGTCGTGCCCGAACGGCTTCTCGATCACCACGCGGGACCAGCAGCCGTCGGGCTTGTTGGCCAACCCGGACTTCGACAGCTGCTCACACACCTGCGGGAACGCATTCGGCGGAATCGACAGGTAGAAGGCGTGATTGCCGCCGGTGCCGCGTTCTTCATCGAGCTTGTGCAGGGTCTCGGCCAGCCGCGCGAACGCCTCGTCGTCGTCGAATGTGCCTTGGACGAAGCGGAATCCCTCGGCGAGGCGGTCCCAGACTTCCTGGCGGAACGGGGTGCGGGCGTGCTGCTGCACGGCGTCGTGGACGACCTGGCCGAAGTCCTCGTGATCCCAGTCGCGCCGGGCGAAACCGATCAGCGAGAACGTCGGCGGCAGCAGACCCCGGTTCGCCAGGTCGTAGATCGCCGGCATCAGCTTCTTGCGGGCGAGATCGCCTGTGACACCGAAGATCACCACCGCGCACGGTCCGGCGATGACGACGAACGACCACAGCCAGCCGCACGGCAGCAGGCCGACGAGCATGCGCAGCATGACAGCGCCGGGATCCGGCGCTCCGAGGACACCATCCGCGCGGTGATCGCCGATGCCGACCGCCACGCCTTGCTCCTGCGTTTTTTCCAGAACAAGAGCCTCGCTGAAGTCGGTGCGGCGCTGGGAATTGCTGAGGATGCAGCCCGCAAGCGGGTTTCCCGCGCCGTGGAACGGCTGCATGGGCTCCTCCGCCAGAACGGCGCCACCGTGCCCGGCGGCGACGGCAAACCGGTCTGGTTGCAGCCGGCCGAGGGGCCACGCGCCGCCGACATCCTGGCCAAGGCGCAGGCCTTGTGGACGCCCTACCAGCAGCTGGTCGCCCCGGTGCTGTCCGGCTCCGCCACCGACGCAGAACTACAGGCTGCGGTGGACTACGCCCGCACCAACAACCTCAAGCTGCTGGGCCTGATGAACGAGCTGACCACGGCACTGGAAGCCGTGGCCTCGGACCGCGCCACCACGCTGCGCATGGTGCAGACCGGCGGCATTGTGCTGGCGCTGCTGAACTTTGCGTTCATCCTGTTCAAGTTCCTG
>ERZ650309.1179-NODE-1179-length-12357-cov-4.683141_pt1 | contig 12357 bp, 8 predicted proteins | sample MGYA00376245_ERZ650309 | MGnify/ENA primary metagenome ERZ650309 (study PRJEB26733, sample SAMN07839294) | wastewater metagenome | biome: urban; feature: wastewater treatment plant; material: waste water | place: USA: North Carolina | collected 2016-04-26 ...
GGCAGTAACAAAGATGTTGCGCGCTTTCATCACAGCACGCTGTTGCACGGCTGTTCGCCCGGCAAACTCATTGATGTCGGCTCCGGCGACAAAGGCCTTTTCGCCCGCGCCGGTCAAGACGACAACGCGAATTTCAGCATCCGCGCGAAGCTCGTCCAGCACATTGGCCAGTTCTTCGCGGGTTTTGATGTTTAGTGCGTTCAACTTATCAGGACGATTAATAGTGATGAGCGCAACGCGCCCGCGCCGTTCGAGCAGGATATTTTCAAACATAAAATTGCCGATGCTCCTTGAATGTTTTGAGGTGGGAAACAACAGGCGCGGATTATCTTGCCGGGTCCGCGTTAAAGCAAGCATTAGATTCCGGCTGATTTTGTTGTCATAAAAAGCTTTGCTTGCACCGCTCGGAGCTTGCGAGCTATATTGCCTTGGTCAAAAAACTTCCCCTAAAAGAGCAGCAAAAGCTTGATCTTGAATAGCGATTTTCAGGTGCCGCAGGCCAAGGGGCATTGCGGTAATCGCGTCTTTTTGTTAACCCCAAGGAGAGATTGGAATGGCTGGGATCGTCACAGAAAAAACCAAATTTATTGCCAACGGCAAAGAAGTGAACGCCTTTATTGCCAAGCCGGAAGGCGTTTCAAAAGCTCCCGCCGTCATCATCATTCACGAATGGTGGGGATTGAATCCCCACATCGAAGACCTTGCGCAACGATATGCTAAAGAAGGCTTCATCGCCGTTGCTGCCGATCTCTACAACGGCGTCATCACCAAAGATGCCAAAGAAGCGGGCAATCTGATGTCCGCGCTGAAACCAGAAGAAGGCATTGAATCCTTAAAAATTGTGTTGGACGCTTTGCGCGCGAATCCGGAAGTTACCAATGTTGGCGTGACTGGGTTCTGTATGGGTGGCACGTTTGCGTTGCTGCTGGCTTGCCATGCCAAAGTTGAAGCCTCCGCGCCGTTTTATGGTGACGTTCCCGTAGACACAACAGTCATCGGAAAACTGAGCTGCCCCGTGTTGTTCATAGGCGGTGAAAAGGATCAGTGGATCACCGTTGAAAAGATGAACCGGCTGGATACGGCCTTAAAACAATACTCAAAACCCGGCGAAGTAAAGATATATGACGCGGATCACGCCTTTTTCAACGACACCCGGCCAGAGGTTTATAGTAAATCTGCTGCTGAAGACGCCTGGAAATCGGTGATCGAATTTTTCAACAAACACTTGCGACAGGGTCAGGCTGCGACAGCCTAAAAAAAGAAAACTCTCCCCAATAGAATTTTGGAGACAGACCGATGGGAAGCGAAACAATCTATTGCGCTGGTTGTGGCATTACGATGGTGTCGTTTATGAAAGTCTGCCCGCGTTGCGGCACAGCTCGCCAAACTGCGGACGGAAAACCTGCCGATAACCGGCTGGAAGTAGATCCAGCCACCATCGTCGCAACCGGAGCCGCCGTTGCCGCAATTACTTCCGAAGCAACAAATCCCGATAGTGAAGCCCTGCCGTCGCGATCTTCTACGACAGTTATCCCTGCCAACGCGCTTCGGCAAAAGAATGAATATTATGATGAAACGGAATTCGCGCCCCCGCAGAATTTTGTGCTGATGTCGCCCAACGATGAAGAGCGGCGGTTTCCAGTCTTCACGCGCGCGCAACTTTCCCTGATTGCAATCGGTGCAGTCCTGTTATTGTTGGCGGCAATTGTTGGCTGGTTGTTGTGGCGAAAACAACGGAATGATGTTTTGCAGGCGGCCAATGCCGCCGCCGCGACAGTGCCTGCGGCAATGACAGCGATGGATCCCAATTTGACGCCGTCGCCGTCTCCTTCGCCCGTGAATGCTGCTGACCAGGCACTGTTTGAAACCATCAAAATTGCGCTTGCGGCCTATAACCCACTCGGTTTTCGCAACTACTCCTTTGAGGTGCAAGAGGGCATCGTTACGCTCAACGGAACCACTGAACATCAACCCGAAAAAGACGGAGCCGAAAACGTGGTACGAATGCTGGCGGGTGTCAAATCGGTGGTGAACAATCTGCAAGTCAAGCCTGGCGCGCTGCTTAGCTCCACTGAACCTGTAAAACTGAATATGGCTGAAGCAAAGCTACTGGATGATGCGCTACGCCGCCAGATTCAGGAATCGCAATCCGGTCCAGCCGAAGGTCAACCCATTCAACAAGTTGCGAACCAAACCGTAACAATGCCCGATCCGCAACGCGAAGCCGAACGTTTGCGACGTGAACAGCTTGCGACCAAACAACGTGAAGAAGAAGTTGCATTGCGTTTGGCCGCCGAAGAAAAGCTGAAACGCGAAACGGAAAACTACGAAAAACGGCTTGATGAAATGCGCCGAACAGAAGCTGATCGCCGCGCGCGCGCCGAACAAGCACGGATTGATTCAACAACGCTTCGATATGGAACCATTGCCTGGAGCGGCGTCGTTGACGGCATAGATGAAATTGTTATCTCTGGCTCAAGCGCTTCCGTTCGCCATGTTGGCGGCAACGCTCCGCGCGAAGTCCGTGCGTCTTTTAGCGCTGCTGTTCCCCGCTCGCCGATGGAAGTCAAACTCATCTGGCAAGTGGGACGCGGGCAGGTCGAGGTTGTCCAACAGCCATCCGCCGCCAACGGCTACACGACGATTGTGCGCATTGACGACAGCCAAAAAGGCGGCGACAAACGCTATGAATTTACGTTGCGCTGGTCGCTCTTGTAATGAAAGACAACTCCTCCTCAGCCGCGTTGGCCGAAAATCGGCGTCAGCTCAAATTCATCACACAAAATCTGGAAGCCACTTATGGCGTACCACGCAATGACAGCCATGACGATCCGTTGGATGAACTGATTGCCACAATCCTTTCCCAATCCACCTCTAACATCAACAGTCACAGAGCTTTCGCAAGCTTGAAGGCTCGCTTCCCTGACTGGGAATTGGCCCGGCAAGGGCGATTGTCCAGCATCGCGGCGGCAATCAAGTCTGGGGGCTTGGCAAACGTCAAATCGGTGGTCATCAAAAACCTGTTGAATGAAATTTTAGCGCGGCATGGAAATCTGGATTTGTCCTTTTTGAAGACATCTCCGATTGGTGAAGCGCGCGACTTTCTGCTTTCGCTAAAAGGCGTAGGCCCAAAGACGGCTGCCTGCGTTTTGCTTTTCTCCTGCAAGCTTCCAGTTTTTCCGATGGATACGCATATCTTCAGGATTTTGCGCCGCGTTGGTTTATTGCCGGAAAAAATCAGCGATGAAGTTGCACACCAACGAATCGAAATGCTGATACCACCGAAAAAACACTACTCTTTGCACATCAATCTGATCACACATGGCAGACGGATTTGCCATCCCAGAAACCCAAAATGTGCCCAGTGTCCGCTTATCGAATACTGCAATTTTGGCCAGACCATGGTGTGAAATTCCAGATCGGGAATTAATCGGTTCAATCCCTAATAATAAGTATGTAAAAACTGCTTCGATTACGAATGCGGGAAGTCTTCTGAGTCTTTTCGACTTCTAAATTTTCACCTTGGCAGAAACTTCTTGGCTGAAATCACCACTTCAATGACCATCATGGCTAAAAAGCATTCAATAGGCATTTCCGTGTGTAACGTTTCGCATCATAATTTAGAGAAACGGTTTTAGCTAATTATCGTGGCCAAGAAGAAAAAACAAAATATACTCTTTGTTTTGCAATAGGTTAGCAGCAGAAAATGAAAAATTTTAGACTTCAGGTTTCAATGGTACGGACGTTGCTAAATAGCAGGACGACAAGCAATGCTTCAGCAGTTTAGGTAAACTCGGAGACGGGAGATGTTGGGGGACGTCAAACGTTGAAGAGCTTTTCCAAATAGAGCGGTTGTTCGATTGCGTATGGTTCTTGGGGGAGGCCATACGCAGTTGAGCAACCGTTCTTTTTTTGTCTACACCACAAAGTTTCTTCGGCCAATCACAAACATCCTTTCTCTAACCCGCTGTCATTATCTGACAACCAAATAGGTTTGGATTGCAATTCAACTCACCCGGATTTAAGTTCAACCAAGGACGTGGGAGGAAACCAATGACAAGAACTACCGTGTCAAAACTCACGGCCAATGTTTTGGCCATACTATTAATATCAAGCCCTTTATCCGCACAATCGCAGGATTCCAAGAAAACCAAATCAAAGGCTTTGCCCGCTTCGGCCAAAAGCTTGAGCGCAGAGCAAAAAACTATTCACCTACTTGATCGGATTACATTTGGCGCTCGTCCCGGTGACATTGAGCGCGTCATGAAAATTGGCTGGGAGAAATATTTGGATGAACAACTTCATCCTGAGCGGATTTCCGATATTGCGTTAGATCAAAAACTCAAAAGCATCGAAAGCATTCACCTGAGCAATGCGGAACTCGCCAACTACTACCCGCCGCCGCAAGTGATTCAGCAGGCCCTGAAATCCAAGGGCATGGAGGTTCCGGATTTTGCCAATGGCGCAAACACTCCGACTGGACAAACTCAACAGGAACAAGCTGCCAATCAAGCCAAACGTCGTGAAATCCAGAAAACGTTGAAAGACATGGGCTACAAACAGCCCCAGCAGGTTGCAGTGGAATTGCAGCAATCCAAAATCCTGCGCGCTGTTTATAGCGAGCGGCAATTGCAGGAAGTGATGACCGATTTCTGGTTCAACCACTTCAATGTATTTCTGCAAAAAGGCGCTGATCGCGTGCTAACAACAACTTACGAACGCGACGTAATTCGCCCGAACGTGTTCGGAAAGTTTGAAGATTTGCTGAAAGCGACGGCGGAAAGCCCAGCAATGCTGTTTTACCTGGATAACTGGATGAGTGCCGCGCCAAATGCCCAAGCCTTGCAGCGTCGAGAACAGGTTGCCAGAGCTTTGGAACGAAGACAGGCTCGCTTTGGCGACAAAATGTCCGCGCAGGAAAAAGAGCAAATGCTCAATGCCCAAGGCAAGATCAAAAAAGCACCGCGTGGGCTGAACGAAAACTACGCCCGCGAAATTATGGAGCTTCACACGCTTGGCGTTGATGGCGGGTACACGCAGAAAGACGTTCAGGAAGTCGCACGGTGTTTTACGGGTTGGACGCTGCGGCAACCACGCAACGGCGCGGAGTTTTTCTTCAATCCGATGATTCACGATAACGGCGACAAAACAGTGCTTGGCAAAAAGATCGCATCCGGCGGAGGTCAAAAAGACGGTTACGACGTGATTCATTTGTTGGCGACGCATCCTGCGACAGCAAAGTTCATTTCGACCAAACTCGCTCGCAAATTCGTTAATGACCACCCGCCGGAAGCTTTGGTGAACCGAATGGCCGAAACCTTCAAAAAGACGGATGGCGACATTCGCCAGGTGTTGCGAACTATGTTCACGTCTTCAGAATTTTTCGCAGCAGAAAACTACCGCGCGAAGATCAAAACTCCGTTTGAAATGACGGTCAGCGCAGTACGCGCCATTAGCGCCGACACCACCGGCGGGCCGCAATTTCATCGCTGGATCGCGCAAATGGGCGAAGGATTATTCATGGCCCAACCGCCGACCGGCTATCCCGACACCGCTGAACAATGGGTGAATACCGGGGCGCTGCTGGAACGCATGAACTTTGCTTTGGCGCTGGCTGCCAATCGCATTCCGGGCACGCGCTCGAATCTGAATACGCTGGTTCCTGATGCGGACAGGTTACAGCCATCGCAACTGGTTGATCGCTATGCCAAATTGCTGCTGAAGGGCGAGCTTTCCTCGCAATCGCGTTCAACAATTGATAAGAGTTTGAATGAACAATTGCTGGCCAGAAACGACGGATCGAAAACCGTGGAAGCGGCCAAAGTTGTCGGCCTGATTCTGGGTTCGCCAGAATTTCAACGGCAGTAAGGAGAAGAGAAATGAATCGAAGATTTTTCCTGAAAAGCAGCGGCATCGCACTGGCCAGCGTCGGCGCAGCAACCTTGTCACCTTCATTTTTAACCCGTACGTTGGCCCAAACTGGCAAAAATGGCCGAAAGCGAATTTTGGTCACCATCTTTCAGCGCGGAGCGATGGACGGCCTGAATGCCGTCGTACCATTCGGTGATGAAACGTATTATGCGTTGCGTCCCAGCATCGCTGTGCCTCGCCCGAAAAGCGGCGACGTCACAACCGCGATTGATCTGGATGGGTTCTTTGGATTGCATCCGTCGCTGGCGCCCTTTCAGCCCATTTATGACTCCGGTCAATTGGCAATCATTCACGCGGTCGGTTCGCCGGACAGTACGCGTTCGCATTTCGATGCCCAGGATTATATGGAATCCGGAACGCCCGGCGTCAAAAGCACGACCGACGGTTGGTTAAATCGGTATCTGCAAGCCAACGCTGATCCGAAGGCATCGCCATTTCGCGGCGTTTCAATGGGCGCGAACCTGCCGCGCACGATGCAGGGCAAGGCTTCGGCAATTGCGATGACCAGCATCAATGACTTCGCAATCCGCGCCGGAGGCGGCGAGATGGGGCAGGCCTTGCAAGGCGGTTTTGAAGCCATGTACCAGCAAACCGTCAACGACGCGCTGCGTGGTACAGGCAAAGAGACGTTTGAAGCGGTCAAGATGCTAAAACAAGTCAACCCAACGCAATATCAACCGACAGCCGGAGTCGTTTATCCGCGTGGTCAGTTTGGCGACCGGTTGAAACAAGTCGCCCAATTGATCAAATCGAACATTGGATTGGAAGTGGCTTTCACAGACATCGGAGGCTGGGATACCCACGCGAATCAGGGAGCCAATCAAGGTCAATTGGCCAATCGTCTGACAGAATTCGCCAACGGTATTGCGGCGCTTTACGCCGATTTGAAAGATCGTGCCGATGAAGTCGTCATCCTGACAATGACGGAGTTTGGCCGAACTGCAAAGGAAAATGGCAACCGAGGCACTGATCACGGGCACGCCAGTGTCATGTTTGCACTTGGTGGTTCCGTTAAAGGTGGAAAGGTATACGGCAAATGGCCCGGATTGAAATCCAATGAGCTAAATGAACAACGCGACCTGGCCATTACAACCGACTTTCGTGATGTGTTTGCCGAATTGGCCAAAAACCATCTGGGCGCGACAAACCTAACCGCCATTTTTCCTGGCTATCAGCTCAACACATCAAATTTCAAAGGATTGATTAAAACCTGATCGAACGAACCGCATTACCTCAACGCATAACCTGAAGCAGCGCTTTCGCGGGAGACATTGAAACATTTGCCTCCCGCCTTTTTCTTTTCTGCCGGGAAAAGCCGGGCAAGACAACTGGAACCGGATTATATTCATCTGGAAAACCGCGAATCCGGATTGATAAAAACAGCCTCGGCTTCCTTAAAGCCGAGCACCAGGTGCCAAAAATCCCAGCGTGAATCGCAACCCAAGTGCCGCGAAAGCGTCCTGACAAAGAGGGAAATCTTCGTGCTTGCATCGCACCGCCGGACGGATATACTTCCTGCCGTGCGCCGAACAGCCGCATTTATTTCAACCGATCTGAGCAACGGATTAGAAACTGGAAGGGTCCGGCAAATCTTGAATCCGTCGGCGGCTGCTTCTCAGTATTTCCCCGCGCTGGGTTGCGTTCTCACCAAGTTAGTCGCAAGCCTTCGTTATTTGTCCCCGATTCGCACTCATCATCCATTAAAAACCGTTCGAGAGGTTGTTCGTTTGTCGTCATATTTGGGAGGTCGTTATGATTTCGAGCCATCAGGTTTTACCCGTTGCCATGTTGTTTTGCAGCAAATTGAATGCACGCCGCGTTTTGATTGCGGCATCTTTGATTTTCATGCTCTCGCTGGGAACAACTGCAACCATTAAATCCACCCGTTCAAACAAGCAAACCGTTCCGCCTCAGGTACCAGTCGCCAGTTATTCCCATTATGTGGCCTCTGCCGCAACAACCATGAATGATGTCAGTGCTACGGCAGTGTCTACAGTTTCCGCCGCCGCATTTGAGGGAGTGCCGGTTGCGCCGGATTCCATTGTGGCAGCTTTCGGCTTACAACTAGCGTCTTCGGTTATCGTGGCGGGTGATGCTGAACCGAATACGCCGGGCATTCAATTGCCGACAGACTTGGGGGGCACGTCTGTGGAAGTAAATGGACGCAAGGCTGGGTTGTTTTTTGTTTCGCCAAGTCAGATTAACTATCTGATGCCCGCCGCAACGGAAACGGGGCTGGCAAATGTTGTAGTCAAGTTTGGCCAGACGATTTCCAATGGCACCGTCATGATTGCGCGGGTGGCACCGGGAATTTTTGCTGCGAACTCAAACGGAAAAGACGTTCCGGCAGCCACGATTCTTCGCATCAAACAAGATGGTTCTCAAGGATACGAAGCACTTTCCCAATACAACCAGCAAGAGCAAAGATACATAACAAAGCCCATTGATGTTCCCGAAACAGACATTGTCGTCCTGGTGTTGTTTCTTACCGGCATTCGTAATGCGACAGATATAAATGGCGATGGAAACCTGGCTGAAAGCATTAAAGTCTTGATTGGCGGAGTCGAAGCCAATGTTCTTTACGCCAGCCGCCAGCCTAATTTTGTCGGTCTGGATCAGGTAAACGCCATTATTCCTCACAGTTTGGAAGGACGCCGAGTGGATGTGACTGTGATTGGGACTGGCTACACTGCTTCAAACGTGGTTAAGTTGGAAATTGCAGGGACTGGTGGCGTGCAACCGCCGTCAATCAGTGGGTTTGGTTCCGTCAACACGCTGGCAGGAACTGAATTGGAGATTAATGGGCAAGGTTTCTCTTCCGTTAAGGAAGAAAATTTCGTGCGAATCAATGGCCTGGATGTTCCGGACGTTATGGAAGCTTCCACAACTCGGCTGAAAGTGCGGGTTCCCTTTAACGTTGAAAGTGGAACCGTCACCGTTCGCACTCCGCAAGGCGAAGGCCAGAGCATTTCCACATTGCAAGTTCGGACTTCGATCAGCGGTTTTGTCGAAAACACCAATGGCGTGCCGCTTAGCAATTTGCCTGTGAAAATTTCTAGCCTCGGCATTTCCACTCTGACAAATGCTACTGGTGCCTTTGTTTTGGCTGATGTTCCGCCTGGACCGCATCTGGTTGAATTTGACGGCACTGCGCTTCAAACGTCGGTTCGATATCCCAAATGGCCAAGGACACTGGCTGCTCTTCCTTACCGGGACACTCAAGTTTCGCCCAACGTTGCCTTGCAGGCGGAAACTGGTGGAAGCGGTGTGATTGGTGGCGGCTCCTTCGGTGAAGACGAAACCAATGGCAACTCATTTCAATCGCCAGCCCAACCCACACCTCAATCTCTCACAATCGAAACCGGTGAATATCAGGTGGTGGTTCCGAAAGGAACGACAGTCAAAGGACCGGAGGGTCAAACTTCAATGCAGTTGACGTTAACTCCTCTGAAAAACGCCAGAACACCAGTGCAATTGCCGTTTGGTTACTTCAGTCCCAGTATTGTGCAACTCACCCCGTTTAATTATCAGTTCGATCCCGGAGTTCAACTGATCTTTCCGAACACGGATGGGTTCCTGCCAAACACTGCGTTGACGCTATTTTATTACGATAGTGAAACGGGCAAATTCGTCGAAGATAAAGCGGGTGCAAAAGTTTCCGCCGATGGAAAACGGATTGAAACTGATCCCAACACCGTCAAAGTCAGTTCGTATTACTTTGCGGCGCAGTATGCTGAGACGACGACCATTACGGGCCGTGTGCTAAACAGCGACAGAAAACCTGTGTCGAAAACCGTTGTCCGTTGCAAAGGGCAAGTGGCAACAACGGATGGCAACGGCAGTTATATTCTGCGATATGTTCCTGCCAAGACAGGAGAAATTCTGACTGTCGAAGGAGCAGCGGTGCTGGCCAATCTGAATGTCCTGAGGACGCCCAACGTGACTGCCCCCGCCGCACCTGGCGGAATTACGAAAATGCCTGATCTGTTCTTACCGAAGGAAAGTGACAACCGTCCTCCGGACATTGATGCCCCGGAAAAGATTGAAATCGCAGCAGGCAAGACGTTGGAATTGGTGATTACAATTAAAGACCCTGATCCCGGTCAAATTGTCGCCGAAGCTTCTGTTTCCGGTGCGAATTTTGTCACGTTAAGCAAGCGAATCACCGGCCTGAACCCCAACGCATATAGCTTGAATTTTGCTCCTGCGACAGCGCAGGCGGGTACATACACTGTCGTCATCAAAGCAAACGACAACCTGGGTCTTGGCGCCAGAGCAACCATCGTTGTTGTCGTCACAGGCACGAAATAGTCGCGCCTCACTGTAGACGCACTGGACAAAAAGAGCCGTACCGAAGGAAGAAAACACATCTGCCTTTCAGTACGGCTCTTTTTCATTTGCCTCAATTTTCCGGAACGCTCACCAGCGGCACATCCCAGTGCGAAACTAATATCTCAAATCTTCGCTGCTCTTCTTTCTTGAATGTCGTTTGATCCGGATAAAGCTGTTTGATAATGGCTTCTTCCGGGCTGGGTTCGTGAAACACGGCGGCGCTTTTGAATGTGATGGTGACACGAAAATCCCAACGTCCGTCTTCCGTAGAATGGTAACGGGGCTTTTCGATCTTCACGCTGACGATGCGGCCCTGTTCAATCTGCTTTTTCAGCACAGGCAGATGGTTTTTCTTGAACAGCGTCAAAAACTCGTCTGTATACCCCCACTTTGTTTTGTAGTAATACTCGACCACATACGGTTGCTGCGTTTGAGCCAAACCAGCCTGGGCCAGATTCAGTACCAAGCAAACGAACAGCGCCGTCTTCAGTGCAGTTTTCATGCGAATCCTCCTGAATAAGTTGATGTTATGCAGTTTGGAATATTGCGCGAACGCGCGAATGAAGGTAAAAGAAGCCCCATCGAAAAGCCAGACAACTCCGCAAAAGTAGAGGAAAAGAATGTGAAAAGATGGTTTGCATTGTTGGCAATCTGCCTGATTGCAGTTGCCGCCACGGCTCAAAACAACAATCTCCCGCAAGTCGGCCCCGCCAAAGGATCATTGGTTGTCGTGGGCGGCGGCAAAATTCCGGCCTCCATTTCCGACCGGTTCATCGAATTGGCAGGCGGACGCGATGCCAAATTCATCTACATCCCCACGGCTGGCGAAGATCAGCAGCTTAACAACCAGACCGGCGACGAATCCCCGCGTTTGTTCGGCTTGAAAAACGTAGCGGTGCTGCACACCCGCGACCGCAAAGTTGCCGACACCGAAGCCTTTGCCGCTCCCATTCGCCAGGCAACAGGTGTGTGGTTTGGCGGAGGCCGTCAATGGCGCTTGGTGGATTCATACGCGGACACGCTGACACTGAAAGAAATTCGCCAGGTGTTGGAACGCGGCGGAGTGATTGGCGGATCGTCGGCGGGAGCAAGCATTCAGGCGTCGTATCTTGTCCGTGGCGCGCGTGAAGGCAACACAATCATGATGGCCAAAGGTTACGAAGTCGGCTTCGGCTTTCTGCGCGGAGTCGCCGTGGACCAACACATCAACACCCGCCGCCGCGAAAAAGACCTCGCCGAAGTCATCACCGCACATCCTGACTTGCTCGGCATCGGCATTGATGAATCCACGGCGATTGTCGTCAAAGGCGATCAATTTGAAGTCATTGGTGCTGGCCAGGTCGCCATCACTGACGGCAAAAATCACGCGGGCAGAGGTTATTATTTCCTGTCACCGACAGAAAGATTCGATTTGAAAAAACGCGGAAAGCCATAGAGAGCGAGCCCAATGAAAAGTCGCCCGCGATCATTATTTGCCCAACGCAGCCAGCAGCTTTTCGTGAATGCCGCCGAAGCCGCCGTTCGACATGACAACGACAACATCATCCGGCCTGAGTTGCGGTGCCAGATGTTCAACAATCGCGTCCGCGCCTTCGATGGAAAAGGCTTCTTTGCCCGCCAAACGTAAATCTTCAATCAATTCATCTACCGAAAGCTGTTCTTCAGCAGCAACACGGAAGGATTCAAATAGCGGCGCGATGATCACGTAATCCGCCGGAGCGAAAGACTGCGGGTAAACTTTCTGGAAAACTTTTTTGCGCGTCGTCCATGAACGAGGTTCGAAGATGGCGACGATGCGACGATCGGGGTATTTCTGCTGCGTGCCCAGCAAAGTTTCACGAATCGCCGTCGGGTGATGGGCGAAATCATCAATCACCGTTACGCCGTTGACCACGCCGCGAACCTGCATCCGGCGTTTGACGCTTTTGAAGGTCGCCAGCGCTTCGCGGACTGCCGAACGTTCAATGCCTAGCGCTTCCGCCGCCGCGATTACCGCCAAACAGTTGCGAATGTTGAACATTCCGGCAAGCGGGCTTTGCACGTCCAGCCATTCGCGGCCTTCACGCAAGGCGCGAAATTTCGTCACATCGGGCA
>ERZ650309.1180-NODE-1180-length-12353-cov-4.492113_pt1 | contig 12353 bp, 18 predicted proteins | sample MGYA00376245_ERZ650309 | MGnify/ENA primary metagenome ERZ650309 (study PRJEB26733, sample SAMN07839294) | wastewater metagenome | biome: urban; feature: wastewater treatment plant; material: waste water | place: USA: North Carolina | collected 2016-04-26 ...
CCACAAAACAATTAAAGAAGAATTCTACAGCGTTACTTTCAGGAAAAAGGTCTATCACTCACTCGAAGAGTTACAAATTGATCTTGATTTATGGATTAAACGTTATAATGAATTTCGCCCACATTCTGGGAGGCATTGCTACGGAAAAACTCCTATGCAAACCTTTTTGGATGCAAAACATATTGCGCAAGAAAAAAGATGTGATATGCTTATGGGGAAATCTGACAGTTTTAATGAGTCGATTAACTCTATAAAAACTGTCAGCTAAATCGTGTGTGTCAGATGATGTCTAAATTTCTACATTTTATCCTATGAGCCTGGAAAAAAATTGTCATCCAATATTTGATCAATTGTCCATTCGCATGATGCAGGAAAAGAACTATCTTCAAGCCCAGTCTCTTTTGCCGCTTCGTAAATGGCGGCATCGTATGATCTCAGTAGGGTAGTGTGCATATGTTCATGGTTTTTCAAACTGGGGTTATCTTCCAAGTGATATTTAATCTGTTTTCTTTGTTCTTTGATAGTATATAACCAGCTTTTTTTATTGATATAATTTGGCTGACATTTCCACTTCAAAAGATGAGATAGTAGTACCGTTAGGCGGTTAGATAATTCTCTTTTTTCGTGTTTACCCATGTCAGCAACTTCCTCAATTAAGTGTTGAATATCAAGTTTATTCAAAGAGTTATCCTTTAGCAACTTTACCTGTTCCTGTGTCCAAGCATAAAAATCTTTTTCATATAAGCTTAAAGCACCCATTTTACTCACCTAAAAAATATAATTAAATCATAACGAATATCAATTGCAATGTTTATGAGTAGCGCTTTCTAAAAAATTAATTAGGGAAAAATTTACTATCTAAAACTTGGGATACATCCCATTCGCAAACAGCAGGAAATGCATTTTGAGACAGTTTCGTTTCTTTGGATGCTTTTAAAACTGCAATTTCATAGGCATGTTCAAATGTTTCTGTAAGGTATGCTGGGTTTGTTAAACTTGGATTTTCTTTTAAGTGATGGAGCAATTCGCTTCGTTGCTCTTTAATTGTTAACTCCCAGCTAACTCCTCGGTGAGTCGGTTGAAACTTCCATTTTAAGAGGTGCATTAATAAAATTGCCAACCGATTACCCAGCTCACGTTTTTCATGCTTCCCCATGCTTTCAACCTCTTCAAGTAAATTTACCAAATCCAATTTATCCAACGATTTTTCTTTTATTAATTTTGCTTGCTCTTGCGTCCAAGCAAAAAAATCTCTTTCATATAAACTTAAAGCACCCATTTTATTCACCTAAAAATATTATTTATTAACACAAAATGGTTAGATAGTAATTATATATTGGTTATAATTATAACATATATGTAACAACCTATTTTAGATACCGATATAATGTATTGCGACTTATGCCAAATTTTTTGGCAATATCTGATTTTTTGTACCGCTCATTAACTAGTCGTTTAATTTCAGCAACTTGGTCGTCATTCAATGAATTTGCACGACCTTTGTATTTACCAGCTTTTTTTGCAATAGCAACACCCTCGCGGATCCGCTCATTGATAAGCTCCCGCTCGAATTCAGCAAAGGCTCCCACTACTGATAATAACAACTTGGACATCGGAGTATCTTTGCCGGAAAACTCAAACCCTTCTTTTACAAATTTGACTATAACCCCTCGAGCAGTTAATTCATAGACTAATTTACGAAGGTCATCCAGATTTCTGGCTAAACGGTCCATCGAATGAACAATTAAGGTATCACCGTCGCGAATGAAATCAAGCAACGCGGTAAGTTGCGGTCGATTAGTAGTTTTGCCAGAGCATTTATCCGTAAAAATTCTATCAATGGTAAGTCCATCTAGTTGGCGGAAAACATGTTGATCTGTAGTGCTAACTCGGACATAACCAATAATTTGTCCTTTCATTCTTTATAATCCACACGCTTAGTCATCTCATTGCCCGCACGAAAATAAACAACCCGGCGTTCGCCGGTATCGATTGAAGTACCGTGCCGGGGATTCCGGACTTTGCCAGCCTTTCGAACTTTAGTGGAGAAGGCTCCAAAACCTCGGATTTCAACTCTTTTACCGGTTGCAATTTGCTTAACCAAAAACTGGAATAAACCATCTACAATTTTTTTGGTTTCCATTTTCGCTAATTTCGGTGTTAGTGAATGTAATTTTTCGATAATCTCAGATTTGTTCATTATTTAGCCTTTTTTGATGAAATTAATTTTTAACAGCAGAAAAATCATTTGTTGGAAATTGTTTAAGTTCACTCAGCAACTCAACTGAAACATCGTGGTATTGCTTCATTCTTGCTACTGTTTCAGGAGTGACGTAGCTGGAATCCTTAAAATCAAATATACCAAGATCCGGATGAAGACCTCGGTAAATTTCTGCATCCAGATATCCTTGGTACATTGCGATATAAATGTATGGTTTACGAGTGGTATTTAACATTTTGCCTAAGAAATCAATATAGCTATAAAGCTTGGATGCCTGATCTTGCTGTAGGTCATAGCTATCGCTAGACATAATCAATTCTACCAATCCTCGGATGATTAAGCTTTTTGTTGTCTCCTCGCCGCGCTGCCGGTTAAAATGTGGCATAATAAAAGTGGTGTAGTGCAGCATGGTGAAACCATGGATGACAATATCTACCGCTGGTTGCTTATTTGATTGGAGAACTTGTTTTAATTGCAAAATAGGGGAGTACAGAGATTCAAACTCATATGGCACCTTATTTTGATTGCTTCTAGCCATTTATTTTACCTGCGCTTAATACCTCATCAATCGTTTGTGGCTTTAACGAGTAATGGTCTGGATTCGTTAGTTCAAAATATCTATAACCGCGCTTTAGCCGGGTACGCTCACATTCATTCAGTAATGCATAAGCTGAAGATTCACTCTCGCATGGAATTAACATCGTCTGCCGGTGATTATTTTGGAGTCCACCAAAGATTTTATGGACGCACCAAGTATTGAATAAATCTTGCTTGGCAGCCATCCAATAAAATCGCTTACTTTGAGGATTCACCATATAAATCATATTTGCCCACTGAAATAATTGTCAAAAATACACTAATCCACAGAAGATGTGGAAAACTATAAAATTAATCATAATATGTGAATTATAACATATTATATTAGATTACATAATGTAATCTAAACTTAATTGTATGTTTATAGTTACATATTTTGACTACTTAGTAAGTGTAACGTTAGACTATAGTCTATTTAAGCATTATGTTGATTAAAAAAATAGTAGGCGTAAATTTTGGTAAAATACAAGATATGAAACACCAAATTTTTGAAATCACCAACAAACGCATCTACATCCCAGTAGCTAGCTCAAAAGTGCAGGCGGGTTTTCCCAGTCCGGCAACTGAATATGAAGATGAAGCACTGGATATCAACGATATTGTGGTATCAAATCCGGCAGCTACGTTCTATGTTCGGGTAAAAGGCAATTCAATGATTGATGCCAATATCAGCGAAGGCGATATATTGGTAGTTGACCGCTCAATTGAAGCGGTTCACGGTAAAATAGTCATTGCTGTAGTTGATGGTGATTTCACGGTTAAAACTCTCTATCTCAAAGACGGCATTGTCAAGCTAATTCCCGCCAATCCCGAGTTTCCGGAAATTGTCCTACATGACGAACAGGAACTTAATATCTGGGGCGTGGTGAGTTTTATTATCCATAAGGCATAATCATGTGCTCACAGTTTGAAAATCTGGTACCAATACCAGATTTACTAAAAATCACCGATAGCGTGGTTGCAGATAACGCAGTTAACGGCAATTGGTCACGTCATGTTTATCCCTATGCCAAAGCCGCGGTAATAACTGGCGGTGAATCAAATAATCTTCTTCAGTTAATGCAGTATTCTCTGATACCAAGCTGGAGTAAAACCGCTAAACCTAAATTCAGCAGCTACAACGCACGCTTGGATAGGGACGGTAAACATAATCAGCAGGAGCGAATCTATCAGGCACCAACATGGAATGTCCCATTTAGCCGTCAACACTGCGTTGTTCCATTAACCAGCTTTTTTGAATCTTGTACCACTGGTACCCATGCTGGTAATATAGTCCGCTTTGCTGGTGAATCACCGGATGATCTCTTGCTGGCTGCGGGAGTATGGGATAGCTGGACAGATAATAGTTCCGGTGAAATAATAACCAGCTTTGCCATTATTACCGATGACCCAACTCCATTTCTGCTTGAGGTTGGTCATGACCGCCAGCCTGTATTTTTAAGTCAGAAAAATGCAGATATTTGGCTGAACCAGCAGCAATCACCCGTGCAATGGTATGACTTCCTCAAAGATAACCAGAATCCGGTTAACTATCAGGTTAGCAACTTCCGACAACTAAAGGGGTGGGAGAATACTCATGATCTGTTTAGTTGATGCCAATTGCTTCTACGTTTCCTGTGAACGGGTATTTCAGCCACATCTAGAAGGCAAACCAGTCATTGTATTAAGCAATAATGATGGCTGCGCCGTGGCTCGTTCGAACGAGGCTAAAGCTCTTGGGATTAAAATGGGTGTACCATATTTTGAAATCCGCCACCAATGTGAAAAACATGGTGTTTATGCCTTCAGCAGCAATTACACTCTTTATGGTGATATGTCGCGTAGATTTCACCACATTCTGTCACAATTTGGAGTTAGACAGGAAGTCTATTCCATTGATGAATCTTTTCTTGACTTATCTGGCATTCCGGATTTAACCAACCACGGACAAAAGATCCGTAAAACCATCAAACAATGGCTTGGTATTCCATCTTGCGTAGGTATTGGCCAAACTAAAGTTTTGGCTAAGCTGGCTAACCATCTGGCTAAAAAGCATCCGTTTTTAAATGGAGTCTGCAATCTTGGTGACTTAAGTCCGGAAAGAATCAACAACGCCATGAAAATAACCAGCGTTGGCGATTTGTGGGGTATTGGCAGAAAGCTTGCACCCAAGCTGGAGCTAATGGGAATTAAAACTGTCTATGACCTCAAAGTTGCCAATGCCAAACAATTGAGTAAAATATTTTCAGTAAATTTAGAGCGGATTATCCTCGAACTTAACGGTATTCAGTGCCTGGAGCTTGAGGACTACCAAGAGCCAAACAAACAGATAGTATCTTCGCGTAGCTTTGGTAAGGCAGTAACATTAAGAGATGGCTTAATGTCGGCTTTAACATATCACTGCGAACAGATCAGCAGAAAACTAAGAAAACAGAATCTGTTTGCCCGACAAATGATAGTCTTTGCTCATACCAATCGTTTTAAACCAGATTATATGGCAAAATCTGTCAACGTTGTTTTCCCCGCCGCGGTAGACAGTTTCAGGTTTATGACTAAATATTTGGAACAAGCATTAGACAACATCTATCAACCAGAGCTGCAGTATAAAAAAGCTGGACTAATCATAACTGATTTAGTCTCTTCAGAGCAGGAAACTCAAGATCTGTTTGACCACATCAATATCCGCCATGATCAGCTGCTACCATCAATTGAAGCAATCAAACATCGTTTTGGTAAATCATCAATCCAAATAGCATCCGGATTATTATCCAAGGATTGGCAAATGAATCGCCACCTAATTTCTCGCCATTTTACCACTGACTTGGATTCAATCATTGAAATAAGTTAAATTATTTTATTCAAATTTTGCAAATCACGATTTCTAATTCCAATATATAAAGTAATACAAATAACCCTAGGGACTGTTTCGACAGTCCCTCTGGGCTGTCTTGCAGTTCCTTCTTTAGAAGGAATTAATCATGCAAAACGTAAATCAAGAAACAATTCTTCAAGATATGTTTCTCAAGGCACTAAATGAACCTGGTAAATTAGCAGATTACTATGGGTATTTTAAAAATTACTCATATATGAATATGTTATTACTGTGGTTTCAGGGTGCAAATAGCCCGGTTGCAACTTATAAAAGATGGTTGGAACTGGGGCGGCAAGTAAAAAAAGGTGCTAAAGCTAAAGGTATTTGGATTCCATCCAGCCGCAAAGCTAAACGCGAAATTGATGGAGTTGAGGAAGAGTACAGTTATTTAACATTCAGATTTGTTAACTGTATTTTTGAATTGAACGATACGGATGGAGTAAATATATATTCTCCTGAAATAATGATCCCTCAATTCGATAAAGCCTCATTACTGCAAAATTTGGGTATTACCGAAACTCCTTTTAAAGGACTCAAGGGTAATGTTCAAGGATATGCAATGCCAAATTCAAAAAACCTATCTATTAATCCTCTTGCAAAATATCCCCATAAAACAATGCTGCATGAAATTGCTCATTGTTTATTGCATGAACGCGATCATGAAGGTCTTGTTACACATGATGGGGTTAGTATTCCTCGAGATATTAGAGAAGTTGAGGCTGAAGGAACAGCATTATTAGCTGGTTCATTTTTGGGTATTTTTACCGAAGAAGAGAAATCTTTCTCTCGAGGATATATTCAAGGTTGGCTAAAAAATAATGAGTTACCTGAAAAAACGTGTAAACGTGTTTTCAAGGCAGTAAATTTAATCCTTGAGGCGTTGGGACATGGAAAGGACGAAGAAAATGAAAAAGCCGCATAGTGGACTTGAAGTTGAATTTCTATTTGGCGATATCTTTGATTCAGAGTGTGAGGCTATTGTTAATCCGGTAAATTGTGTCGGAATTATGGGTAAAGGTTTAGCTAAACAATTCAAAGAAAAATTTCCTGATAATTTTCAGCGTTACCAAAAATGCTGTGATTCAAGGAAGTTAACTATTGGAACATGCTTAACTGTCCCTGAGGCGGGCAAATTAATTGTTAATTTTCCAACAGATCATTATAAGTATCCTAGCAAAGAAGCTTATATCGAGGAAGGGCTTGATGCACTTGTTCGACATATCCATCATTTTAAAATTAAATCAATCGCAATTCCGCCAATAGGCTGTGGATTGGGTGGACTTGATTTTAGGATGGTTAAAAATATGATTATCAGTAAATTAAAGGCTCTGGATATTTATCTGGAGTTATTCCTTCCGGAAGATTATTTGCTAACTCATAGCTGTAGTGATCATATAGAGTTGGCTGATCAACAACTAGTAAATGTGTTTAACAATGCCGGTAATTTGGTAGGGAAAGAGGTAGCATACAGTTATTATTGCTCAATTTGTCTTAAAGCAATTATAACTAATGGAGATCCAATTCCAGAAGTAAATGCTAAATATTTATGATTTTTTATAAATATTTTGTTCAAATTTTTCATATTGGAATTTCTGATTCCAATATATATAGTAATAAACAAATAACTCATGAGACTGTTTCGGCAGTCCTCATGGGCTGTCATGCAGTTTCTTTTCAAAGGAACTATCATGAAAAAGATTTTAGCTTTATTTACTAAAAACTCTGAAAATTCAGTAATTGCGGCTCAAGCTGATATGATTTCTGGCCTGAAATCTATCATTGATGATCAAGCAAAAAACATCCAAATGTTAAAAAATGAAAGCTCTTCATTGGCACAACAATTTTATGCAATTCAATCAATTGTTGATACCGACGGAGTGCTGAATAGTCATTTAGAAAGTTTACTTACTGAACGTAATAAAATAATTAAACAATTAAATCATGAATGCGATTGCTTAAAGGTTTCGAATGATTCTCTTAAAGCTGAAATTAATGAAAAAAATTGTCTATTAGCTTCTCATACTCGTTTGATTGAGAAATACAAAATGGTACTTGAGAATAAACGTTCTTAATATACTAAACCAGAGGTGGTTTTCCACCTCTGGTGGGAAATCTCCTCATTTTTTTATGAGGTGATATATGTGGTATATAGGTCCAGACATTGCAGATAAATTACTTCCTGTTGCCGCTCGCGGTGATATTGAAGGAATATTTTTAGCGATTATGATTAATTTAACTATAATGGGATTGATTGCTGTTGGAATTGCAAAATCAGTTACCGTTATAAGAAAATATATCAGACATCAAAATAAGTCATTACCTTATCGACATCTAAAAAGGTAATAATAATTCGTTAACTTACGTGCTTTTTAACTCAAATAACAGCTTATAACAAGCTTCTTTTTTAATTTAAACCCAACTGGGAACATTATGTCTACCCAGTATGGGTGAACATGGTGTTTCCGCAATTATCTTATTTCTTGAAAGGAAATATCATGCAAAAAAGTCTACAATCTCTACAAACAGTAATTTTTGGTTCTATCAAATCTGGTGAAACTGGATTTAATAAACCTAAACGATTGGATAATGGAAGCTTGGCTTTCAGTGTTCCTGTTTATAGCGGAGATAAAGATCAAGCTACTGGTAAACGTCAGTTTGTCCAGTATGTTCAAATTTATGTTAGTCCTAAAAATAAAACTGCTCAAATGATTGCAGAACACTCTTGTGATAAAGATGTGTTTTTGCGCTTTGAAGGTTTTATTAAAGCTTCAGCGTATTTGGATAAAAACCAAAAACCTCAAGCTCAGCTAACTTTAAGTTGCTTTGATATTAAAGTTATCAAAGACAGTTCTGATCCTGCTATCGAAGACGCAAGCTTCGATCCTGAAGATTATTCAGAAAATGCGGATGGATTTACTAATCCTCCACAACTTTAACAACTCTTAAAAGCTCCTTCCTGGAGCTTTTTTTATTGTCTATAGCAAATTAATTTCAAAAAACCATAAAAATACCCATTTACGGGGGTTCTTAAATAATTTTATCTGGGTAAAATACCTCAATAAAATTTTTAGGAATATTCAAATGCCATCAGTAACTGTCAATATTAACGGAAGCGAGCAACTGATTAAAATTACTTTGGTTAAAAAAATTGGCCAATATTTTAATTTATTTTGTTTCAATACACCGAGAAATAAATCCATAACTTTGAAGGGCGCAAAAAATGGTTTTGAAATTATGAAATGGCTTGAGAATGCAAGTGAACAGGGAATAATAAATTCTGAAGTACTATCAAGTATTGATTTAAAAAACTCTATCGATAAGTTGCAATGTAATGAAGTTATTGATGATATTAGTATTTCGATTGCATTAAAAGGTTAATAGTACATGCGGTTACTGATTATATTGTTTAGCATAGTCATAAATGCAAATGCACTTGATGTAACAGAGATATTCTCGTTTAATTGTGGTCATTGTTATAGTGTTGAGCCTCAAGTTGAGCAGTTAGCGCAGGATCCACGCATCAAAATAATTTCAATACCTCTTTATGACCAAAGCAATATTAATCACGTTGGAGCAATAAGTTCATATTTTGCAGCTAAATCACTCGGCAAAGAGTGGGCTTTCAGGAAATATTATTTTAATGCAATATTTGCTGTTGGTTATGAAGCTTATTCACCGGCAGCTTTAAAGTATACTTTAACAAAAATAGGACTTAATATTCCAAGCTTTTATAAATTAGCGAGTAGCCGAGAAATTATTGAGCAAATGAATAATGCCGTTAACTGGGCCATAAAGTATAACGTCAGTGGTACGCCTACATTTATTGTAAATGGTAGATTTTATGAAGGTGAAAATGCATTACAAGAAATTTTTAGTAAGTAGTTTATTACTCCTTGGTTTCTATCAAGTGGTTTTGGCTGATAATGACCCATTTAATCAAGGTATTAATTTTGCAAATGGTAATAAGCCAGGAACAAACATGATTAGTAATTCTGTTATTGAAAGTGCTGTTGGCAAAACAAATGTTAACCAAGCCGTGGCAAATCAAGACTCTATCCAAAACTCAATGGGTGGTAGCTATAAAAATATCGATGGAGTGACCAATGCCGGGAACTCTAAAGCCAGTGCCTGTGTTGGCAAAAAGACAGATGATTGCAAAGCATACAATTTTTATAATGATCCGCTAACCAAACAATCTCAGCAGGGTGTTGAGAGCGCAGTTAGTATAGCAAGCAATCTAATAAATAAGAAAATTAATCAAGGCGTCAGCATTACAGATTATTGTGCCTCCCATCCAAACGATTCTGTATGCGTGATGTGTGCTAAAAATCCAAGTTTATCAACTTGTCAATCCGGAAATAAATGCACAACAATTACGTATAATACAAATAACTCGACACAAACTTCAAACTCATGCCAGATTATTGGTCACAGAAGCTATGACTGCAAACAGTGGGTTGACGATATTGCATTTCATTTTAATAATGTACCACCGTCACCGACTGATGGTACAGTTTTTGCAACAGGTTATGCTCAAGATACGAGCCGAGTTTTTTGCTCAATAACAGTTCAAGTAATTGCGTATGAATATCTAACTAAGCAGAATACAATTTATTTAACTGCAACAAGTAGAAGTGATGATGGAGGGTGGAACGAGGTGCATTCTTTCTCTATTGCGATGAATAATGGTGGCTATCAATTTGTGCGTAAAAATGACAATAATGGGCACACTAATAAAACCATGATAGGTAATGTAAATTCAGGCTCATGCAATGGAAATAGTTGTTCAATTTCAGTATCTACATCATGTATTCATGGGCAGTTAGGGGGAAATGATTGGAACGTTACAGCCAACGCCACCATAAATTACACAAAGCCGTCACTTAGTCGTATAGAACGTGTAATTGATAAAGTAAGCATCAAAGATAATTGTAATCAATAAATTTAAAGGTATCTATTATGAAATTAAAACTATGCCTATTTTTACTAAATTTATACGGTGTGATATTTGCCGCTCCGTCAGTTGAGAGTGTAAATGTTAACGACATTAAAGTTAGTACGTCAATAGTTAATAAAACTGTTCAAATGAAAGTTATTAGCAATTACTCAGAAGACATAATAATAACTAATGTATCTCAGTACACTAACAATGGTGAAGCTTGCGCGACTTCAGATAGTCAATATGCAATAAAGCCAAATACACCGCAATTAATATTTCCATTTTCCTCAAAAGATCAAGCCAATTGTTTCTCTAAAGTACTATTGTTTAAACGTTATACCAATGGCACTTATCCTCGAATTTTAGGATTTTATGATAAAAATTTTGATAGCCAGAATTTTAATGATTATTTGACTGACTGGGGTTCATACATTGTTACGCCGGTTGTGTTCAAATTTTCATATACTTATAAAAGCCTAGCAATACAAAAAGGCGTTGTTAAATATTTTATTTATAAAGTTAATGAATAATGCGTCTTAGATTGTTAATTTTATCTTTTATATCAGCATATTCATACGCAGCAACACAATCTTGCTCATCAATTAAAGATGTATGCGTGAATAATTCGCCAACTAAATATTTCAATGGTCAAGAGTTTACTCTAGCCGAGGCCGGAGTTAGTTGTTGGGAATATGGCAAACAAATGGACTGTCCACTGGTTGATACCTGCCAACCATTTTTAAATCAAGGGTGCAATATTGATGTGTCACAAAATCAATGTACTGAGACTGATTCAACTGGAAAATGTGTTAGTTGGAATAAAGTTGCTAAATGTCAGAATGGTCAAAGTTCTTCAAATACTATGATTGCTTGTGGTAATGATATTTGCAAACCAGATGCTACCGGTGCGTTGACAAATTGTTACAAAGCCGATCCAACGGCAGATACCGACTTTGGAGCCGCAATGGCAGCATTGGAAGTGGCAAATGAAATGGGAACCATGAAAAACTGTTTTGACCGCCGCACCGGCGCAAAATGCGCCTTATCAGATCCAAATGATCCATCTAAAGGTGTCAATATTAATTGTGAATGCTATTTTTTCCAAGGTAAATTTACCACCTATAAAAATTCATTCAACGTCTGGGCTCAAGTAAGCGGCGGCGACGGTTGTAAAATTGGTTCAACATTCACCAATTGTGATAGAGTTGCAAATGAATATGGCTCGCTCAGAGCAAACTTAAAAAGTACCCAGAAATCAACGTTAAAGGCAAACTCATTGCAAGCGGTAGATTATTCTTTGCCGCAAAGAAATATTGATACCTGGAGTGATAAAGGGCAGTTAAATTTGAGTTTGACAAATGACAAAAATGCGACCGGTATTCATGCCGGTAATCCGTATGTTTATAGTTTTGCTTCATCTTCACAGACATTTAATCAAAGCGGTACAGCTGTGAGCGGTCAAACAGATAATTGGGCAGCGACAAATCAAAAAAATTCAAACTATCAAATAGCGGCAAGTATTAGTGATTCCGTGATAGCAAAAGATGATCCTAACGCATCATCCAATCAAGTACATTGGAACAGCGGTGGAAACAAAACAGGTCAGGGTAGTACCGCAACCAATAGCGGCACAATGAAGGTTATTCAAGATGCGGCAAAAATGGTCTCTGATGTTATGGATGTGAGTAGTGCATTTACTCAAGCATGTACTGCGGAAGATCAATCAAAAATGATAAATGTTGGTA